>JGI25165J46597_1000579_pt1 | contig 32228 bp, 30 predicted proteins | sample AraplaCL_Cvi_mCL_FD_46597 | JGI IMG/M metagenome (IMG submission 46597)
TTCCACCCTGACCTGGCTCGCGCCAATAGGTGATCCAGCCCGGCTCCGGTTCGATCTGCAAGGCGGCGCGGATATGCCCTTCGGCGTCCGGCGCCAGCGCGATCAGACGCATCCTACCGCCCTCATTGTCTACCCAGTCGCTCGTCGCGGCATGGACTGCCGCGGCGCTGAAAAACAAAGTAGCGAGAAGGGCCGACAGCCGGCCAACGGTACTGAATTCGATCATGCGACAAGGATTTAGCCGATTGAGCTGCCTGGAGCCAGCACGGCCGAAGAAGCAAATGATCATTTTCAGTTGATTGATTTATGACATTGCCCCATCTTGATTACAGGCGGTGCAGTTGCGGACTGCGGTCAGGAGGCACGATGTCCCTATCGACGCTGAAGAATAGACGCGAAAGAGGTTTTCTCGACGGTCAGTTCCTGATCGCCATGCCGGGCATGGAGGATCGGAACTTCCATCGAACGGTGATTTATATCTGCGCCCATTCCGATGCCGGTGCCATGGGCTTCGTCATCAATCGGTCTCAGAAGCTGACATTCACCGATGTTCTGCTGCATCTCGAAATGATCAAGGACGACGATGCCATCGTGTTGCCGCAAAGGGCGCGCGATTTCCCCATCCAGACCGGCGGCCCCGTCGAAAGCGGCCGCGGCTTCGTTCTGCATTCGGACGATTACATCAGCGACAGCAGCATTCCGGTCAGTGATGACATCAGCCTGACGGCGACGCTCGACATCGTGCGGGCGATTTCCAAAGGGAGCGGCCCGAAACGCGCCACCATGTTGCTCGGCTATGCCGGCTGGGGGGCCGGCCAGCTCGAAGCCGAGATCGGCAATAATGGCTGGCTGAACTGCCCGGCAAACGAAGAAATGATTTTCGATCGCAGCCTCGACAATAAATATGATCGCGCGCTGGCTCTGATGGGCATCAATCCTGCGATGCTGTCGCTGCAGGCGGGCCATAGCTAAGCCGATTTGCGTTACTTTGGAACGAAATAGCTGTGGTGACGTTTTCCTGACAGAGCATCGGCAATTCCGCCGAGCCAGACCAGGAGGCGCCAGATATGAGCAGCACGACCGACAAGGTATCCGGTAAGGTGAATGAAATCGCCGGCAAGGCAAAGCAGGCAGCCGGCAAGGCAACCAATGACAGGGAAATGCGCGCGAAGGGCGCTGCCCAGGAAGCTAAGGGCAAGGTGCAGACCGCCGTTGGCAAGGCCAAGGATAAGGTCAAGGGCGCAGTCGACCGGATGTGACTGCTGAATTTTTCAAATCCATGGTCGCCGCTCCATCGGAATTGATGTTGTAGCGGCGATGTTGGGAGGAAGGGCCTGTTACGGAAACGTGGCAGGCTCTTTACTATCGGCCAATGATTTTTCGAGGGGAGACATGCGGCTTTTCACTTGTGACCATTGCGGCCAGCCCGTCCACTTCGATAACAGGCAGTGCGTGCGTTGCGGCCATCAGCTTGGTTTTATCCCCGACCGCTTGGCGATATACGCCTTGGAAGCTGAAAATGCTGTCAGCTGGCATCCGGTGTCCGAGCCGGCACAACACGTTCGGTTTTGCGCGAATGCCGAACTCGATATATGCAATTGGCTGATCGATGCGGACGACCCGCAACCCTATTGCGTCGCCTGCCGGCACAATCGTCTCGTGCCGAACACCGGCACGGAACAGGGCATAGACCGCTGGCGGCGCATCAGTCAGGCGCAGCGGCATTTGTTTTATTCGCTTTTGCGCTGGAACCTGCCGCATCCCGACCGTCAGCAGGACCCCGAAGGTGGGCTCGTCTTCGACTTCCTCGAGGACGAGGTGCAGGGCGGTACCGTGGTCCCGGCGATGACGGGTCATGAGGAGGGACTGATCGCCATCCGTGCCGCCGAGGCGGACGATGTCACGCGCGAACAGGCGCGCACCTCAATGAACGAGCCTTATCGCACTTTGCTCGGCCACTTCCGCCATGAGACAGGCCATTTCATCTGGAATAAGCTTGTCCGTGATCGCGGGCAATTCGACGCCTTTCGTGCTGTCTTCGGCGACGAGCGCGCCGATTATGGCGCAGCGCTTCAGGCTCACTACGAGAACGGGCCACCGGCGAATTGGCAGGAAAGCTTCATCAGCGCCTATGCCAGCTCCCATCCCTGGGAGGATTTTGCCGAATGCTTCGCGCATTATCTGCACATCGTCGATACGCTAGAAACGGCGCGCTCCTTCGGCGTGGTGATCGATCCCCATCGCTATCACGACATGGCGGCCGAGGTAGATTTCAATCCTTACAGGGCGGAAAGCGCCGAGCAGCTCGTCAGCGCCTGGATCCCTTTGAGCGTGGCGATCAATTCCATCCAGCGCAGCATGGGGCAGCCGGATTCCTATCCCTTCATCCTCTCGCCGCCGGTGGTCGCTAAGCTCGACTATATCAGGGAATTGATCGACAGCGCGTGATCGACTACTCAGGCGCGCTTCGTCAGCGGAAAGCGTTCCTTCAGCAGGCGTATCACCGAATCCGAACCCATCGGCGGGCCGAAGATGAAACTTTGGCCGTAGCTGCAGCCGATCTTGGCGAGCTCCAGCGCATCCTCTTCCGATTCGATGCCTTCGGCGACCACGCGCATGTTGAGTTCACGCGCCATGGAGATGACCGAACGCAACAGAACCGCCTTCTTGTCGCTATCGTCGCGGACCATCGCCTTGTCGAGCTTGATCGTATCGAAGGGGAAACGGGTGAGGTAGGCAAGAGAGGAATAGCCGGTGCCGAAGTCGTCGAGCGCCAGGCCGATGCCGGCATCTCGCAGCTTGTCGAGCACGAGCCGTGCCTGTTCCGGATTTTCCATCACCTGCGATTCCGTCAGCTCCAGCTTGATCCGGTGCGGATCGCAATGGGTTTTGGCGAGCAGGGCGCGGATATCGTCGTAAAGCTCGTTGTTGAGCAGCTGGACGCTGGAAAGGTTGATGGAGACGAACAGCGGCAGGTCGCCGGTCTGTCGCTGCCATGCCATCAGATCATTCGTTGCCTGCTCGAGCGCAAACATGCCAAGCGGGCCAATGATATCGGAAGCCTCGGCGATCGGGATGAATTCCGATGGCGGAATATTGCCGCGCTTTGGATGCTCCCAGCGCATCAGCGCCTCGAAGCCGGCAACCTCCGCATCTTCGAGCCGAACGATCGGCTGATAGACGAGCGAGAGTTCCTTGCGTTCGACGGCCCGGCGCAAGTCGGTTTCCAGCTGCAGCCGGTCCGTACCGAAGCTGCGGAAGGCCGGCTGGAAGGGTTCGACACGATTGCCGCCGGCGCGCTTGGCGCGGTACATGGCGAGCTCCGCATCGCTCAGCATACCAGTCGCATTCTCCTGCTGATCGACCCAGGACGTCAGTCCGACCGAAGCCGTCAGGATGATCTCGCGGTTGGCGAAATTGATCGGCACCATGATCGCCTTGCTGATTGCATCGGCGAAGTCGGCGACCTTGGCTGGATCGCGTTCGGAAACGAGGATGAGGCCGAACTGGTCGCCCGAAAGGCGAGCGAGCGTATCCTGCGGCTTCATCAGCCGGCGAAGACGCCGCGTCAGCGCGATCAGAATATTGTCACCAGCGGCAAAGCCAAGGGTATCGTTGACGAGCTTATACCGGTCGATATCGATAACGATGACCGTCGGCCTGAGCTGATTGCCATCCGAGGCAAGTGTTAAAACCGCTTGCAGGCGATCGAGGAAGACCTGGCGGTTCGGCAGTCCCGTGAGATTGTCGTGCACTGCATCGTGCAGCAGCCGCTCGATCGAATTCTTCTGCTCGGTGATGTCGACGATCGTACCGACGCAGCGAATAATCTCGCCGTTGGAACCAAGGACCGGCCGTGCGCGGATCGACAGCCAGTGGAAATGCCCGTCTTCGGCGCGAATGCGGAATTCATGGTTCAGCCGGCCGCGTCGATGTTCCAGAAGCACGTCGAGCGTCGCGCGGAAACGGTCGCGATCGTCGGGATGCAGCCGCGGCAGCCAGTTGCGCGCAGCGCCGTGCATGGTGCCGGGAGAAAGGCCGAGCTTCATCGAGATATCGGGCGTCGTCACCACGCGGTCGCGCGCCACGTCCCAATCCCAAACGGTATCGCCGGAGCCGGTGAGCGCCAGGGATTGCCGTTCCAGATCCGAGAACAGGCCCTGCTGAAATGCGCCGCCGGCAAAGGCGTGCTGCATGACGGTGAAGCCGATCAGCAGGACGATGAGAACAAGGCCGCCGCCGAGTGCCGGCTGGATGATGTCGTTGTCGAGCTTGCCCATGACGGTCATCCAGGCCCCGAACAGCCAGACGAGGATCAACGCCCAGGCGGGCACGAGCAGGATGGCCCGATCATAACGGCTGAAGCCGAGATAGATGATGAGCAGCAGGCCTGCCGTCGCGGTCAGCGCCAGCGACAGCCGCGCGATGCCGGCCGCAATCGACGGATCGTAGATCGCCACACCGAAGAGCAGCGCGAGACCGAGTACCCAGGCAAGCGTCACATAGCCGAGATGGGCGTGCCAGCGATTGAGATTGAGATAGGTGAACAGGAAGATCACCAGGCTCGACGCGAGCGCCACCTCCGCACAGGCGCGCCATACTCGTTGGTCGCTTGATGTGATGCTGATGAGCTTGCCGAGGAAGCCGAAGTCGACGCAGATATAGCCGAGCACCGCCCAGGCAAGCGCCGCCGTCGCCGGCAGCATCGAGGTTCCCTTGACCACGAAAAGAATGGTCAGGAACACCGCCAGCAAGCCGGCAATGCCGAGCACGATGCCGCGATAGAGCGTGAAGGCGTTGACCGTATCCTTGTAGGCGTTCGGTTCCCAAAGATAGAGCTGCGGCAGGTTTGGTGACGAAAGTTCGGCAACGAAGGTGACGACCGCGCCGGGGTTCAGCGTGATGCGGAAGACATCGGCTTCGTCGCTCGGCTGACGATCGAGCGCGAACCCTTCGCTCGGCGTGATCGCGACGATGCGCTGCGAGCCGAGATCCGGCCAGAAGACTTTCGAATTCACCAGGCGGAAATGCGGGGCGACGATGACACGCTCCAGCTGCTCTTCGGACACATTAGCCAGTGCAAAGACGGCCCAGTCACCCTGATGGTTCGGCGAAGAGGATCGTACCTCAATGCGGCGTCGGATGCCGTCGGCGCCTGCGGCTGTGGAGACCTGAAAGGCTTCACCCTGATTGGTATAGATCTCCGTCGTCGCCGTCAGGTCGAGAGCGGTATCGTCGCGCGAGATCTTCACAGGCTCGGCTGCGTCAGCCACTCCGGTGAGCAGCAGCAACATCACGGCTGCGAGGGTTGCGATCAGCGCGCATAGCCGCCGGGCCATCGGCCACGTCTGCATCATTCCGGCGATCATCGCTGGTCGAAGCTTCGGTTCGGGTTGGTGTCGGATGCCAACCTTGAAAACATCACATGGTCGCGCCACTGACCGTTGATTTTAAGATAACCGCGCAAATGACCTTCCCGTTGGAAACCGGCTTTTTGCAAAAGCCGCATGCTACGCTCGTTATCCGGAATACAGGCTGCTTCAATTCGGTGCAACTCAAGTCCGGAAAAGATATAGGGTATAACCAACTGAAGTGCGGCGAACATATGGCCCTGACCGGAGTAGCGCTCGCCCATCCAATACCCGATCATGCAGCTCTGCGCGGCACCTCGGCGAATATAGCCGATCGTGATGCCGCCAACCAGCGTCGTGTTTTCCCTGAGAAAAATGAAGAGCGGTATGGCCTGGCCGGAGCTGTATTCCTGCTTGCCCCGAATGATGCGCGCCCGATAGGCGGCTTCGGTCAGCTCGTCATGTCGCCAGGTAGGCTCCCAAGGTTCCAGAAAACGGCGGCTTTCAGCCCGAAGCCTGTGCCATTGGTTGAAATCGGAGTAGCGCGGCAGCCGCAGCAAATAATTGTCGTTTTCGAGTTCAACCGCGTCCGAATGACGTGAGAGAAACCGAAAGACAGATTTTTGCATGCCGCCAAGCACTCCCCCGAGAATTGCACCCATAGGCCTGCGGCGTGCCCTTAGCCGCTTGCGCTTCTGGAAGCAGGGACCGGCGACGACAGCGAAGTGACGATGTCCTCCATCGGCGCGAGCTGCTCCAGCGGCCCGATCGCAGAAAGCGTCGGTACTGTATCGAAGAACAGGCGGCCGGCAAGATCCGTCAGACGCTCGATCGTAATACCTTCCAGGCGCTCCAGCATCTCCTGGTTCGGGATGGGGCGGCCATAAAGCATCATCTGCCGGGCGACCTGGCCAGCGCGAGCGGCCGGGCTTTCCTGGCCCATCAGCAGCTGCGCACGGATCTGGGCGCGGGCGCGCTCGATTTCCTGCTGCTGAATGTCATGGGAGGATTTGTGCAGCTCGTCGACGATGACGGGCAGCAGTTCCGGCAGGTTCTCGCCACCGGTCGCGGCATGGATGCCGAAAATGCCGGTATCGGAGAAGCCCCAATGGAAGGCATAGACCGAATAACAGAGGCCGCGGAATTCGCGCACTTCCTGGAAAAGGCGCGAGGACATGCCGCCGCCGAGGATGTTAGCGAGAATCTGCGAACAGTAGAAATCGCGGGTGTGATAGGCGCGGCCTTCAAAGCCGAGCAGGATCTGCGCATCCATCAGGTCGCGCGTTTCGCGAATGTTGCCGCCGATATAACGCGCCGATTCGATAACGGGCGGAGCGGACGGTTTGGTCGGAAGGCTGGAGAAGCGCTCCTCGACCTGACGCACGAAGCTTTCATGGTCGACAGCACCCGCCGCCACCACGAACATGCGATCGGTCGTATAGTTGCGGCCGAGATAATGGCGGATCTGTTCCGGCGAGAAGGAGACAACGGTTTCCGGCGTGCCGAGAATGGCGCGTCCCAGCGTCTGACCGCGATAGGCGACCTCGGAAAACTTGTCGAAGACGACATCGTCGGGCGTGTCGTTGGCGGCATTGATTTCCTGCAGGATGACCTGCTTTTCGCGCGCCAGTTCTTCCTCGTCGAAGGCTGACTCCGTCAGGATATCGGCAAGGATATCGACGGCGAGCGGCACATGGTCCTTCAGCACGCGGGCATAATAGGAGGTGGTTTCCGTCGAGGTGGCGGCGTTGACTTCGCCGCCGACATTCTCGATTTCCTCGGCGATCTGCCGGGCCGTGCGCCGCGCCGTACCCTTGAACGCCATATGCTCGAGCAAATGCGCGATACCGTGTTCTGCTTCGGTCTCGTTACGCGAACCCGACTTGATCCAAACTCCGAGAGCCACGCTTTCGAGGTGTGGCATCGATTGGGTCGCTACTGTCAGCCCGGACGCTAGCCGGGTGCACTCCACTGTCATCGCCTGTCTTTCCGCGTCTGCTATTCGCCGGTCCGGATATGCTTGCCGATAAAGCTTTCGACGGCTTTAAGTTCCGGATCGAGAATGTCGAAACGCTCCTCCCTGGTCATCAGACCAGCAAGCCACGTCGGAAGCGCCGGGTCAATACCGGATGCGGATTTTACTGCGGCAGGGAATTTTGCCGGGTGGGCGGTCGCCAGTGTCACCATCGGGCTGCTGGGACGCTCGTTCTTGTTCGCAATGAAGACGCCGATCGCCGTATGCGGATCGAGCAGATACCCCGTATCGGCAAGGGTTTTGCGGATCGTCTCGGCCACCTGCTTCTCGCTGGCACGGCCGGCGCGGAAGTCCTTCTTGATGAACTTCAGAGCCTCTTCGCTGACCGAGAATCCGTTCGACTGCTTCAGGCTTTCCATGGCGGCGCGCACCTTGGAGGCGTCCCGACCGTTCGCTTCGAACAGGAGCCGCTCGAAGTTGGAGGAAATCTGGATATCCATCGACGGCGAGGTCGTTGCCTTGACCGAGCGCATCTCATAGCGGCCGGTCTTCAGCATGCGTGCCAGGATATCGTTCTCGTTGGTGGCGATGACCAGCTTTTCGATCGGCAGGCCCATGCGCTTGGCGACGTAACCGGCGAAAATATCTCCGAAATTGCCTGTTGGCACAGTGAACGAGATTTTCCGGTCAGGACCGCCAATGGCGACAGCTGTCGTGAAGTAGTAAACCACCTGCGCCATGATTCGCGCCCAGTTGATGGAATTGACGCCGGAAAGCTTGACCGTGTCGCGGAAGGCTGCATCGTTGAACATGGCTTTGACGAGGTTCTGGCAATCGTCGAAATTGCCCTTGATCGCCAGAGCATGCACATTTGCTGCCGTCGAGGTAGTCATCTGCCGCTGCTGTACCGGCGAGACTTTTCCATGCGGGAAGAGAATGAAGATATCGGTGCGCTCGCGTCCGGCAAAGGCGTCGATTGCAGCGCCGCCGGTATCGCCCGAGGTTGCGCCGACAATGGTGGCTCGCTGGCCGCGCTTCTCCAGCGCATAGTCCATCAACCGCGCCAGCAGCTGCATGGCGACATCCTTGAAGGCGAGCGTCGTGCCATGGAAAAGCTCCATGACAAAGCTGTTCGCTCCCGTCTGGACGAGCGGCGCCACGGCCGGATGCCGGAAGGTGGCATAGGCATCATCGATCATGCCGCGAAAGACATCGGCCGGGATTTCGCCGTTGGTGAAGGGCGAAAGGACGGCGAAAGCGACATCCTGATAGCTCTTGCCGCGGAACGCGCGGATTTCCTTCTTCGTCAGGACAGGCCATTCACGGGGAACATAAAGCCCGCCATCACGAGCAAGGCCGGCCAGGAGGGCGTCGCAGAAGCCAAGGGCAGGGGCTTCTCCCCGCGTTGAAATGTAGTCCACGGTCTAGAATTCCTTTGGTCGCAAAATTGCCTGAGTGATCGATTGAGAGGGTAGAGGAACGAAGCGACGGCGGCCGGTCTTTTTGCGTCGGATCAGCCGCGTGGTTTTCGCGTTTGCGCAAGGCGCGTGGGATCTGCGCCGGGCGGAGGCCGTTTGTGGCAATCTGTCGATCTCGAAAAGTGAGCCAAAACGGTGTCTACCCAATCGATTTTTCGCTGCGTCGCTGGTATAGACCATCGCCAAGTGTCATAAAAGGCCCGTTTGACAGGCTGCTGGCCGATAATGTGAAATATATGGAGAGGGTGGAATTATAGTGTTTGGCAAGGTTTCGCGTCGTCTTTTCTCCGCTTCGCTTCTGGCATTGCTGACGGGCTGCAGCACTCTCGGCATCGGCGGCAACAGTGAAAAACAGCCGGCAACGGATGTAACGGTGGCGCCGCAAACGGGAGCCGCAACCGCCGCTCCGACCGGCGGCCAGTCTTACGTCGCGGGCAAGTGCCCGCAGGCCGTTATCCGCGACGAGGATTCCGTCTATCGCACCTACGCCAAAGGCGCCAAGGACGACCCGAACCAGCTGATCTACCAAGCTTCGCTGGCTCAGGCGACCCGCCAGTGCACCACGGACGGCACCAGCCTCGGCATTCACGTCGTGGCGCAGGGACGCCTGGTTGCTGGCCCCATGGGCAGCTCCGGCAAGGTAACCTTGCCTATCCATGTTGCTGTCATGGATAACGACAACGCGCTCTATAGCAAGACCGTTATGTATACGGCGGAAATCCCGCCGGGCGAGACGACGGCGCAGTTCCTCTTTACCGATAATGATATCCAGGTGGCCGGGGGCTCCGGCGGCTTCACTATTGTGCAGATCGGTTTCGATCAAGGCCCGCAGAAGCCCGTGAAGGGCGCAAAGCCGGTGCGCAAGAAGCGTCACTAAGCTTTTGATTGCGACCCTTGCGCCGCGATGCGAGGGTGAGCGACGGTTGAAAAGAAAAGGCCCTGCCGATTGGCAGGGCCTTTTCTTTTGGTCTGTATTTCAATCCGTCCTAGAGGACGCCGTCCCATTCGGCGAGCGCCATGACGACGCCCGGCAAGTCGGCCATACGGCTGACAACGGTCTCGGCACCAGCGTCGGTCAGGCGATCGGCATGCGACGGATAGGTATGCGATGCCCCGGTAAAGCCGATGACGCGCATGCCGGCGGCGCGCGCGGCCTGAACGCCGTGGACGGAATCTTCGACGACGATCGTATTGGCCGGGCTGACATTCATCTGCTTGGCGCCATGCAGGAAGATGTCCGGTTTCGGCTTCACGCGGTCGGCACCGAGGTCCTTGGCGGAAAAGATGTTCGGAGCAAACAGCTTGATGTAGCCGACCTTCGTCAGCATCATCTCGAGGCGGGCGGAGCTGGAATTTGAGCAGATGCAGCGCGGCATCGGCAGCCGCGACAACGCCTGCGGCACGCCCGGGATAGCCTGGACATCACTGGCAAGCTTCAGGTCGAGCAGCTTCTCGGATTTGTCGAGCAGCGATGCAGAGAGCGGAATGCTGGCTTCGCGCTCGACTTCGAACAAGATGTTGCGCCAGGTCATTCCGGCGAAGCGCTCGCCCATCTCCTCGGTGCTGATCGGATAGCCGACATCGGTCAGCAGCTTCGATTCGACCTCGGCCGCGATGATTTCCGAATCGACCAGAACGCCGTCGCAGTCGAAAATGATGAGGTCGAAACCATTGCTCATGAAATTACTGCCTTTGATCTGGCTGGGATCGGCACGCTCCAGGAAACCATCAGTGTTTCGGGAGGTGCTCTGAAAAACGACCGCCGGGCTTTACACGATATGTCGGCAAAGCTCAACCAATTGGCGGGCATGGCTGCGCTGCAGTGAGCGAAAGGGTCGAAATGCACAAAAGAGGTGACGAGGGTTTCTTGTCGCTCGACATCGGCCCTCGACATCGGATGGGGCCGCCTTTAAGGATCGGCCATGGCCAAGGAGCGCGACGACACTATTGCCAGCCGCATCAGCCGGGTGCTTGCCGACCGCATCATCCGCGGCGAGATCGCGCCCGATGCCCGCCTGCGGCAGGATCACATCGCCGAAGAGTTCGGCACGAGCCACGTGCCCGTGCGCGAGGCGTTCCGCCGGCTGGAGGCGCAGGGGCTGGCAATCAGCCTGCCGCGTCGTGGCGTCCGTGTCGCCTCTTTCGATCTCAAGGAAGTCCGCGAGGTTGCGGAAATGCGCGCAGCCCTCGAAGGTCTTGCACTCAAGCATGCAGCCCCGCATCTGACTTCAGCTATTCTGGATGAGGCGGAACAGGCGACGCGCGATGGCGATGCCGCCGGTGACGTCCACGCCTGGGAGGAGGCCAATCGGCGCTTCCATCGCCTGATCCTGGCGCCCTGCGGCATGGCACGTCTGCTCGCGGCGATCGACGATCTGCATGCCGTGAGCGCCCGCTTTCTCTTCTCCGCCTGGCAATCCGGCTGGGAGAAGCGCACGGATCACGACCACCGCGCCATTCTGGCCGCGCTCCGTCAGGGGCGGGCCGAAGAGGCTGCCGCGATCCTGCAGAAGCATGTGCAATGGATCGGCCGTGCGCCAGTGCGCACGCCTTCGGGATCGACACGCGACGCCTTCGCAATCGTCGGCTAAAAATTATAGATAATTTTAAGGTGAGTAGCCGGAAGTGCTCTGGAAGCGGTGCTCCAAGGGAATGTTTGCTGCGTCAATGTCCCGGTATTTTGTTCGATGCTCGGTTGTCGTTCGCTGCCTCTCCCGAATTTAATTAGCCTTATTTTTCAACGAAATCCCGAACTTTATCGGGATTTTGTACTGCTGCTACTTGCCTGATTTCGCGATCTCTCTCATAAAATAGATGAGACTCAAAAATTATCTATAATTTTAAAAGGAGAGCCCATGTCCCTGTTGCAGCATCATGATGAAGTCGCTTTCGATCCGCTCCGTCTCGGCCAGCGTTCGCTTGTTGCCAAGACCGTGTTCGTTCTCGCCGGAACGCTGATCCTGGCGCTCGCATCGCGAATCTCTGTGCCGATGGTGCCGGTGCCGATCACCATGCAGACATTCGCAATCACCATGATCGGCGCGCTCTATGGCTGGCGTCTTGGTGCGGTCACGGTTCTTGCCTGGCTGGGCGAAGCCGCTATCGGCTTTCCGGTGCTTGCCGGCGGGGCAGGCGGCGTTGCGCCCTTCATGGGTCCAACGGCGGGTTATCTGGTCTCCTTCCCGATTATCGCAGCCCTTGTCGGCTGGCTTGCGGAGCGCGGCTGGAGCGGCAACCGCATCGTGCGCAGCTTCATCGCCCATCTCTCGGCCAACATTCTTTGCCTTGCCATCGGCGGTGCATGGCTTGCAGCGCTGATCGGCGCGGAAAAGGGCTGGCTGCTTGGCGTAGCGCCCTTCATCCTCGGCGCCGTGCTCAAGTCGGCGCTTGCAGCTGCCGTGCTGAAGACCATCCAGGTCTATAGCGGCAAGGCGCGTCTGAATTGACCGTCAGGCTTCGCGCCCATCATCTGCTCTGCATGCTGACCTTCGTCGGTGAAGGCTATACCTCGGCCTTCACCGACAATTATCGCCGCATCGCCGAGCGGCTGTCGGAAGGGGAGGAGATCAAACTGGTCTCCGGCCCCGATGACATCTGCGCGCCGCTGCTCGGCGAGGAAGAGCCGCACTGCCTCAAGGCTTCGGTCATCGAGCGGGATGCGGTAGCTCTCGCCGATATCTCGACATTGCTGGGCGAGGAGATCGGCATAGGTGCGGTGCTGGTGCCTGATGCCGGCTTGCTTGCAAAACTCCGTCGCAATTTCGCCGGCGGTGAAATCCGTCACGCCTGCCTCGGCTGCGAATGGGGTGAGCTCTGCAGCCGCATTGCTGCAACCAATTTCAGCGGTGTCCTGATCAAAGCAGCCTAGGGCTTATCATCCGGCTCAGGCTGCGGGGCGCCATCGCTTAGCTCAAGCGGAAAGAGCGCCAGAAACCGGCGATCGCCCTCAGGCGTGAAGAAGATCGAGCGGCTGTTTTCCGTTCGTCGTGCCCAACCCTTGTCTAAGAAATTCGAAAGCAGCGCCTTGCCGAGGCTGCCGGCGAGATGCGCGCGCCGCTCGCTCCAGTCCAGGCAGGATCGGCAAAGCGGGCGGCGGCTCGAGCGCAACCCGGAGAGGTCGATGCCGATCGATCCCAGATGCTTTTCGCCGTTCGCCGTCAGGCTCAGACCTTCGCCCACGGCGGAGATCGACCCGGCCTCGATCAAGCTATCGAGCATGCGCACACCATAGTCGCCGGCCAGATGATCGTAGCAGATGCGCGCCTTTCGCAGCGCCGGTTCCTTTGGGCCGGGACGATGGCGCAGATGGCCGCGGCTTGCGGCAAAGCCCATGATGCTCTCGAGCAGCTTGCCGACCCGATCGTCGGCCAGCGTGAAATAGCGATGCCGGCCCTGCTTGCGCTGTGCCAGCAGACCGCCAGCTTCAAGCTTGGAAAGATGCGCGCTCGCAGTCTGCAGCGTCACGCCGGCAGCCGCCGCCAGTTCCGTCGCCGTCAGCGCACGACCGCCCATCAGCGCCGTCAGAATATTCGCTCGCGCCGGATCGCCGATCAGCGAGCCGATCTGTGCTATGTCTGGACCTTCTTTCATACTTCGATCGTAACCGAACCATCTCCGTCCTGCAATGTGCGAAAACCTCTGCATCAGCAAAGGAGAAAGCCAATGATCACCTGTTTCATCCGCTACCAGATCGACCCGTTCAAGCAGGACGCCTTCGCGGAATACGGCAAGGCCTGGGGTCAGGTCATCCCGCGCAACGGCGCCGACCTGATCGGCTATTTCGGCCCGCACGAGGGATCGCTGACGACAGCCTACAGCATCTACAATATCGAGAATCTCGCCGCCTATGAGGCCTATCGCAAGAGCCTCGCTGCTGATCCGCTGGCGCGGGCCAATCTCGATTTTGCCCGCCGCGAGCGTTTCATCTTGCAGGAGGATCGCATCTTCCTGAAAAATATCTCCCTGCCGCACGCTCCAAGGATATCGCCATGATCGCAGTCATTTTCGAAGTCGTTCCCCATTCCGACGAACGTCAGCGCTATCTTGACATTGCCGCAAGGCTGCGTTCGGAACTGGAGGCCATCGACGGTTTCGTCTCCATCGAACGCTTCGAGAGCCTCACTCAGCCGGGCAAGATCCTGTCGCTGTCCTTCTGGCGCGACGAGAGAGCCGTTCGCGAATGGCGAAACCGCGAGGCGCATCGCGCCGCCCAGAAAGCGGGGCGCAAGACGGTGTTTGTCGACTATCGTTTGCGTGTCGCGCAGGTGCTTCGCGATTATGGGATGAGCGAACGCGCAGAAGCGCCCGACGACAGCCACGCAGTGCACGATATCTAGGGCTTTCAACGCGATAGCGCCTTTTTACGAGGCCTGCATTCTCGGCGGCTTCGTCGGGAATGCAGAAAATATGACGCCGCTTTAGTCTTTGGTAACCAAGTTAGGTAACCATAACACTCAATTAAGAGCACCGAGTAAGTGTAACAGCGAGTATCACATGGCGTCAGTTTTCCCGCTTGCCGACCTCAGGACTTCAGCCGTTCCGGGGTCCTGGATCGACACGATCATCAAGGGCGATTGCGTGGCCGCTCTTGAGGCACTGCCCAATCAATCCGTCGACGTCATCTTCGCCGACCCACCGTACAATCTCCAGCTTGGCGGCACGCTGCACCGTCCGGATCAGTCGCTGGTCGATGCCGTCGACGACGAGTGGGACCAGTTTGCCTCCTTCGAAGCTTATGATGCCTTCACGCGCGCCTGGCTGCTCGCCTGCCGTCGCGTGCTGAAGCCGACGGGCACGATCTGGGTCATCGGCTCCTATCACAATATCTTCCGCGTCGGCGCGACGCTGCAGGATCTGAACTTCTGGATCTTGAACGACATCGTCTGGCGCAAGACCAACCCGATGCCGAATTTCAAGGGCCGCCGCTTCCAGAACGCGCATGAGACGATGATCTGGGCGAGTCCGAACGCCAAGGCGAAGGGCTATACCTTCAACTACGATGCCATGAAGGCCGCCAATGACGACGTGCAGATGCGTTCCGACTGGCTGTTTCCGATCTGCAATGGCAATGAGCGCCTGAAGGGCGACGACGGCAAGAAGGTGCATCCGACGCAGAAGCCGGAAGCGCTGCTGGCCCGTGTCATCATGGCTTCGTCCAAGCCCGGCGACATCATTCTCGATCCCTTCTTCGGATCGGGCACGACCGGTGCCGTTGCCAAACGCCTCGGCCGCCACTTCGTCGGCATCGAGCGCGAGCAGGATTATATCGACGCGGCAAGCGCCCGCATCGCCGCCGTAGAACCGCTCGGCAAGGCGGAACTGACCGTGATGACCGGCAAGAAGGCCGAAGTCCGCGTGGCGTTCAATGTGCTCATCGAAAGCGGCCTCATCAAGCCCGGCCAGGTGCTGACGGATGCCAAGCGCCGCCATAGCGCCATCGTCCGCGCCGACGGAACGGTTGCCTCTGGTGGCGAGGCCGGCTCCATTCATCGCCTTGGCGCGAAAGTCCAGGGCCTTGATGCATGCAATGGGTGGATGTTCTGGCATTTCGACGACGGCCGTTCCCTGCGTCCGATCGACGAACTCAGAGCCATCATCCGCAGCGATCTGGCCAAGGTTGAATAGTCTCAACCGCTAGACGGTTCCGGTTTCAAAGCCGCCTCGCGGCTGCCGGATGCCTTTCGGATCGACATATCCGTCTTCTTCCGTCGTGTACCTCCAGTTGGGAAGAAGACGAAACACCCAGGGCCTTATCGGATATATTGTACGGCAAGGCCCTGGGTTTTTCAGCTTCGGATCTCAGAACTCCTGATAATCCGTGACGTCGACCCGCACGACGCGGCCGTCCTCGTTAAAGGTAATCGTTTCCTCGCCTTCGCGAATCAGCGGCTTGCCCGTTTTGCTGTTGGTGGCCCGGACAGACCAGACGGCGCGGCCCGACAGGGGCGTCAGCGTTTCCACGAGGGAATTCGATGCCGTCTGGTCCGGATAGGTGTCGAAATAGCCGCGGAAGGCTTCCATGATTGCCGCACGGCCGGCAAGGCTGCCGACGCCGTTGGAGACATAGGTGGCATCCTCGGCGAAGAAGTTCTCGATCGCCACATAGTCGAGGCGATTGATTGCGTCATGGAACAGATCGATGCGTTGTGCGGGATCGAAGGTCATTGGCTCAAACCTTTATGCCATGGGCGGCGAGATCGCTGCGCAGCTTCTCGGCGCCGGTGAAGTGAACTGCATGCCAGCCGGCAGCCCGCGCGCCTTCGACGTTCGGATAGGAATCGTCGATGAAAATCGTCGAGGCCGGATCGAGACCGAAGCTCTTGGCGTGGGTATCATAAATCTCGACATTCGGCTTGATCAGCCCGATATCACCGGAAACCGTCACGCCGCGTGGCTTCTTGAGGAAGGGATAACGCTCCTGCGCCTCGCGAAAGGTGTCCGAGGCGAAATTGGTGAGCAAGGTGACGTCGCGTCCCTCAGCGATAAGCTGTTCTAGAATGGCGACGCTGTCGTCATAGGCATGCGGAACCATCTCGTGCCAGTATTTGCGGAAGCTGCGGATCTGTTCCTCGCGCTCCGGATGATCGGCGATCAGCAATGCCTCGGCATCGCTCCAGGTGCGGCCGCGATCCTGCTCGAGGTTCCATTCATGAGTGCAGACATTGGCGAAGAACCATTCGCGCTCGGCATGGTCCGGAATGATCCGGCTGTAGGGAAGGTTTGGATCATAGTGGATGAGAACCTTGCCAATATCGAAAACGATATGCCGTATTTCCGTCGTCATGAATGAATTCCTAATTTTTAGCCCAAACGCATTTTTGCGAACGCATTGGGAATAGCCTGCGCGATCGCTTTTTTCATGATTGTAGGCAGTGCTTGGTCTTCAAGATTTGTAACCGGCGCCCACCATCCGTCATGGTTGTCATTCTGAGAGACCGACTTCGCGCGCCAGATCGACAGCCGCAGTTCGAAATGCGTGAAGACATGCGTCACCGTGCCCGCCGGCTGCCAATTGGCCGGGAAGGGGGCTGCCTCGATGCCGGTCTCGCCATCGATGCGTGCCGTCCAGCCGGTGGTCGGAACCTCGGTCATGCCGCCCAGCAACCCGCTTTCGACACGCCGCCGCAGGAAGATCTCGCCCTCGTCATTGACGGCAACGAAAGCCGCACCCTGGCGCACCGGCTTTTCCTTCTTTGCCGCCTTGACCGGGAATTGCTCCGGATCATGCGTGGCGAGAGCCTGACACGCGCCGTTGAAGGGACAGAGCGAGCAGACCGGGCGCTTCGGCGTACAGATCGTCGCGCCAAGATCCATCATTGCCTGAGCAAAATCGCCCGGCCGGCCGGCAGGTGTCAGCAGGGCGACCTTCTGTTTCATCAGCGGCTTGGCGCCGGGCAAAGGCGCCGAAATCGCATAGAGGCGGGAAATGACGCGCTCGACATTGCCGTCCATCACGGCTGCCTGGCGATTGAACGCGATCGCGGCAACGGCAGCAGCCGTGTAGTCGCCGATGCCGGGCAGCGCGCGCAGGCCTTCCTCAGTATCTGGAAAACGGCCGCCATGATCGGCTGCCACCGCCTCGGCGCATTTCTTCAGATTGCGCGCGCGCGCGTAGTAGCCGAGCCCCGCCCAAGCCGCCATGACGTCTTCGTTCGCGGCGGCGGCGAGATCATCGACCGTCGGCCAGCGCTCCAGGAATTTGGCGAAATAGGATTTGACCGCCGGCACGGTCGTTTGCTGCAGCATCACTTCCGACAGCCACACGCGATAGGGATCGGGCTTGATGCCACGCGCGGCCATCGGCGGCGAGACCCGCCAGGGCAGGTCGCGATGGTGGCGGTCGTACCAGGCAAGCAGGCGTGCGGCCGTGGGGGATTCTAAAGTCGTGGTCATGATTTGCCGCGTCGAGGGGAAGTGCTCTATACTTGGCCAAGATGCGTCGGGCGATCAAGGTCCGCGATGTACAAAGCATGCACTGGAAGCCGATTGAGATGAGTTATCCCCGAAAAGGCGAGAAGCAGATTTCCGAGCTGACCAACGGCATCGTCGATCCGGTGCTGGCAAAGCGTGCCGGCATCAACACGACGCTGCTCGGCTGCTGGGACGAAATCGCCGGCGAGGACTTTGCCGACTGCACGCGGCCGGAAAAGATCGCATGGGCGAAGCGAACCGGCCCCGGCGTGGACGACCGCTATCAGCCCGGTGTGCTGACGATCGCCTGCGAGGGCGCGCGGGCACTCTTCCTGACCCATGCGCAAGGCGAACTCATCCAGCGCATCAACAGCTTCTTCGGCTTCTATGCCGTCAATCAGATCCGCATCGTGCAGAAGCCGGTATCGGTCGCCTCCAAGCGTTCCCGCACACCGCCGCCCTTGAAAGGCGAAGCGGCGCGGAAGCTGGCCGACATGATGGACGGCATCGAGGATGAGAAGATCAGGGCCGCCGTTCAGCGTTTGGGCACGGCCATGGTGTGGAAGCGGGGTAAGGCCTGATCCAGACTTGCTTTTGTTAATGACACTGTCATACTCAGGCGGAGTATTTGCAAGGGAACTGGATATGCGAAGCAGTAGGCCGATAACGGTTACACTGGGTAATCAGCAGCGCGGCGTCGATGCGAGACTGGAATCCGGAGCATACGATTCTGCCAGCGAAGTTCTGCGTGCTGCTTTGAGAGCATTGGACCGCGAAGAAGAAGTCATAAATCAAATCATGCGCGCAAAGATCCAGGAAGCGCTTGATGACCCACGGCCCGGCAGAGATGCCGACGAGGTTTTCGATAGAATTAAAAGAATACATGCTGAACGAATGAAAGCAGCTGGACGTGAATTATAGGATTGTTTTCAGCGCTCTTGCCGAAGACGATCTCGTAGGTATCTATGAATTCATAGCGAAAGATAACCCGAGCCGCGCATTGTCGTTTATCCAACGGCTCCAGCAGCAGTGCAAAACACTTGAGACGATGGCCGATCGAGGTCCTCAACGTGAGAATTTAGGGCCGGGTGTTCGGATATTGGTGTTTGAGCGGCGGGTTACCGCCGCTTACCATATCAAGAACGAGCAAGTCGTTATTCTGCGTCTCTTTTATGCTGGTCAGAATATCCCATCGACCTTGCTCGACGAGCACTGAACTCGCGTGCGTCTCTATCAATTCCGATGACAATTTTAGCTTTTTGTCTTTCCCAGGTCACAATTCTTTGAAGAAAGTTAGCCAACCGTGCCTTGTTAGCGGCAAGCTGCCGTTATATCGCATGAAACATTCGAAGACCTCTTTCAACGACGGGTGACTCTATGCCGATGTCCGACATGCTCTTGACCAAACGCCACCTGCTGGGCGGCTCTGCCGTTGCCGCCCTCTCCGTGGCGTTCTCCGCCTTTGCCGGCACCGCATCCGCCGCGACTGCCGAAGATGAAGTGCCGCCGTCCGACGGCAATGTCGACATGAACGAAGTGCTGAAGCCCGGCCCGCTGCCGGAGATTGCGCTCGGCAAGGAAGATGCGCCCGTCAAGATCGTCGAATACATGTCGCTGACCTGCCCGCACTGCGCGCATTTTGCCGTCACGACTTTCGACACGATCAAGCAGAAATACATCGATACCGGCAAGGTTCGCTTCATCATCCGCGAATTCCCGTTCGATCCGCGCGCTGCCGCCGCCTTCATGCTGGCGCGTTGCGCCCCGCAGGAACAATACATGCCGATGGTCGAAATGCTGTTCAAGCAGCAGATCGCCTGGGCCTCGCCCGACGTCGACGGCCGCGCCGCATTGCTCCAGATGTCGAAACTCGCTGGTTTTACTGAGGATAGCTTCACGAAATGCTTGACGAACCAGAAGCTTCTGGATGATGTCAACTCTGTACGGGAACGCGCAGCCAAGGATTTCGGCGTCAACGCCACGCCGACCTTCCTGATCAATGGCAAGCGCTATGCAGGGGACATGTCTATTGCTGCCATGTCGAAGCTTATCGACAGCCTGCTCTGATCCGCGCCTTTTTACATCACAGGCGGGCGGCTGGGGCCGCACGCCTGTTTTTTATGACCTCCCCCTCTGCGGAGGAGGTTGCGCGGACCGCGCGAATGAGGATGATTTCCGGGGTGAACGCTTGATCGTTCCACCTCCCACCTCCAGTCCGACCCGCCCTCTCAAGGGAAGGGTGGAGATCAGCCTATGAAATTCAACAGGCTGAGACTCGTCGGCTTCAAATCCTTCGTCGAACCGGCGGAATTCGTCATCGAGCGCGGCCTGACCGGCGTCGTCGGCCCGAACGGTTGCGGCAAGTCCAATCTTGTCGAAGCACTGCGCTGGGTGATGGGCGAGAATTCCTACAAGAACATGCGCGCCTCCGGCATGGACGACGTGATCTTCTCCGGATCCGGCAACCGTCCGGCCCGCAACACCGCCGAAGTCGGCCTCTATCTCGACAATAGCGACCGCACCGCGCCAGCCGCCTTCAACGATAGCGACGAAATTCAGGTCACGCGCCGCATCGAGCGCGAGCAGGGCTCCGTCTATCGCATCAACGGTAAGGAAGCGCGCGCCAAGGATGTGCAGCTGCTGTTTGCCGATGCTTCCACCGGCGCCCGCTCGCCTTCCATGGTCGGGCAGGGACGCATCGGCGAACTGATCCAGGCCAAGCCTCAGGCGAGACGCCAGCTTTTGGAAGAGGCCGCGGGCATTTCCGGCCTGCATTCGCGCCGGCATGAAGCCGAGCTGCGCCTGCGTGCCGCCGAAGGCAACCTCGAGCGGCTTGACGATGTGACGTCGCAGCTGGAAAGCCAGATCGAAAGCCTGAAGCGCCAGGCGCGCCAGGCCAACCGTTTCAAGATGCTCTCGGCCGATATCCGCGCTCGCGAGGCCATGTTACTGCATATCCGCTGGGTGCAGGCCAAGGAGGCCGAGGCCGAGGCTGATAGCGCGCTGAACCAGGCAACCGTGCTGGTCGCCGAAAAGGCGCAGATCCAGATGGAAGCGGCAAAGGCGCAGGGCATCGCCAGCTTCAAACTGCCGGAACTGCGCGACGAAGAGGCGAAGGCTGCGGCCGCTTTGCAGCGTCTGCAGATCGCCCGCTCGCAACTGGAGGAGGATGTCAACCGCATCCTGCGGCGGCGGGATGAATTGACCCGTCGCTTGGCACAGTTGGCGGAGGACATCAGCCGCGAACAGCGCCTTGTCGCCGATAACGCGTCCATCCTTGCCAAGCTGGACGCCGAAGAGGCTGATCTTGCTGACATCCTCGCCGATTCCGGCCGGCTCGCGGAAGAGACGCGTATCGCCTTCGAGGGAGCCGCTGCCAAGCTCGCCGACAGCGAGCGGGTTTTTACTGTTCTGACCGCAGAACGCGCCGAAGCCGCTGCCGCCCGCAATCAGCTTGAGCGCGCCATCCGCGATCTCGCCGATCGCAAGATGCGGCTCGAGCGGCAGGTCGACGAAGCAAACAACGAGCTTGCCGCCATCGACGAAAAGATGGCGGATCTGCCCGACCCAAGCGAAAAGCGCGACATGGTCGAGGCGGCTGAGAATGTCGTCGCCGATGCGGAGGGCGAAATCCAGCGTATCGAAGCGGTTCTCGCCAGGGCGCGCGAAACCGAGGCGCTGTCCCGCGGTCCGGTCGAGCAGGCGCGGGCGCGCCTGAATGCGCTGGAAACCGAAGCGCGCACCATTTCCAGGATGCTGGCGGCGGGTGATACCTCCGGTGCTTTTTCATCCGTGGCTGAAGAGCTGCGCGTTGACCGCGGCTTTGAGACAGCACTTGGCGCAGCGCTCGGGGATGATCTGGAGTCCTCGCTCGATTCCAAGGCGCCGGTCTATTGGTCCGACAATGGCAGCGGTGCCAACGACCCGGCCCTGCCGGAAGGTGCCGCGCCGCTGATTACCCATGTCGGCGCGCCGGCGGCATTGACGCGGCGCCTGCGTCAGATCGGCATTGTTTCGGTGGAAGATGCGCTGCGACTGATGCCCGAGCTGAAGCCGGGGCAGCGGCTGGTGACCAGGGACGGCGCCGTGTTCCGCTGGGATGGTCATGTAACCGGCGCCGATGCGCCGAGTGCGGCTGCCCTGCGGCTCGCCCAGAAGAACCGTCTTTCCGAGTTAGAGGCCGAAGCCGAGCTTGCGCGTGATGTGCTAGCCGAGGCCGAGGAGCGCCTTGCGGCAGCCGCCGATGCGATCCGGGCCGAAGAGGGCCGTCTCGCGACCGCCCGCGACGCCAGCCGCCTTGCCGCCCGGCATCTGGCCGAGGCGCGCGAAGCGCTTGCTGCAGCGGAGCGCGCGTCCGGCGATCTTATCCGCCGCCGCGATGTGATTGTCGAGGCCGTCAGCCGGCTGCGGGAGCAGCTGGAAGATGTGGCCGTGCAGGATGAGAATGCCCGCATCGAACTGGAAGATGCGCCGAATCTCGACGCTATCGATCTGAAGCTGCGCGACCAGCAGGCTGAAGTCGCGACGGATCGCGGCGTCCTGGCCGAAGCTCGGGCGCGCCACGAAGGCCTGAACCGCGAAAACGAGGCGCGGCAGCGCCGTCTTCTGGCGATCCGGCAGGAGCGCGATACCTGGCGCCAGCGCGCTGCCAGCGCCGAGGAGCACATTCAGACGCTGCGCGACCGTGAGGAGGAAGCGCGCGAGGAAGCGGCCGAACTCGATTTGGCACCCGATGAATTCGATGACAGGCGTCGCGCCTTGATGAATGAGCTTCAGAAGGCGGAGGAGGCTCGACGCCATGCTGCCGATCGTCTTGCCGAAGCGGAGGTCGTTCAGCGCGAGGCCGATCGTCATGCGACCACGGCCCTCTCCGAACTGGCGGAAAGCCGTGAGAAGCGCGGTCGTGTCGAGGAGCGGCTTGTGTCGGCGCGCGAGCGGCGGCAGGAAAGCGAATTGCGCATCCGCCAGTCCCTCAACGTCGAGCCGCATGAGGCCATGCGTCTGACCGGTCTCGCGGCATCGCAGAGCGTGCCTGACCTCCGCGAGGTGGAGCGCGAGCTGGAGCGCCTAAAGATCGAGCGCGAGCGTCTCGGTGCCGTCAATCTGCGCGCCGAGGAGGAGAGCAAGGAGCTGACGGAGCGGCTGCAGGCGCTGATCAAGGAGCGCGATGACGTCATCGACGCCATCCGGAAGCTGCGCGGCGCGATCCAGAGCCTCAATCGCGAGGGCCGCGAACGTCTGATCGCTGCCTTCGACGTCGTCAATGCGCAGTTCCAGCGCCTGTTCACCCATCTTTTCGGCGGCGGCACGGCGGAACTGCAGCTCATCGAGTCGGATGATCCGCTAGAGGCAGGCCTCGAAATCCTCGCCCGCCCGCCGGGCAAGAAGCCGCAGACCATGACGCTGCTTTCTGGCGGCGAGCAGGCACTGACGGCCATGGCGCTGATCTTTGCGGTGTTCCTTACCAATCCCGCGCCGATCTGCGTTCTGGACGAAGTCGATGCGCCGCTCGACGACCACAATGTCGAGCGTTACTGCAATCTGATGGACGAGATGGCTGCCTCCACAGAGACGCGCTTCGTGGTCATTACCCACAATCCGATCACCATGGCCCGCATGAACCGGCTCTTCGGTGTCACCATGGCGGAGCAGGGCGTCTCGCAGCTCGTCTCCGTGGATCTGCAGACCGCCGAACGGCTGCGCGAAATCGCTTGAGCGTCGTTCCACGTCTGGATTGCGAAAACTGTTCCCGTTTCGACAAGAAATTGCTGCGTCGGCTGCCGCGGTTCATGAAAGCGTGCTAGTTTCGTTTTTCGATCAACAACATGGGCGCTGATCCGCCCGGAAGGGAAGTATGTCTGGTTCGACTGGCGGTATTTTCGATTTCCTCGGAATACTTGCCGTATTACTGCTCGTCGCCGCCAACGGCTTTTTCGTTGCGGCGGAGTTTTCTCTGGTGTCCGTCCGCCGCAGTCGCGTGACGGAGCTTGTTGCCGAAGGGCGGATGAACGCCAAGGCGCTGCAAAAGGCGGTCGACAATCTCGATGCCAATCTCGCGGCCACGCAGCTCGGCATCACCATTTCGTCGCTGGCGCTTGGCTGGGTCGGTGAACCCGCTCTTGCTCATCTGCTCGAACCCCTGCTCGATTTTCTGCCTGGAACATGGGCCGCGGCCGGATCGCATGCGATCGCCGTCGCCATTTCCTTCATCATCATCACGGCGCTTCATATCGTGCTTGGTGAACTCGCGCCGAAGAGCCTGGCATTGCAGCGCAGCGAAGGCACGGCGCTTGGTGTCGTGCGCCCGCTCGGCCTGTTCCTCTTCCTGCTACGGCCGGCCATCAGCGTGCTGAATGGGCTCGGCAATCTCGTGCTTCGCCTCTTCGGGCTGCGTCCCGGCGCGGGCGAGGGTTCGCTGCATTCGCCGGCCGAAATCAAGCTTCTGATTGCCGAAAGCCAGGAAGCTGGCTTACTGGAGCAGGCTCAGCAGGATCTGGTCGAGCGCGTCTTCAATATCGGCGACCGCGACGTCTCCGATATCATGACGCCGCGGCTTGAGGTCGAGTGGATCGATGCCGAGGACCCGCCGGAGGAAATGCAGAAGACTATCCGCGAAAGCCGCTTCGAGCAGCTTCTCGTCGGCCGCGGCTCGATCGACGAGCCGATTGGCATGATCCTGAAGAAGGATTTGCTCGACCAGCTTCTGAACGGGGAACCGCTGAACCCCATGGCCGTCATCCGCCAGCCGCTGGTCGTTCATGAATCCACGGCCGTCTTTAAGGTGCTTGAAAACTTCAAGCGCGCGCCAGTCCGCCTCGCCATGGTGATCGACGAATATGGCAGCCTCGAAGGCATCGTCACACAGACGGACCTGCTGGAAGCGATTGCCGGCGACCTGCCCGATATGGACAACGACACGCCCGATGTCGTCGAGCGGGCCGACGGATCGCTGCTGATGGAAGGCATGATGCCCGTCTATGACGCCTTTGCACGGCTGGGGCTTCGCTTCAGCGAGGAGGAGGTCAATTTCCATACGCTCGCGGGCTTTGCACTCTATCAGCTCGGCCATCTGCCCGAGGTGGGCGAAAGCTTCTCCTTCGGCGACTGGCATTTCGAGATCGTCGATCTCGACGGCATGCGCATCGACAAGATTCTGGCCCGGCGCGAACCGCAAGCTTAGCCATCAAGTCGCTCTGGATGGACCCGGAGGCTCTCGATTTCGATCAATCGATTGAAATCGGGAGCATTCAGGTCATATTTATTGTGCAGTGCAACATTTTGCCGTATTTGTCGATTTTCATTTGTGTTGCAGTGAATTAAGTTCAACCGGAGGAGTTGGACGGAGACGATGACGAATTGGGTCTATACATTCGGCGACGGCAAGGCCGAGGGGGGCGCCGGCGATTTTGAACGGCTCGGCGGCAAGGGCGCGAATCTTGCGGAAATGTGCAATCTCGGCCTGCCGGTCCCGCCGGGCCTGACGATCGTCAGCGACGTCTGCACCTTCTATTACAAGAACGGCCGCAAGATTCCCGAAGAGCTGAAGCCGCAGGTCATGCGGGGTTTGCAGCGGATGCAGGCCATTACCGGACGCAGGTTCGGCGATACAGCGCGGCCGCTGCTGGTTTCCGTGCGTTCCGGCGGCCGTGCCTCGATGCCGGGCATGATGGATACCGTCCTCAATCTCGGCCTCAACGACGCCACGGTGCAAGCCCTCGGCCACGATGCCGGCGACGCTCGTTTTGCCTGGGACAGCTACCGCCGCTTCATCCAGATGTATGCCGATGTCGTCATGGGTCTCGACAACGAGGTTTTCGAAGAGATTCTGGAGGATGAAAAGGCGCGGTTCGGCCATGAGTTCGATACAGATCTCACCGCCGTCGAATGGCAGCACGTCGTCTCGATCTACAAGAGCGTCATCGAAGAAGAGTTGGGCGAAGCCTTTCCGCAGGAGCCGGAGGTTCAGCTCTGGGGCGCTGTCGGTGCAGTTTTTGCCAGCTGGATGAATGCGCGCGCCGTCACCTATCGCCAATTGCACAATATTCCCGAGGCATGGGGAACCGCCGTCAACATTCAGGCGATGGTGTTCGGCAATCTCGGCAATTCGTCCGCGACAGGCGTTGCTTTTACGCGCAATCCATCGACGGGGGAGAAGGAGCTTTACGGCGAATTCCTCGTCAATGCGCAGGGCGAAGATGTCGTTGCCGGCATCCGCACGCCGCAAAGCATCACGGAAGTCGCCCGCATCGCCTCCGGCTATGAAAAGCCGTCGATGGAAAAGCTGATGCCGGAAGCCTTTGCCGAGTTCCGCAGCATCTGCGCGCAGCTGGAGGCGCATTACCGCGACGTGCAGGATCTGGAGTTCACCATCGAGCGCGGCAAGCTCTGGATGCTGCAGACCCGCAATGCCAAGCGTACCACCAAGGCGGCGATGAAGATCGCCGTCGACATGGTCGACGAGGGGCTGATTACCGAGGATGAGGCGGTTTCCCGCATCGATCCGACGTCGCTGGATCAGCTTCTGCATCCGACGATCGATCCGCGCGTCCCTCGCGAGGTCATCGGCTCCGGTCTCCCAGCATCGCCGGGTGCGGCGACGGGCGAAATCGTGTTCACCGCGGAAGAGGCGATCGTTGCCGAGGAAGAAGGCCGCAAGGCTATTCTCGTACGGATCGAGACGAGCCCTGAAGATATTCATGGCATGCATGCCGCCGAGGCGATCCTGACCACCCGCGGCGGCATGACGAGCCACGCGGCCGTCGTTGCCCGCGGCATGGGCATTCCCTGCGTCGTCGGCGCCGGCACCATGCGCATCGACATTCGCAATGAAAAGCTGATCGGCATCGGCGTCACCTTGAAGAAGGGCGACATCGTCACGATAGACGGATCTACCGGCCAGGTGCTGAAGGGCGAAGTGCCCATGATCCAGCCGGAGCTTTCGGGCGATTTCGGGCGCATCATGGCCTGGGCAGACCGCTCGCGCCGCATGACGGTGCGCACCAATGCCGACACGCCTGCCGATGCGCGGGCTGCTCGCTCTTTCGGCGCCGAGGGCATCGGCCTTTGCCGCACCGAGCACATGTTCTTCGAAGGCGACCGTATCCATGTGATGCGCGAGATGATCCTTGCGGAGGACGAAGCGGGGCGCCGTGCCGCCCTTGCCAAACTCATGCCAATGCAGCGGCTCGATTTCACCGGCCTGTTCACCATCATGCATGGCCTGCCGGTGACGATCCGCCTGCTCGATCCGCCGCTGCACGAATTCCTGCCGAAGACGGATGAGGAGATTGCCGAAGTGGCCGGGATCATGGGCATGGAGCCGGCTGCGCTGCGCCAGCGGGTCGATGCGCTGCACGAGTTCAATCCCATGCTCGGCCATCGCGGCTGTCGCCTGGCGATTTCCTATCCGGAGATCGTCGAAATGCAGGCACGCGCGATTTTCGAGGCCGCGGTTCTCGCTGCGCGCGAAACAGGCGCGGCGGTCGTGCCGGAAATCATGGTGCCGCTGGTCGGCCTGCGCTCGGAGCTGGATTACGTCAAGGCCCGCATCGACGAGGTGGCGCGCGCCGTGATGACCGAAGCGAAGATGAAGATCGACTATCTCGTCGGCACGATGATCGAGCTGCCGCGCGCGGCCTTGCGCGCCCACATCATCGCTGAGGCTGCTGAGTTTTTCTCCTTCGGCACGAACGACCTGACCCAGACGACATTCGGCATGTCACGCGACGATGCCGCCGCCTTCATTCCGACCTATCAGCGCAAGGGCATCATCGAGCATGACCCCTTTATTTCGCTCGATTTCGATGGGGTCGGTGAACTCATCCGTATCGCGTCGGAGCGTGGCCGCCGCACGCGCAACGACATGAAGCTCGGCATCTGCGGCGAGCATGGCGGCGACCCCGCCTCGATTCACTTTTGCGAGGATATCGGGCTGGACTACGTGTCCTGTTCGCCGTTCCGTGTGCCGATAGCGCGGCTTGCGGCGGCGCAGGCGGCGATCAAAGGGCGGGCTTGATTTTCCAAATCTGGATGTTCGTGGATCAGTGGCGCCAGTAGCCGCGATGATAGTAATATCCAGGACCGCCAACGACGATGGTTGGACCCCAGAAGAAATCATCGTTGCTTTCCATGAAAGCTCGCTGATCCGCGCGTCGGCTAAGATCCTGATTCATCAGGCAATTGGCAAAATTCTGACTGCCTGGCTTGAAGCCATAGCCACTGCATCTGGACTCGTCGGCTGCTCGAATTTGCTCGGCCGTCTGGCAGGAGGAAAGCGCAAGCATGATGGCGAGGAGAGATAGTACGGAAGCTGCGATACGCATGACATGCTATCCTGAATGCGGATTTACAGGCAAAAACTATAGCGCCGCGCGTGGTGGCGCGAAAGGCGTATTCCGCCGCAGGCAGGGTTGCTTACGCCGCTTCCCTCGGCTTTGCCGGCATCCGCTGCAAGAGATCGACGAAGGCATCGGCGAAGCGCAGCAGGTGCTCGGTCTCCCCGTCGGGTTGCAGGAGGCGGATTTCCGCGCCATCTTCGTCCAGCGCGGCAAAGAGGGTGCGCATCGTCGCGTCTCCTTCCGGAATTCGCAGCACCGCCAATCTGCGGCAATCCGGTATCAGCCCTTCAGCCGGCAGATCGAACAGGAAATCGCCCTGTACGGCCGAAGCTGCCTTGCGCACGGCTTCGCAGAAGCCGGGCTCGCCACCGGAAAAACCCTCGAGCGAAAGCTCCAGTTCCAGCAGTTCCAGCGGCAGAAACGGGTCGCTCGCGTCGGCTCCGGTAATCGTTGCTCCCGGCAGCGACTGGGCCGCGACGTCTTGAGAAAGCATCGGTTCCATCTCATCAAGTCCTTTCACAGCCTCGATAAAACGCTAAAGAATGGCCTTTTTTAGGAATTTAAGCAAGTGCTCACGTTTTTGGTCTAGGCGTTACTGGTTTGAGCTTCGACAAAACATTGGACGACGATGCCGTGACATTCGATTTATTTTCGGCATTTCTTGATCTAAACATAAGTCGCTTTCCGGGATTCGGTGCATCCGGCTTCCGATCCGACGCGCCGACGAGCCCTTGATGACCATTCGTTTCGACCGTCCTGTTTCACATGCCGCCCGTGCCGCGCGTTTGATCGCTTCATTTGCATTGGTGCTCTGTGGCGTGACGCTGATCGGCCACCGTTTTGCGCCGCTGGAAACGCCTTATTTCGTCCTGCTGCTACTGATTTCTGCCGGCTGCGCGATCCTGGCGGTGCTACTGGCGCTGGTCGGTTTGGCCCAACTATGGCAGAGCGCTGCCATTGGCGGCGTCTCCGCCGTCAAGGCGGTTGTCTATGCCGCTCTGCCGCTCGCCATTCTAGGCCTCGGCACCGAGCGCTACTGGACGCGCCCGCATATCTACGAGATTTCGACCGACCTCAACGATCCGCCTGACTGGCTGGCGACCCCGGATACGCGGCAACTGTGGCTGCCGCCGCGCCATCTAGTGACGCAGCAGGAACGCGAGGCGCAGTTCGAGGCCTATCCCGCCTTGATCAGCCGTCGTTACGAGGGTGCGTCCGACCGCGTGTTGGAAGCGGTGCGCAAGGTCGCGCATGATCGCCACATCACCATCATCAAGGCTGAAGGCGCCGATGTCGCGGATCCGAACGGCAACGTGAAGCCGAAACGCCGTACACGCCCGCAGACCGCCAATCCGGCGCAGGACGGCAGCGCCGCCGGTGATGTGCCCGCCATTGTTCCCGTGCCGACCCCGCGTCCCTTCCGCGATGGAGTTGCGGAACTCATCCGCCAGAATACCGACGTCATCCTGCAGGGTGAAACGCGAACCCGCATTTTCGGCCTGCCATGCGATATATTGATCCGCATTCGCGAGGAGGCGGAAACGACGCTCGTCGATATTCGCGTCGCCTCCCGCTACGGCCAGGATGATCTCGGCGTCAGCGCCGATCTGGCCGATGACTATTTAAAGGCACTGGATGCGGAACTGCTCGGCATTGCCGGAAGCTGAGTTTCCCAATCTCTCCTTCTCCCCTCGGGCAGAAGGTGGCCCGAAGGGTCGGATGAGGGGGCTTGCCGCTTTGGATGCGGGAATTTCGTGCTCTTGACACCTCCTCACCCTGCCCTCTCCCCGAGGGGAGAGGGGGAACCGTGCCCGCCATCAAACTTCTGAAATCGCCGATAATCACCCGTCTCAGCTCACACAGGACGATAGGCGCCCAGGAGCGCCGGCGGTCCATCGGTTTCCACCTGACCCTTCTCGACCAGGTCTTCCAGATGTGCCAGCACCGAAAGGGCGGCTGCGCCATGCAGGCGCGGGTCCGTATCGCGATAGATGGCTTTCACCATGTCCGGGATCAGCCGGTCACCGGCTTTGATGCGCTCCAGCACGGCGCGCTCGCGCATGCGGCGGTGGGTTCTGAGGCCGCGCATGAAGGAGGCTGGCTCCTTTACCGGACCGCCGTGACCGGGCAGAAACAACCGGTCGTCGCGGGCAAGAAGACGTTCCAGCGAGGTCATATAGTCCGCCATCGAACCATCCGGCGGCGCGACGATCGAGGTCGCCCAGGCCATAACATGGTCGGCCGAAAAGACGATGCCGGTGCCGTCGAGTGCGAAGCAGGCGTGGTTGGCCGTATGGCCCGGCGTCAGCAGCGCCGTCAGCTGCCAGCCGTCTCCGGCGACGCTTTGACCATCGGCAAGCACGATGTCAGGCCGAAACTCCGTGTCGGAGCTTTCGGCAAAAGGATTAACCTCGCCCTGATGGAGCGGGCGCGCAGCACGGTGCGGCCCTTCGCCGACGGTCAGCGCCCCCGTTGCCTCCTTCAATCGCTTGGCCAGCGGCGAGTGATCGCGATGGGTGTGGCTGACGAAGATATGCGTGACCTCGCGCCCCTTCAGCGCCGCCATCAGGGCAGCGAAATGCTCGTCATTCTCCGGACCGGGATCGATGACGGCGACGGAAGGGCCGCCGACGATGTAGCTGTTGGTGCCGTGGAACGTGAAGGCGCTGGGATTGTTGACCGTCATCCGCTCGATACCGGGCGCAATGGGAACGGCCCGGCCATAGGCGGGTTCGAAGGCGAGGTCGAAGTCAGGCGTACTCATGATTGTTTGTATTCGATTTCGATAAAGGACATCGGCTCGGTGCCGGCATTGACGACATTGTGCTCGGCGCCTGCCTCACGCCGATAGGCGGCACCCTTGGCGATATCGACCCGCCTGTCGCCGCCCGGCTCCTCCAGAAGAAACTGGCAATCGGTCATCGGCACCACGACATAGCCGAGGCCATGGACATGATGCCCGGTATCGGCACCCGGCTCGAAATCCCAGCGCGTGATGCGGCAAACCGCGTCATCGAGAAGCACGGTAGGCACAGCCGAAAGGCGGGCGCGAAACTGGCTCATCAAGCCTCCTTATTTCGAATGCAGTGCAACAAGACCTATCATAGCCGCCTGGAAAGCACACAGAAATATGCGTCCGTGCATCACTTAGTCATTGTAGCGCGATGCGACCTTTGCTAATCAGACGCCGGTTTGGCTGGCATGACAGCCATTTCCCATGTTGGGGCGTCGCCAAGCGGTAAGGCACCGGTTTTTGGTACCGGCATTCCCAGGTTCGAATCCTGGCGCCCCAGCCACATCCTATCCTCTTTGTACTGAGACAGTGGTCGCTAGGTGCGCGACTCCAAACGCAACGGGCGACCTTTCAGGCCGCCCGCTTATATTGTCTCGGGATGAAGCTTTTGGCTTCAGTCCGCTTGGTCAGCTTTTGCAGTCTTTTCCGGCGGCGCCAGGAGCTCGGCGCAATAGGACGAACCGCTGACACCCGGCTGGTCGCCGAGAATCTTGACCGAGCGGATTTCGTAGCTCTGGTTGGTGACGATGTCGGCCTTGCAGCTGAGGGAGCGCTTGCCGGCTTTCTTGCCTTCCTTGTTGACGACGGTGACGTTCTTGTAGCCGCCACGCCAAGTGTAGACGCGATTGCCGCCTTCGTCGCGATCGGAGAGCGGCGGTCCGTAAGCCGCGAAGAAGCGGCCTGCAGACTGGCCCTGCCAGCGATCCTGAACGGGGTTCTTCGCAAGCAGCGGCAGGGCTGCTGTCGTTGTTGTCGTCGTGGTGCTGCAACCGGCCAGCGCCAGCAACAGTCCAGCCGCGGTGATCATGCGGATATTCATCGTGTCGTCCTTGAGCTTCTGTCACGCAAAGGTCGCGGAAAAGCCGCGCTGTCCCACGACATTTCCACCTGTCCCGCTTAGGGCTTTAGCGCCAAAGCCGGCAAAAGAAAATTCCTATCATTGTGTACAAACGGGATTTTACTTGATCTGTTGCGTCTTTTGCACGCCGGCATTTTCGGCCGTTGTTTCCTGCCACTTTTCTAGGCAGATGCGGGTGTAATTTTTTCGTCAAAAATCAAAAGGTTTTTGAGATTGGTGCTTGTGCATCAAAAATGGCTGGTCTATAGAAGCGCCGCTGGTCACGGAGTGTAGCGCAGTCTGGTAGCGCACCACGTTCGGGACGT
>JGI25165J46597_1000626_pt1 | contig 29548 bp, 30 predicted proteins | sample AraplaCL_Cvi_mCL_FD_46597 | JGI IMG/M metagenome (IMG submission 46597)
GGGGCTGACATAGATAAGCCAAGAAGGCGATTTATGTCAGATGGTTATGGTTCGTCGAAGGAGCCGGCTGCCGCGGGCTTTGCAGGAAGAGCTGATCAAATACTTCTGCGCGGGGGTCTCTGCTCGTGCGGCGGCTGAGGTGTCAGGGGTAAACCGCAACACGGCGATCCTTTTCTATCACAAGCTGCGTGAGGTGATTTTCGCAGCCCTGGCGGCNGAGCTGCCGGAAATGCTCGCTGGCGAGATCGAGGTGGATGAAAGCTATTTTGGTGGCCATCGCAAGGGCAAGCGCGGGCGTGGTGCTGGTGGTAAAATCCCGGTGTTTGGTCTCCTGAAACGGCAGGGCAAGGTCCACGTCATGATGGTGCCCAATGCGCGATCAGACACGCTGCTTCCCATCATTCGCGAGAAAATCATGCCTGACAGCGTGGTCTATACCGATGCCTGGGTCAGCTATGATGTTCTGGATGTGTCGGAATTCCATCACATGCGGATCAATCACTCGAAACTGTTCGCCGACCAGCGCAACCACATCAACGGCATCGAAAACTTCTGGAACCAGGCAAAGCGGCACCTGCGCTCCTACAACGGCATCCCCAGACGCCACTTCCACCTGTTCATCAAAGAATGCGAGTGGCGCTTCAATTATCGACCCATCGCGAATATGCACAAGGCGCTCACCCNATGGTGGTTCAGCTGAACATCCACCGCCTTATCTATGCCAGCCCCAAATCCTTTTGCGCCGCCGATCTGTAACCGCAGCGCCCATCCGAACGGACTCGTCGGCGTGGTCCGACCCTTTCAGCCTCCCGGACCACCGTGCGGCGATTCATCTGAGGATGGGTCGTCGCATGTGAGGCTGATTGGAGACTGCACATGAAGAACCGTACCAGCACCGCCTTGAGCGCCCTGCTTCTCGCATCCCTCGCCGCGGGCGCCACCACGGCCGCCCATGCCCAGGCGAGCAAGCCGATGGAGAAATGCTATGGCGTCTCGAAGGCCGGCAAGAATGACTGCAAGGCCGGCGCCGGCACCACCTGCGCGGGCACCTCGAAGGTCGACTATCAGAAGGACGCCTGGAAGCTCGTGCCGGCCGGCACCTGCGCCAAGATCAAGACCCCCAAGGGCTTCGGCTCGCTCACGCCCGGCGCCTGAGGGGTCCGTCCGATGACCATGACCGCAGGCCTGGGCTTCAAGCTCGAGCATCTCGATGAAGCGCTGACGGCGCGAAACCCGGGCCTGTGGTTCGAGGTCCATGCCGAGAATTATATGGTCGATGGCGGGCCGCGGCTTCGAGCGCTCGCAGCGCTCGCGGAGCGGTTCGCGATCTCGCTCCACGGCGTCGGCCTTTCGCTAGCGTCGGTGGAACCGCCTGCACAGGATCATCTCCGAAGGCTGCGGGCGCTCTCCGACCTGATCTGCCCCGCCTCCATCTCTGACCATCTCGCGTGGCAGAAATGGGAAGGGGCTCATCATTCCGACTTCCTGCCGTTCCCACGGACGCGCCAGGCCCTCGATATCACGGCCGACAATGTGGCGCGGGTGCAGGATGCGCTCGGGCGTCCGATCCTGGTCGAGAACCCTTCGCTCTATGTCGACCTGCCGGGACATGAACTCGACGAGGCCACCTTCCTCTCCGAACTGGCGCGGCGCACGGGATGCGGCCTGCTCGTCGATGTGAACAACATCTTCGTCAGCGCGGCGAACCTGCGCTTTTCGCCCGAGACACGTGTCGATGCGATTCCCGCGTCGCTCGTCGGGGAAATCCACCTCGCCGGCCACCGGCCCGATCCGGATCCCGCAAGCGGGCTCCTGATCGACAGCCATGACGCACCAGTCTCCGACCCGGTCTGGAGACTTTATCAGCGGCTGATCGAACGGATCGGCCCACGCCCGACGCTGATCGAGCGCGATGATGCGATTCCCCCCTTCAACGAGTTGCTGCTGGAGCGCGACCGCGCACACCGGCTGCTCGAGCAGCGGATGCCGGTCGATGCTTGACGCGGCCGACTTCCAGCAAGCCTTTGGCGCGATGCTCGCGTCGCCCGGAATGTCGGGCGATCCGGCGATGCGGCGCGCGCTTGCGGTCCACCGCAACACCGCGCGCAAAGCCGCACGCGACGCGCTGTTCGCCAACTATCCGGTCACGGCCGCTCTGGTCGGCGACAACGCGTTTTCGGCATGCGCCTCCTCTTATGTCGAGATGCTACCACCGCGAGAAGCCCGGCTTTGCCTGTACGGTGACAGGTTCGGGCCGTTCGTCGACGCCTGGGCGCCTTTTGTCGAGGCACCCTATCTGGGTGCCGTGGCGGCGGTCGAGCGGATGGTCACCGAGGCGCTGTTCGCCGCAGACTGGCCGGCGCTCGATCCCGTGGGGCTCACCCGGGGGATCGATCCGGGGGCGCCGCTGCGCTGGCATCCCGCGACGCGGACGGGAAAGACCCTGGCACCGGCGGGGAGTCTCTGGCTTGCCCATCAACCCGGGGCCGACCCGGACGCGCTGGATGAGGTCGTCTGGAAGCAGGAGCTGATCCTCGTCACGCGCCCCGGAGACGCGGTCGAGGTTCGGGTCATCGATGTCCCGACCAGGGCCTTTCTCGCCGGGGCCACGCTGGCCGACGCCGCGGCCAACGCTTCGGGCGAGGGTGGGGATGTCGCCGCGATCTTCGCGGCGCTGCTGTCCGCCGGCGCTTTTGCCGCAGAAACTCAACAGGGAGAAAATCCATGAACCTCTATGCTCGCTTCTGTTCACAGCTCGATCGACTGCCTGGGTCAATCCTGCTGCTGGTCGCGCGATTCGGTGTCGCCGCGGTCTTTTTCATGTCAGGAAGAACCAAGGTCGATGGCCTGCTACACATCACGGACAGCACCTATTCGCTGTTCGAGACCGACTATAAGATCCCGCTGATCCCCCCACATATCGCAGCCCATCTGGCAGCCTATCAGGAGCATCTCTTTCCGATCCTGCTGGTCCTCGGCTTGTTCAACCGGGTGGCGGCGCTGGGCCTGCTCGGCATGACCATCGTGATCGAGGTGTTTGTCTATCCCGACGCATGGCCCACGCATCTGAGCTGGGCTGGACTGCTGCTCCCCATCATCTTCCGTGGCGGCGGCAAATTCTCGCTCGATTATCTGCTGGGCCTTGATCCGGCTCGGGGCAGCAAGGCGCCGGACTATGCCGCGGACTGACCCACGGCAAGGCGCGTCGGTGCTCTCCCGGCTCGGCGCGCTTTGCTACGCTGCGTGGGGCCTCTTCCACATCAAGGTGGCGGTGGACATCTGGTGGCTCGGCGCCGGGCAGCGCGGGCTTGTCCAGGGGCGGCTCTACCAACTCGCCGCCTATATGGTCACGATCGCGGTCTTTGTGCTGGTGGTCGGATTGTGGCGCAACTGGCGCAACGACAGGCTGGGCTACTGGCTCAACCTGGGCGTCGCCGGATGGGCGGACTCGATCTGGGTGCTTGTCGTCGTCCTGCCGGGCTATGTCGGACCGGCCCGTGGTCTGGTGCCGCCGGCCTTTTATGTCGGCGGCGCTGTGTTGACCACCCTCGCCCGGAGAGACCGCGAGCGCTGAGCGGTGAGATTTCGCGTCGAGTCTCGCGCGACCGACCTGCCGATAAGCCAGCGGTCAACTCTCAAAGCTGGAAGTCTGCAAGCGCCCAGGGCAGACTCACACGACCAACGCTTAATTTCCCAAAAGCGGCCGCTTAGCGGTTCGATATAGCTTTCCAGCGCGGCTCACCGCGTATCCAGTCCATAAATAGGAGGCCAGACCCGCGAACGGAACGCCAAGCCCTGGCACCGCGTGTTCGATGCTGAAGGCGATGCGTACAATGGCGACCGCAACAACGAGGTACACAGCGAGGTAAACGCAAATTGCTCGCACAAATGGTCTCCTTTGCGGATGGAGGTTCGGCAGCTCACGTTTGACAGGCGATTACTGTCCGTTTGGTAGCGCGATTAGCTAATTGCCGCCAGACGGCTCCCTTAACCACTTTTCGCCGTTCAGCCCGACGCCCGCTGACCTGTGTTCAAGAAAACCAGGCCTGGGTCATTCAGATCAACTGGACGTGATGCGCGCGCGCAATTTCGCGAGCGGCGCCCGGTTGTCGAGCACCAGTTGGCCATCCGCGCCCGTCACAATTCCAAGCTGCTGAAAGAGGTCGACCAGGTTGGTCGACACAGGGGTGATCGCGAAACGGGTATAGAGTTCGATAAGCGAGGTCGCACCGATCGCCTCGTCCCCGACCATCATCAGCTGCTCTGGCGACCAGGTCGCCGTGTTGCCGCCGCTCATATGGTTGATCCGCCTGAGGGCGTCGCGGAGCGAACGGGTGCCATGGGTGTCTCTATAGATGCCGATCTCGGCGAGCAGCCAGAACAGCGCACCGCCCCAATATAGCCGTCCCCAGGCGCGAGTGCCGTCCATGCCCTCGTCGCCGGCGTTTGGATTTCCCTTTGCCATTCCTGCGACCGCCTCCTTCCAGACCTCTTCCGGCGGAAGCTGGCCGATGAGCGCGCGGGCAATCGGCTCGACATAGGTCGCATTTCCTTCCTGCAGCCAGAGCGCGCGGCGCGGAAGGTCGGGCAAGGCGGTATGAACCATCTCGTGCACCAGCACCCAGTCACGGTCGAACGCCTCGCGGCCGGCGTCTACGCCGACATGGATCCGGGTCGCTGAGCCGGCATACCCAAATGTGGTGGCGTGGCCGACGCGATCGCCGGGCTCGGCAATGATCAGCAAGCCGTAATCGCTGACAGGATATCGGCCGAAATAGGCGGTCAGCGCCATCGCCGCGGTGCGGACCCAGGACAACACCGGCCCTCGCGCGAGGCCCGGCGCGCCATCGGCGAAAACAAGATTGATCGTCCCGCCGCCGATCTTCAGCTGTTGTCCGGGCTGACCGCGCAACGCAGCATACATGGCGTCGGGATGGTCATAGGCGGGCGCTGAGCCCGCCCCGGCGAGCGAGGCGCCGCCGACCGCGGCGGCGCCCAGGCCCAGAAGGACGGCACGTCGATCGACCCGCGCCATCGCTCAGCGCAGCGCTGCGGCGGCAAAGGTCCTGAGCTGGCCCGGATCGGTGATACCGAGGACCCGGCCGACCTCCCTGTCGCCCTTATAGGCGATGAGCGTGCTCTGCTTGGTGATGCCAAGCAGCTTCTTCTCGGCGGTCTGGTGGTCATAGTCGAGACGGAGGATCACGAGATTCTTGTACGCCGGGTCGGTCGCGAGCTTGTCGATCGTCGGTGCCTGCGCGCGGCAGGTCGGACACCAGGGCGCGAAGGCATCGACGAGTACGGGCTTTCCGGCCGCCTGCGCGGCCTTGAGCGCGGCCAGGCTGAAAGGGCGGACCGGCTGTGCCTGGAGCGGCGCGGCGACAAGCGCGAGCGCAGCGAAGGGCAGGAGACGAGCGAGGGACATGGTCGGATTTCCGTGATCGAGGGACGGGGGGCTCATTCGGCCGCGACAGTGTGGAGGGTAGGGTTCAACCCGCCTTGGTGGCCGCTATCACGGGCCCGCCGCGCCCTGCCTGCAGGAACACCGCCGTCGCGAGGCCGGCCGTCGCGCGGGGGAGCGCGTAGCTGGCCGGGGCGCCGGTCCAATGACCGACCTTCGTCAGCTGGTGAACGATGTTGCGGTGCGGCAGCGTGCGGCCGCCATTCTCGCCGGCGCTGATCGCCACCTGGACGGTTCGTGGATCGAAATTCGCGACCCAGACATCGGCGCCCTGGGCAGGCGCGCGACCGGCGGCGACGGCGACATCGCCGCCTTTGATCGCCAGCGCCGGGCCATCGCTGGATGCGCTGCGGATCGACCCTTCAAGTTCGGTCCTGCTGTTGCCGACTATCGTCCTGCTGCCGTTGATCCAGACCTGCGGCGTCGCGACATTGCCCTGGCGGTTGTAGCGGGCATAGTCCCATTGCCGCTCCGTGAACTGCGGCTTTGCGAAGCTGTCACGCCAACCGAGATAGTCCCAATAGGTGACGCCGAACGACAGCGCGACGACGTCGGGCCGGTCGGCGAGCGCGTTGACGTTCAGGTCCGCCGGCGGACAGCTCGAACAACCCTGGCTCTGATAGAGTTCCACCAGGACGGGGCCGCCGTGCCGCGGCGTTGCGGGTTGCGCGGCGCCGCGGCCGGTCTCGAGGACTGTAGCGCCGGCGGCAGCGATAGTGAGAAGCGCCAGGATGGCGAAGGGAGCACGCATTATAGGATCCTCCTTCAGAGCCCCGGCATCGCGGTCGACATCATCGTGCCCGCAACCGAGATGGCGGCGATCGCCAGCATCGTGATGAGAGCGGCACCCGAACCAAGAAAGGGGAGCGCGGCGGAAAGGGCGGGATGGCTGGACTGCGTGGTCATCGTCATATTCCTCGACGTGAAGGGGTGATGTCGTGGAATTCGTCGGTGCGGGCAGTCTGGTTACAGGGTGAACGGATAAGGGCTGGCCGATCGCGGTGGCGGCGCGCGCCCGCACTCCGGTGCCCGATGAGCGCACGGGCCCTGCCGCAGCGAAACGAGCTCGCCCCCGACGCTGCCCCTCACGTTGGCGAGTTGCCGTATCGGCGGCGCGCGCGAGATGTCGCGACAGGTCGAGCGGGGAAGGCGGCGTCCGGCTGTCCGGGCTGACGCTGCGCCCCTGTTGCGCGCTGCACCGATTGCCGGTCAGGGCAGCGTCTTCACGCCTGGGCGCTCCCGCATGTCGACCTGCAATTCGAAGATGTCGGGACGCGCATAGTGGCCGGCGGTGTCGAGATAGAGCCGGCCTTCTGCCACCCTGTCGGTATCGATCGATGCGCTGAGTGTTCCAGCCTCGCCTTGGGCGGCCGCAGCGATGATCGTCGCATCCGGCGCGATGATCGCGCTGCCGCCCGCCTTGAGCACCTCGCGATCGGCCGGGATCGCCTCCAGCATCGTTCGCGCGGCAGGTTCGTCACGTGCGAGACTGTCGAAGCCCTCAAGCACCTGTGACCGGGTGAGGACGGTTCCCGCCGCGACAACGAAGCATTGGCCCTCAAAGGCGTAATGGCGGCTTGCAAGGAGATGGAGGTCGGTGACGGCGGGCCAGAGCGCGAAATGAAGGATCTCGCCATGCTGATGCCGCGCGGCGCGCGCGAGGGGCATCCAGTGCTCCCAGCAGATCAAGGCGCCGACCGGGCCGTGCGTGCCAGGCCATGGCCTCAGCGTGCTGCCGTCCGCGGCCGCCCAGATCAGCCGCTCGTTATGGGTCGGCATGATCTTGCGGTGAATATCGCGCCATCCCGCGGGCGTCAGGCGCACGACGCTGTTGAAGATGCTCGAGCCCCGCCGCTCCTGCATCCCCATCACGATCTCGACCGACAGTTCGGCGGAGAGATCCGCGAGACGGGCGATTTCGGGGCCGTCGAGTTCCGGGCAGTTCTGGAAGAGGACGCGAAACAGCGCCTCGGCGGGGCCGTGACCCCAGAGCGCCGCACCCGGCGCGTCGTCGAGCCATACCGGGTAGCCCGGAAGCCACGCCTCGGGGAAGACGATGACGTCGGCACCGTCGCGCGCCGCTTCCCGGATCAGGGCTTCGGCGCGATCGATACTGGCGGCGAGATTCAGGAAGATGGGGGGATGCTGGACGATCGAGATCGACATCACCGGCATAATTTTCCCCCTTGGGCCATGTGTCAGCGCGTTGCCGCGATGCTGTCGGTGCCTGCTCGCCATACAGCAGCACTGCCCCGCAGCTTCTCGCGGTCCTTGTCGGTATTCGGCGACCGGCGCCCGCGGTTACACGCGATCTTCGCTCGGCGTAACCGATCCGCTGTTTGCGGCGAATATAGGGAAGACTCGCGGCGTGGAGGCCCGTCGATCGAGTGTTCGACGGAGCGTTTTGATGAACACCGAAACTTTGATTACCGAACTGTCCAGGGACCTGCGTCCGGTGCCCAGTGGGACACCGCGGATTCTTCTCCGCAAGGGCCTCGTCACAGGCGCCATCGCGGCTGGCGTTGCCGTGCTTTTCTGGCCAAGCCTGGGGCCCCGGCCTGATCTCGCCACCGCGGTGATGACGGCGTCGTTCTGGATCAAGCTCCTCTACACCGCCTCGATCGCGTCGCTCGGTTTTGTCGCGCTTGAGCGGCTGAGCCGGCCGGACGCCCCAAGGCTCCACTGGTCACGGTTACTGTGGCCACCGGTCGCGGCGCTGGCGGCGATCTCCGCAATGCGTTGGGCAGCGGCGCCGGCGGGCGATTCCAGGGCGTTCTGGATGGGCTCCAGCTGGTGGCTGTGCCCCGCTTATGTCGCAGCACTTGCGTTGCCGGTTTTCGTCGGACTGATATGGGCTGTGTCCCGGCTGGCACCGACCCGGCTGCGTACGGCCGGCGCGGCTGCCGGGCTCGTGTCGGGCGGCACCGGTGCCACCATCTACGCACTGCACTGCACCGAGACCTCGCCCGGCTTCGTGCTGCTCTGGTATTCGCTCGGCCTTGGCGCCGCCACCCTCCTCGGGGCGGTTCTCGGCCCGCGCTTGCTGCGATGGTGACGCAGGGCGGCGGTGTCGGTCGCCATGAACGGGGAACGTTGAAGGCTCATCGAAAAGGGGTGGTCTCGCGCGAAGCTGACCGGGCCGGTTCCGGCAATGGCGTTCCTGATGGGTGGCGGCTGTGCTTCCTGAAGCCTGGCCGCGCTGATCGAGGTTTTTCAAGCACGGTGTAACCTCCGACGTGACGCCGTCGAACTTCCCCTCGTGCCGGGCCTGGTCTCTCCCTCCTTGTTCGGGCCCGGCGCACCACATTGGGAGTTGAGCAGTGCCCGACGACAAGATCGCACCCTTTCACGGCTTCGGGCTCGGTCTGCGCATTCCGCACTTTCAGCATTTTCTGACCGAGGACGTGCCTGTGGATTTCGTCGAGATCATCTCGGAGAATTTCATGGTTGCGGGCGGTCGCCCGCTCCATGTGCTCGATCAGGTGCGCCAGCGCTGGCCGGTCGCGATGCACGGGGTCTCGATGTCGATCGGGTCGGCTGACGGCGTGCGCGCGGATTATCTGAAGCGTCTCAAGGCGCTCGCCGACCGGGTCCAGCCCTTATGGGTATCTGACCATCTCAGCTGGTCGAGGGTCGAGCATGTCAATTCGCACGACCTTCTGCCGCTGCCGTTCACCGATGAGGCGCTCGACGCGGTGTGCGCCAATATTCTCCATGTCCAGGAAGTGCTCGAGCGCCCGCTCGTTCTGGAGAACCCGTCGACCTATCTGACCTTCGCCGACGACCAGATGACCGAATGGGCTTTTCTGACAGAGATGACCCGCCGGACGGGCTGCTACCTCCTCCTCGATGTCAACAATATCTATGTCAGCGGCACCAACAACGGGTTCGACCCCTATGAGTATCTCGCCGGCGTGCCTGCCGACCGGGTGCGGCAGGTCCATCTCGCGGGCCATAGCCAGGGCCGCGAACGGCTGATCGACACGCATGACCAGCCGGTCCCGGACCCGGTCTGGGATCTGTTCAGCCGCATCTATCCGCGCCTGGAGTCGGTGGCGGCCATGATCGAGCGCGACGATAATATTCCGCCGCTCGACGACTTGCTGTCCGAGCTCGATGTCGCGCGGCGGATCGCCGCCGATGTGACGATGGTCGCGGCATGAGTTTGCTTAGCCTGCAGCGGGAATTCCTGGACTTCCTGCTCGATCAGCCAAGTGACATTCCGGTGGCGGTGAACGGTGACAGCGGACCTGGGCTCGCGGTCTATCACAATGCTTTTCGGGCTCAGCTCGTCGCGTGCTTGAAGGACAGCTATGAACGGCTCTGGGCCTGGCTCGGCGATGATGCGTTCGACGCAGCCGCCCGGCACCATATCGCCCGTCACGCGCCGGAAAGCTGGACGCTGGGCGAGTACGGCGTCGGCTTTGCCGAGACGATCGAGGTTCTGTATCCTGAAGACCCGGAGGTGGCGGAGATCGCCGCGCTCGACTGGGCGCTGCGGCGCGCCTTTGACGGTCCCGACGCGCCGTCGTTCGATCCGCAGCGCCTCGCCGAGGTCGACTGGGACAAGGCCGCCATCCACTTTGTCCCGACGCTCGACCTGCTTCCGGTGACCACCAACTGCGGCGCGATCTGGAGTGCTATTGCCGCAGGCGACGACGTGCCCTCCGCGCAGTTCCTGCCCGAGCCGGCCTGGGTGCGGGTCTGGCGCATGGAATTGCAGCCGCATTTTGCAACGATCGAGGGCACCGAAATGGACGCGATCCAGCTTGCCGCGTCCGGGCTGAGCTTCGCGCGGCTCTGCGACCGGCTGGCGGAAAAGATCGGCGTCGAGGCCGCGGTGGAGGCTGCTGGGCGCTACCTGGCCTCCTGGCTGCAAGACGGTCTGATCGCCGACATCCAGTGAAATGAAACGGCCGGCGTGTCGGCAAGAGGAGACCAGTGATGATTCGCTTCTATTTCCATCCAACACCCAACCCCGCAAAGGTCGCTCTGCTGCTCGAGGAAGCGGGTCTCGACTATGAGCTGGTGCCGGTGGACACGAGCAAGGGCGAGCAGCATCTCCCCTCGTTCCGGGCGGTCAATCCGAACGGGAAGGTCCCCGCGATCGTCGATACCGACGGCCCCGGCGGAAAGGAGGCACGCCTGTTCGATTCCAACGCCATCCTGCTTTACCTGGCCGAGAAGACTGGCCGGTTTCTGGGCGGTCCGCAGGATCGTCCCGAATTGTTGTCGTGGCTCTTCTTTATCGCTTCGGGCCTGGGGCCTTTTTCCGGCCAGGCGGTTCACTTCCAGCGCGTGGCGCCTGACGTCGACTATGCCGTGAATCGCTATCGGCGCGAGGCGGAGCGCCACTATGACGTGCTCGATGCCCATCTCGCCGGCCGCCGCTTCATCGTCGGCGACGACTACACGATCGCCGATATGGCAGCCTGGGGCTGGATTGAACGGGCGCGGTTCGTGCTACCGGGATCGGACGATCCGCTGGCGGGCTATCCCAATATCAAACGGTGGTTCGAGGATATCGACGCTCGTCCGGCCGCGCAGCGTGCACGCAAGGTCGGCGAGCACCACCCGTTCAAGAATACCAGTGACGAAGAGACCAAGCGGGCGCTCTACCCGTCCAATTATCCCAAAGAAGCATGAGGAGCCGCACCGATGGACATTGAAGGCAAGCGAATCCTCATCACCGGCGGCTCGAGCGGGATCGGGCTGGCGACGGCGCATGCGCTGGCCGCGCGCGGCGCGCGGCTGGTGGTGACGGGCCGGCGGCCTGGTGTCGTCGATACGGCTGTTGACGCGCTGCGCGCGTCGGGTGCGGATGTCTCCGGCGTCTCGGCGGATGTCTCAACCGAGCAAGGCCGTTCGACCACATTGTCTGGCGCAATGAGCGCGCTGGGCGGTCTCGACATCCTCTTGAACAATGCCGGTGCGGTACGGGCGGGTCGGCTTGACGAGATTCGCGAGGACGAGATTCGCGCGATGATCGAGGTCGACCTCGTGGCGCCGATCCTGCTCACGCGCGCGGCGCTTCCAGCGCTGAGGGCGGAGGGCGGCGGCATGGTCGTGAACGTCACCTCGGCGATCGCGCTGGTCGCTCTGCCGTTCTACGCAACCTATGCGGCGGTGAAGGCGGGGCTGGCCAGCTTCGGCGAGTCGCTCCGGCGCGAGCTCAATGGTGACGGGGTGCACGTCCTCACGGTCTATCCCAGCGGAACCGACACGCCGATGATGGCAACCAACCGCGCCGGGTCCGATGTCGGCTTCGCGCTGGAGCCGGCGGAGGCCGTCGCGACAGCGATCGTCGATGGCATCGAGAAGGAGGCGATCTCGGTCGTGCGCGGGGGGCCGGACAGGCAGGCCCTGATCGACCTCAATCGAGGCGACCCCCGCGCGGTGGACGCGCGATTCCTCGCGATCAAGGCGGTGTTCGAACAGGGCGTGAAATCGCACGACGCGCTGTAACGGCTTCTGGCGTCTTCAGGCGGCGCGCTCCGCTACCAGGCGCGCAAAACAGCTGGCCCGGATCTCGTTCCGCGCCGGACTCAGGCGAGCGCGGTGCGCCGTACGGGATGACTGGGCCAATGCCCCGCCCGACGGCACGCGAAGCCGATATCGTCGCGCAGCGGGTAAGGGAGCGCCCTTGCGCGCGGCGGCGCGCCGCAGTCGAAGCAGCGGGACGCGGGGCCTTGCTGAAGCCGGGCAAGGCGCGCGCGCGTCGGGCCGTCCGAAATGCCGCCATCGGCGGCGCTGAGGGTGGCGCGCCGTCGCCTGGCCGCTCCAGCATGCAGCAGCGGCCAGGGCGTTGCGCTCAGGATTTCCAGCTTTGCGGAAACAGGCGCTTGAGCGCTTCGACCTTGGGCCGATCGTTGATCAGGATATAAGGATAGTCGGGGTTCCGGGCCATGAAGTTCTGGTGGTAACCCTCGGCCGCGAAGAATCCCTGCTGCCGTTCCAGTCGCGTCGCGATCGGCCTGGGATAGACATGTGCCGCGCCGAGCTGGGCGATATAGGCGCGCGCGACCTTGGTCTGTGCGCCTGAAAGCGGGAACAGGGCGGTGCGGTATTGGGTCCCTTCGTCGGGGCCCTGCCGGTTGACCTGGGTCGGGTCTGCGACGACCGAGAAATAGACCCGCAAGAGGTCCGCATAATTCACCTGGTGAGGATCGAAGACCACCTTGACCGATTCCGCGTGTCCGGTGGTGCCCGTCGACACCGCCTCATAGCGGGCGGTCGGGGCTTTGCCGCCGGTGTAACCCGAGATCGCGCTCACGACGCCCTTCACATGACTGAAAACCCCTTCCACCCCCCAGAAGCAGCCGCCCGCGAAAATCGCCGTCTCGCGGTTGCCGCTCGGGATCTCGCGCACCGCGGCCGCCGGCGCTTTCTTTGCGTCGACCTGGGCCAGGCTCGGACTGATCGCAGCGGTAAGGGCGGCGCCGGTGAACAAGACTGCCAGGAAAGTGGTGGTACGAAACATCCGTCGAAACTCCGAAAAAACGAACCCCTTGCTCCAGAATACGCCGCATATGGCCCCGAGGTTACACAGAGGCGTGCGGAGGGGTGTAACCGAAGCGCGCGCCGGCTCGTATTGGTGAGCATGAAACAGACATCCTCCAATCCGTCCCGCCGAGGCCTTCTGGGTCTTGGCGCCACTGCTACCCTGGGTGTGCTCGCCTTGCGACTGACGGGGTCGGCTCGCGCAGCAGCCGTCGCTGCGACGCCAGCACCGTTCCGGTTGAGCGATGCGGAATGGCGCAAGCGCCTCTCGCCCCAGGCCTATGCGGTGCTCCGCCATGCCTCGACCGAATATCCGTTCACCAGCCCGCTCAACAACGAGCATCGGAAGGGCACATTTCTTTGCGCTGGCTGCGCGCTGCCGCTGTTTGCCGCCGCGACGAAGTACGACAGCGGCACCGGCTGGCCCAGTTTCTACGATCATCTGCGGGGCGCGATCGGAGAGCGTATCGACACCAGCCTGGGCGAGGAGCGTACCGAGGTTCACTGCGCGCGCTGTGCGGGGCATCTCGGGCATGTCTTCAATGACGGGCCGCGGCCCACCGGCCTGCGCTATTGCATGAATGGTGTCGCGATGACGTTCAAGGCCGCCTAGCGGCAACAGGCCGCGCACCAGCGGGTGGTTCTCTTTTCGCTCCGAAGTGACGGTGCCAGCGCCGGCAACGGGATCTGAGAGGAAAAGGGTCGCGTGGGGAACGGCGGCGCCGAGGCAGGCGCCACCGTTCCCGCTCTTTTTCGGCGCTTGCGCGGCGCCTTTGTCACTTGAAGCAATGGCGCCATGCGGGCCATGTTCCGCCCGGGTGGAGAAGGGCCGGGAGAACCTTTTTTCTCCGGGAGCGAAGGCGACAAGTCATGGTGAATGTTACGAAGGCCAAGGCGGCTGCCACGTTCAGGAACGGCGTGCTCACGATCACCCTGCCAAAGTCTGAGGCGGCGAACGAAAACCTTCGCCGCATCCCGATCAATGCACAGGCCGCTTGACCGGCGGGCCCGGGACCGCGGTCCCGGGCCCAGCCTTCCGCAGGCGGCATAGGCCCGATGAGCGGATCAGGATTGTCGAGCCGGCCTAGCGGTTGAGCTTCTTATCTCGAGGCGGGCCGGCACGATGACCGGCCGGTTCAGCGCGACGGGGTTGGTCTGATCGGCAATGATCAACTCGACCGCCTTTGCGCTGACCTCGGCAATCGGCTGAACGACGGCCGTCAGTGGGGGATGCGTGAAGCGCACAATCGGTGTATCGTCGAAGCTGACAAGCGACAGATCGGCGGGGACCTTGATCCGTCGTTTGCGCGCGTATTCCAGCGTCGCGAGCGCCATCTGGTCGTTGCTGGCGATGATCGCGGTTGGCGGGCTGGGTCCGTCGAGCAAAGTCGCCGCCGCCTCGGTGCCCGACGCGTAGCTGAAGTCGCCGTGCGCCAGCAATCCGTCCGTCGCCAGCCCCGCCGCCGCCATCGCGTCGCACCAACCATCGATGCGCCAGCCGCTCAACTCGTAATCAGCGGGTCCAGCGATAAACCCAATCCGTCGATGTCCCAGCCCGGCCAGGTGCTCGGTCGCCAGCCGCGCCGCGCGCTCGTCGTCCATCGTCAGCGCGAAGCCAGGGCCCGGCTTGACCGATCCGATACGCGCGAAGCTGATGCGGTGCGCGACTAGGAGATCGATGATCAGCGGATTTTCCGAATGCGGTGGCGTCAGGATCACACCGTCGGGTTGTAACGCCGCGATCGCGCCGAGCAGTTCGCGCTCGATATGATCGCTGTGCGTGTCGACCAGTTCGACGATCATGCGATAGCCGTGCTTCGCGCAGGTCAGCATCCCGCCGAGGAGCATCTGGTCGACCCAGTCTGTGCCCTCGCGTGATTGCCATCCGGCGATCGTGCGCTCGCGATCGTTGAGCGCCAGGATCAGGTAGGAGCGCGACCCTCCCATCCGTTGCGCCGCGATCGACGGCACATAGCCGAGCTTGGCGATCGACGAGCGGACGCGCTCGATCATCTCCGGGCGAACATTGGGCTCCTTGTTGATGACCCGGCTGACCGTCTGCAGCGACACCCCCGCGTCCGCTGCGACGTGCTTGATGGTGACCGATTGCTTGCGTCGCGCCACGATCAGCCTTGCGTCATCGGCACGGGCCGCTGCGCACCGCAATAGCGCGCGATATAGTCGGCATGGTCGGGCAGGCCGGCGACCGTCCGCTTCACATTATCGCGCAGCGTGGAGAGAAATTGTGCCAGTTCGTCGTCGCGCAGTTTTTCGGCAATCGGGTGGTGCGACCGCGGCGTAATCCCCTGTCCCATCATCACCTGCACCCAGCTGTTCTCGGCGAACAGTTCCTCGTGGCGGCGGAAGACGCGGCCGGTCTCGCGGAACAGCTCGATCTTCTGCGTGAGGCTATCGGGGATCGGCATCGCCGCGCAGTATCGCCAGAACGCGCTGTCGCGGCGGTCGGTAGCCTTGTAGTGGAGGATCAGGAAATCGCGGATCTGCCGCATGTCCTCGTCCTGCTGGTCGTTGAACTCGGCGATGTCGCGCGGCGATACATCGCCCAGCGGCATCATTCGAAGCAGCCGCAGTACCGCGCGCTGGATCAGATGGATGCTGGTCGATTCCAGCGGCTCCATGAACCCGCCCGACAGGCCGATCGCGACGCAGTTGCGGTGCCATTGTCGGCGCCGCGCGCCCGTCGTGAACCTGAGGACGTTTGGCTTGGTCAGCACTTCGCCTTCGATATTGTTGAGCAGCCGTTCGATCGCTTCATCCGGCGCCAGATAGCGGCTGCACCATACCAGCCCATTGCCGGTGCGATGCTGCAACGGAATGCGCCATTGCCAGCCGGCATCGTGCGCGATCGCGCGCGTATAGGGCACCACCGGATGCACATTTTCGGTCTGGAGCGGGATCGCCGAATCGCACGGCAGCCAGTGCGACCAGTCGTCGAACCCGGCATGCAGCGCTCCCTCGATCAGCAGGGCGCGGAAGCCGGTGCAGTCGAGGAACAGATCGCCTTCGATCCGCGTGCCGGCCTCCAGCACGAGGGCGGCGATATTGCCGCTCTCACCGTCGAGCTCGACGCGCGCGATCTTGCCCTCGACGCGGCGCGTCCCGTCGGCCTCGGCCATGGTGCGCAGCAGCTTGGCGAAAGCGGTCGCGTCCAGCTGATAGGCATAGTTCATGCGGTCGTCGGGCAGATGCGCGAACTTGCCCTTCAGCGCGGCGACCAGTTCCAGACAATAATCGTCATAGGGCTGGTCGTGCCCCTTGGTCAGGCCATGGAGCCAGAAATGCTGGAACCCCGCAGTCCAGTGATCCTTGCCCGTCAGGCCGAACGAATGGAAATAACGGTCGCCGACACTCTTCCAGTTGTCGAACAGGATGCCGAGCTTGAAGGTCGCATTGGTCGCCCGCATGAAATCGGCTTCGTTGATGCCGAGCAGGCGATTGTAGGTGACCATCGGCGGGATGGTGGATTCCCCGACCCCGATCGTGCCGATCGCGTCGGATTCAATCAGCGTCACCTCGGCGATGCGGCCCATCGTACGCGCGATCGCGGCGGCCGCCATCCAGCCAGCGGTGCCGCCGCCCGCCACGACGATCCGGCGCGGCCTTGCCATCCCGCTCATCGGCTGAGCTGCTGCAACAGGAAGGCGCGGATGCGACCCGCGCTGTCGGGGTCGAGCGGATCGAGGATGCTGCGCCCACCCGCGGGGATGTGCGCGGTCACCTCGGCATCATTGTCGAACACATAATAGTCGAACAGGTCGCGCCAATAGGCCTTTTGCGCCGGCGGCAGGTCGCGCACCGCGAGCATCGCATGGTTGAGCGCGTCCTGCGGGTTGCCCAGCCAGCGCGGCGTCTCGCGCCACCAATAATTCACCAGGATATTGAACGGAGCGAGTCCCTCGACATGGTGCCACCACATCGATGGGATGTAGAGCGCGTCACCCGCGTCGAGTTCCGCAACCTGCGCGCGGGCCAGCGCATCGGCGAAGCGCGGGAAGCGGCTGAGATCGGGAGCATGGAAGTCGACCATGCTGACGGTGCGCCCGGCCGGCGTGTTGTCGACCGGGCCGAGATATAGGTTGCGGAACTGCTCGTGCGGGAACAGCGTGAAGCGCCGCCGCCCCGCGGCGACGCAGGCCAGGTTGGCGGGAATGTCATTGTGCGCGGCAACCCGGGTGCGCGTGCCGATCCAGATGCTTTCGAGCAGCTGGCGGTCGCCGAGATCGACATGGTTCGCCTCGTGCAGGCCGGTGAAGAAGCCCTTCACGTCGATCGAGGCGAGATAGACGGGTGGCGCGTCCGGCTTGTCTTCGAACTGGTCGATCTGGCTGAAAATATCGCCCAGCCTGGCACGGATCGTCTGGAAGTTCATCGCCATCGCGTCGTCGTAGAACAGGCGGCCGCCATCGGTGGTCGGCTTGCCGACCGAGACGGTGAACGGCACGTCGCGCGCCTTGCCGAGCAGATAGGCGCGGGCATCGCGGGCCGATCCCTTGCCAGCCTGGACCAGCGGCCAGTCGGCGAGCAGCCCGCGCACCACGAACGGTTCGGTCGCACCGCGCAGCCGCGCATCGAGCTCGGCGGCATCCGCGACCGCCACTTCCGGAATGGCGGTCAGCGTTCCAAAGATGCCGGGATCCGCCTCAGCCATGCACTACCCGGGCATTCTTGCGCGCGATAAGCTCGGCGATGTTGGACAACGAAGCGAGCGCCATGAACACGGGCGTCAGATAGCCCGCACCATGCAGGTCGCCAAGCGCGGCCGCATCGAGCTGCTGCAGCCGCTCCTCATTGATCGCATGATAGCCGACCAACCGGTTGACCGAGCGGTCGTCGAGCGTGATCTCGAGCGTCAGCGGCTCCAACAACTCATGGCGGTTCAGCGCGGCGAAGAACTCGCCCAACCCCTGCCATCCAGCATCGAGTTCGCCGAGTTGTCCGGTGATTGACTCCAGATAGGGCGAGGGGCGACCGAATTCGTCGAACACGCGGACGCCCTCACCACCGGTCGCAATGCGTGGGCTATCCATGTCGAGATGGACTTGCTTGTCGCCACCCTCGCGCGCCGGTTGGCCGATCAGGAACGGCTGGATCTGCATCGCGAGCGGACGATAGCGCGCGTCCCAGCGATGGCCGTCGAGAAACAGATTTTCCCCCGTCTCGAACCCGAACAGGGCAAGCGGCTGGAAGCGGTCGCGCTCGGGGGTCAGATGGAACAGGATGGGATATTCGTTCTGCAGGCGACGAAACTCGCTCGGCACTATGACGCACGACATCACCGCGTCGCCGAACGCGGCGCCGCGCTCGGGAGTGACGCGCAGGTCGCGATGATGTTCGGTCGTGAGAATGGCATGGTTGGCCATCAGTGATGCTGCTCCCTGGCAATGGGCGGCTGCGCGGCGCGGCACGCGTCGAGATAGGCGCGGATCGGCGGAAGCGACGCAACGAGCGCACTGCCGCGCTGGGCGACAGCGGCGAGCGACGGCGGCGTGCCGATGCCGATCGGCCCCGCGGCGGGGACCGGCGCCCCCATACCGTAGAGGACATATTGGTAGCTCGCGGCGGGGAACACCTCGTCGACCATCGGCAGGTCAGCGCGAGTCGGCGGCCGGTGCCGCCACAGCGCGAGCAATTCGGCGAGGTGGGAGGGCACCGAGGTGGCATCGCGGTGGTCGCGCCAATATGGTTCCTCGCGGCGGCTGAGGATGTAATGGAGCTTGAGGAACTCGACGATGCGGTCCCAGCGATAGCGGAACAGCGTGTTGAAGCGGTCCGCGACGAGGCCGATCGTCTCGCGGGTCGGCCAGTCGCCGAGCAGCGCGTCGAGCGACAGCTCGATCGTGACGATCGCCGAAGCCTCGAGCGGTTCGAGGAACCCGGCCGACAGCCCGACCGCAAGGCAATTGCCGCGCCAGAACCGCTCGCGATGCCCCGAGCGGAAGGCGAGACGGCGCGCGGCAGGGACCTCCGCGACACCCAGATAGGCCGCGAGCGTCGCCGCAGCTTCATCGTCGCTCATATGCGCCGAGGAATAAACGCAGCCGACGCCGCGGCGAGTGGGCAGGCCGATGTCCCAGATCCAGCCCGCGGCATGCGCGGTCGCGTCGGTCTGCGCCGCGATTGCGCTGTCCGGGGCGACCGGCACCTGCACCGCCAACGCGCGGTCGTTGAACAGGATGTCGCCGCGATCCACGAAGGGGATGTCGCCAACCAGCAGTGCGGCATGACCGGTGCAGTCGAGGAACAGGTCGCCCGAGATCGCCCCGTGCGCGCGGGTGCGCACCGCAGCGACGTCGCCATCCGCCGACCGCTCCACCTCCGTCACATGATCGCTGATATGGCGTACGCCGAGCCGGTCGGTCGCGTGGCGCATCAGCAGCGCGGCGAGCTTGCCGGCGTCGAGATGATAGCCATAGTTCAGCGCGCCGGCATAATCGGGCATCGCCCGCTGGCGCGGCGCGAGGCCGAGGCGCGCGGCGCGGGGCTGCGGCGACACGGCGTCGGCGAAGGCGCCGCCCTCCGCCTGCCAGGCGGCGACCAGCGCGCGCGCGTCGCTATCGACCGGTGGCGAGAACGGATGATAATAGGCATCGTCGAGCGTGCCGGTCGCCCAGCCGATGAAGCGCGAGCCATGCTTGAACGAGGCGTCGCACGCGCCGAGGAATTCGGTCTCGCCGATTCCGATCCGCTCCAGTGTGCCGCGCATCGTCGGCCAGGTGCCTTCGCCGACACCGATCGTCGCGACTTCGGGCGACTCGATCAGCGTCACGGTGATCGGCGCCGCCGCGTCCGGGCGTGCCGCCGCCGCGATCCGGCACGCCGCGAGCCAGCCGGCGGTACCGCCGCCGACGATCACGATGTGGGAGATGGCCATGTCCACCAGGGCTGGTCCTGTCCTACCGCCACCCGACCGGCGACAACATCGCTTCTGCCGCTGCCACCGGCAAAAAGCCATCCCCGCCCGAGGAGAGCGGGGATGGCAGGGGGGGCTTAGAAGGTGAAGCGGGCACCGAGTGCGTAGCGTGCGTCCTGCTTCTGCACGAAGTTGACGGCCTGGTCGGAGCGAAGATGCCCGCTGCGGTTTTCTCCAAGGACGTTGATGCCCTCAAAAAAGACCGCGATATGTCTGGTAAAGGCATAGCTCGCACTGACGTCGAGCTGTCCATAGGCATTGACATATTGCGGGTCGGTGGAGCCGCCGGCAAAATAGCCCGCGCGCCAGTTATAGGCTGCGCGCGCCTGGATGCCGTTCTTGTCGTAGAACAGCACCGCATTGGCGCTGTTCGAGATGCCCGCCACCGCAAATTGCGCGGTCGTATGCGGGACGGTGTTGTTGAACTTCTGGTTGGAGTTGACGATCGTGTAGTTGAGGATCGCGCCGAACCCGGTGTGCCAGAAATTGTGTTGGATGCCGAATTCGAAGCCGTCGATCGTCGCCGTCTGGTCGCTGTTGTACGGCGTACTGATGATGAAATTCGCGAGCGGATCGCCAGGCCCAGCCAGCAACTGTCCCTGCGGGCCGACATATTGCGGGAAATTGGCCTGATAATATTGCTGGATCTGGAAGAAGGTGGCGTTCGGTCCCAAGGCGTTCAACGCCGCCTGGTAACGCGGCCCATTGGTCGTCACGCCATTAATCGTGGTGGTAGGCGCCGCGACGTTCGGGATGGTCGTGTTGAACTGCGTCTGGCCGATGTAATTCGAAACGTGTTTGTTGAAATAGGCTATCGAGATGAAGCTCTCGTTGCCGTAATACCATTCGGCCGACAGATCGATGTTCTTCGACTTGTAGGGCACGAGGTTCGGGTTGCCGACCGAGCCGGTTCCGCCACCGATGCGGAACAGCGTGCTGAGGTTGCGTCCGCCCTGCAGACTACCATAATCGGCGCGCGTGATCGTGTGGCTGTACGACGCGCGTAGCTTGACGCCGTCGAGCGGCTCGATGTCGAAATCGACCGCGGGCAGCCAGTTGCCGTAATTGCCCTTGAAGGTCGTGAAGCCCTGGCCCGAGAACAGTACGTTGAACTCGTTCTGCGAGTTCTGCTGGCCGCCGACCGGCGTCGGTACCAGCGCGCTCGCATTGACCTGGGTGTTCTCGTAGCGGATGCCCGCAACGAAGTGGCCTGGATGCGATAAGAGCTCGAACTTCCCGTTGAACTGGAAATAGGGCGCGATGGTGCGCTCGTTGATGCGCGAGTCCGTGGTGTAGGGCAGCAGGCAGGTGAGGGTACCACCGCAGGTATGGTAGGCTGAGTCGGTCAGCTTCAACGCCGTCGGCAGGTCGAAGGTGTAGAACTGGCTGACGATGCCGGAACTGTCGGCACCGCTGATCCCGGAGAATTTGTCGGGAATGCTGACGAGGTGGAAGATGCTGTCGGGCAGGAGCGCCGCCGCCGCTGCGCGCTGGGCGATGGTGCTGCCGCCGGCACCGCCCCAGGTGTCGTTCTGCAGGACGCTATAGGCTGAGCGGACCTGATTGTCGGTATATTCGAAACCCCAGTCCAGGCTGTCCATGAAGCCGTGGCCATGGTCGTAGTGGCCCTTCAGCGAGACCTGGTTGATCCGGTCCTTGAAGTAGGAATTGCGGAAGGCGTTGCCCGTCGGAACGATCAGCGACGCGTTGAGCGGGTCGATCCCGGGATACATGTTGAACGAGATGACGGGCAGCTGGTTCTGGAAATTGACCGTCTGGCTCTGCACGCCGAAGATCGCGGTGCCGAACGAGTTGCTGTTGCCATAAGGGCTGTCAGGCTTCGATTCTGCGGTCGAGTGATGGCCGTCCAGAGTGATGGTGACCCCGCCGGGCGCCTTCCAGACGAGGTTGGCGCCGATCGATTTGTTCTCGCTGCGATAGGCGGTTTCCGATGCGGAATAGGCCAGATCCTTATAGGCCGAATTGACGTTCTCGGCGTTCTGTGCCGGCGTCAGGGTCGGATCATAGGCGGGTATGCCGAACCGTTCCGTATAGAAGTTCGCGCCGGCGACCGGTCCGTTGGTCCACGAGCTCGACGTGTCGCCGTGATTGTACCATATGCCGACGCTGTCGTCGCGGATGTGCACCGTCTCGCGCGAATAGGTATAGTCGATAGTGCCGGTCAGGCTGTCGGTCGGCTTGAACTGCAGCACCGCCTGGCCATTGATGCGCTGGCGCCGGCCATCGACGATGTCATAGCCAGCATTCTGCGGCACTTGGTAGACGTCGGTCGGCCCCGGGCGATTCATAATATTGGCCGCGCCCGGTGTCCCCGGCTGCGCCAGCGAGCCCCAATTGTTTTCGGCCCCGGTATACCCTTCGCGGAATCCGACATTCGCCGCGTTCTGGCTGAACCTGCGCAGCTGATAGCTGGCGTCGATCAGGATACCGATACGGTCGTCGGCGAAGGTGTCGGAAATGATCCCCGAGACCTCCGGCGTGACGTCGATATGGTTGTTCTGTGAGGTGTCGTAGTCGCCGCGTGCGCTGATCGATCCCCGGAGACCCATCTTGTCGAACGGCCGCGGCGTGCGAATGTTGATCGTCGAACCGATGCCACCCGTCGGGATCGTGGCGCGGCCGGACTTGTAAACCTCGAGGGCGGCGACGCCTTCCGACGCAAGGTTGGAGAAGTCGAACGAACGCGAGACCGGAGCGCTGTTGCCGTCGCCGATGATCGAGGTCGGCATCTGCCGGCCGTTCAGCAGGACGAGGTTATATTCCGGCCCGAAGCCGCGAACCGTGACGAACTGGCCCTCGCCGTTCGAACGGTCGATCGAGACGCCGGTGATGCGCTGCAGCGACTCGGCGAGGTTGGTGTCGGGGAACTTGCCGATCTCCTCGGCGGAGATCGCATCCACCACGCCCTGCGCATCGCGCTTCAACTCGAGCGACTGGCGAAGACTGGCGCGAATGCCGGTGACCACGATGTCGGCGGATTGGTTCTGGTCGGGAGCCGGCGGCAGAGGCGCATCCTGTGCAGCGGCCACGCCCGGTAATGCCGTCAAACCAATCGCCGAAACACTCAACAACAACCGCGAAAGCGAATCGCTCGTGAAGCTCCGCATCCAGAAATCCCCTCTCCTCGGCGCAAGTCCAGCTCACGCCATAGTTGATAACGTTCTCATTATCCGGTGCATTCGCGCTGTCAATCGTTGCCGAACGATCTCTTGAGAACGTTCCCAAACTGTGCTTTTGATGTGACATCGGCCGTCGCCGGCAATGCAATCATGAAAACAACGGCCGGAGGCCGTGACGTGGATCGGCGCGGGGAGAGAGAAGAATGTCCAGGAAAATTACCGCAGCGCTGGTCGCCCTGTCTCTGGTGACCGGCGCAGGCGCGACGTCGCGCCGTCCCGCGAAAGTCTCCGCCACGGCTGGACCGCAGGACGCCCGGCAACGCGCGCGGCAGATTGTCGCCCGCATGACGTTCGACGAGAAGATCGGGCTGCTCCACGGGCTGTTCCCCCCGCGCGCGGCTGGGAAGACGACCAATGAGCTAATCCCTTCGGCCGGTCATATCGACGGTGTACCGCGCCTTGGCGTCCCGCTCATCCGCGAGAGCGACGCCTCGCTCGGCGTCGCGAACCAGGTCGAACAGCGCAAGGGCGATACGGCCACCGCGCTCCCCTCCAGCCTCGCCACCGCGGCAAGCTTCGACCCGGCGATCGCGCGGGCCGGCGGGGTGATGATCGGGGCCGAGGCGCGCGCCAAACGGTTCAGCGTCCTGCTCGCCGGCGGCGTCAACCTGACGCGCGATCCGTGGAATGGCCGCAACTTCGAATATCTCAGCGAGGATCCTCTTCTCGCCGGCACGATGGCGGGTGCGCATATCGAGGGCGTTCAGTCAAACCAGATCGTCTCGACGATCAAGCATTATGCGATCAACGCGCAGGAGACGGGCCGCATGGTCGCCGACGCGCGGATCGGCGAGGCGGCGCTGCGCATGAGCGACCTCCTGGCCTTCGAGATCGCGATCGAACGCGGTCGTCCGGGATCGGTGATGTGCTCCTACAACAAGGTCAACGGAGACTATGCCTGCGAGAATGACTGGCTGCTCAACCGGGTGCTGAAGCGCGACTGGAATTATCGCGGCTGGGTGATGAGCGACTGGGGCGCGGTTCATTCGACGGCCAAGGCGGCCAATGCCGGGCTCGACCAGCAGTCCGGGCAGGAACTGGACAGCGAGATTTTCTTCGGGGCGCCGTTGAAGGCCGCGGTCGAGGCGGGCCAGGTGCCGATGGCGCGGATCGACGACATGGTCATCCGTTATCTGACCGGGCTGATCGAAACCGGCGTCTATGATGCGCCGCTGCCGACCGCCCCCAATCCTATTCCCTATGCCGCCCATGCCGATGTCGCGCAGCGCGCCGCCGAGGCCGGTATCGTGCTGCTCAAGAACGAGGGCGGGCTGCTGCCGCTCGCCCGGACCGCGAAGCGCATCGTGCTGATCGGTGGGCATGCCGATGTCGGCGTGCTGTCGGGCGGCGGGTCGAGTCAGGTGCGTTCGGTCGGCGGCGTGCCGATCGAAATCCCGCTGACCTCGGGCGCCGCCATGTCGTTCGCGCGCCTGACCTACCATGCGTCGTCTCCGCTTGCGGCGATCCGCAAGGCGATGCCGGGTGCGGACATCACTTTTGTCGACGGCAAGGACGTGGCGGCGGCCGCGGCAGCGGCGCGCCGTGCCGATATCGCCATCGTCTTCGCGACGCAGTGGATGACCGAGGCGGAGGACGCGACCGACCTGAAGCTGCCCGACGATCAGGACACCCTGATCGCCGCCGTCTCTGCGGCACAGCCGCGCACGGTCGCCGTGATGGAGACCGGCGGGCCGGTGCTGATGCCGTGGATCGACCATGTGCCAGCGGTGCTGCAGGCCTGGTATCCGGGCCAGCGCGGCGGCGAGGCGATCGCCGCGATCCTGAGCGGCGCTGTCAATCCGTCGGGCCACCTGCCGATCACCTTCCCCCGTTCCGCCGACCAGCCCCCGCGGGTGAAACCGGTCGGGCTCGACACGCTGGTCGGACTTGCGGCGCAAGCCGCCGCCGATCCCGCCAAGGCCAGCCAGTACCAGCTGCAGAGCTTCCCGATCGATTATGTCGAGGGCGCCAATGTCGGCTATCGCTGGTACGAGCAGCATCGCCAGACCCCGCTGTTCGCGTTCGGCCATGGGCTCAGCTATACCAGTTTCGCCTATAGCCACCCGGTCGTGACCGGCGGCATCAGGCTGACGATCTCGCTCGATGTCACCAACACCGGCAAGATCGCCGGTGCCGACGTGCCCCAGGTCTATGTCGCGCGCGAGGGATCGAGCGAGCCGATGCGGCTCGTCGCGTTCGCCCGCGTGACCCTTAAGCCCGGCGAGACGCGCCGCATCACATTGACCGCCGAACCGCGCGTCGTCGCCGATTACGACACCGCGCTACCCGGCTGGAGGATCGCGGCCGGCCGGTATAGCGTGGCCGTCGCGCACGACGCGAACGACCGCACGACGGTGCTGACCACGACGCTGCAGGCGAGCCGGATGAAGCCCTGACCGCGGCTCATCGCGTGCCGGTTGCGGAACCCGGCGGGCTGGCGCAACAATCGCGTCCAACAATGCCTCCCTCTGCCTCACCGACGCGTCGCCCGACCAGCTTCCTGCTGCTCTACGCGCTCGCCAATGCCGGCGGGGTGATCGGCTTCCTCCCGCTGCTCACCTTGTTGCTGCCGCTGAAGATCGAAGGCGTCGCTGGCGAGGCGCGGATCACTCTGCTGACCGCGACCGTGTTCGCGGGCGCGGTTGCCGCGAGCCTGTCGAACATCCTGTTTGGCTGGCTGAGCGACCGCTCGGTTGCCCGCGGGACCGGGCGGCGACGCTGGATCCTGGTCGGGTTGGCCTGGACGACCCTGTCCTATGCGGTCATCGCGATCGCCGCGACACCCACGGCGATCATCCTGGCCGTGGTGTTCTTCCAGATCGCGTTGAACGCCATGCTCGGGCCGCTTGTCGCGGTGATGGCCGACGAGATTCCGGACGAGCAGAAGGGGTGGACCAGCGGCCTTCTGTCGCTCGCCTACCCCACGGCGTCGGGTGTATTGGCCGGCCTGGTCGAAGTGTCGCGGGGCGAGGCGACGAGGCTCGCGGTCGTTGTGGCACTGATTGCGGTCTGTATCGTACCGCTGGCGCTGACCCGGTCGCATGCTCTGCCAATCGACGACAGTCGCACAGCAGTGACGATGCAGCGCCGCGATCTTGTCGCTGCCTGGTTGGCACGCCTGTTGTTCCAGGTGTCGGGCGTCGTGCTGCAACTCTATTTGCTCTATTATTTCGAGAGCATCATGCCGCTCTCCGCTGCAGGGCAACTGGCGCCGCGGGTCGGAGGCCTGCTGACCCTGTCGTTCATCCTGCCCCTGCCCCTCGCACTGCTGGTCGGGCGCCTGTCGGACCGGCTGCAGCGCCGCAAGCCTTTCCTGTTCGCCGCAGCGATGGTCAGCGCCACTGGGCTGCTAGGCATGGCGCTGGCGCACGGCTGGACGGCGGGAGCGGTGGCGTTCAGCTGCTACGCGATCGGCTACGGCGTGTTCCTACCGCTCCAGAACGCTTTCGCGATGCAGTTGCTGCCCAATCCACGCAAGCGCGGGCGCGACCTCGGTTTCCTCAACCTGACCAACACGCTGCCGTCGCTGCTCGGACCGATCCTGACCTGGGAACTCGCGACGCCGCGCGATTTCGGGGCCGCGATGATGGCGCTGGTCGGGCTTACCTTCGCAGGCGGCGTGGTGATGCTCGGGGTGCGCGGCCGACGCTAGGGATAATGCCGCAAGGTCTGGCGGATTGCGCCGGGCCGTGCCGCGTCGCCTGCGTCGTTGACCAGATGCGCAATCGTACCCTTGCCAGTGCCGAGCGAGATCGTCGTGACGTTGGTGAAGCTCACGCCCGGCGTCTTCGGCGCGACGATCGCGCTCGGCACGACGATCGACGGATCGGCGGTGAAATTGGCGTAGATGCCGAGGCCGACCGCCCGATGATCGCGCACACGGCCGGCGACGCGGTACGCCGCCCAATCCTGCGCGCCGCCGGCGCGATAGGCAGCCTGGCTCGGCGGGTCGTAGGGCAGTTCGTTCTGGAAGAAATAGGTTCGTCCGCGCTCGCCGTTCCAGAGCACATTGTCGTGGCGGAAATGCTCGACGAACAAGCCGTACATCGTGACATCGTCACCGTTGACCACCAGGCCCTGGTCGGCGACGCTCTCGTCCCACCCAACATGGACATGGCCGTGCCGGCGATCGCCATGGTCGGCGCGCCAGACCCACAAATGATCGCCGATGACGTGGCGGCTGTTGATCTCGAGCGCGGTTATCGCCTTGCCGACGCGCGCACCGCCGACACGGAAGAAGATATCGGCCAGCAGCGTCGGGCTGGCACCGTGATCCTGCGTCGATCCAAGCGAGCCGACCTGCATCAGCACAGGCGACAGTTGCTCGCCGGCGTCGAGCAGCAGACCGGCGATGCTCACCCCCGGCACGTCGGCGACGCTGAGGGCGGCCAAGCCCTTCTCTGGCCGGAGGGTTGCCAGACCCAGTCCCAGCACGACCGTGCCGGCGCGCGTCACCCGGATCGGCTCGGCCAGGGGATAGATGCCCGGCGTCAGCAGCAGATGGCGCCCACGCGCCAGCGCGGCGTTGATGAAGGCGGCCGACATGCCCGGCCGCGCGATCAGGAAGCGCGACAAGGGAATCGTCCTGCCTGGTGGTGCCGCCGTCCAGCTCGGTCCACAGGTATCCCGGCGAAGCGGCGGGACGCGCACGCTCCAGTCGCCCTGCGCGTCGATTTGCAGGAAGGGTTTTTCCCGGACCACCGGCGCGTCGGGGAGCGTCGTGATCGGCGGTTCCGGGAAGCTGCTGGGCGGCGCGCCATTGACGCCTGCGAACATCATATTCCAGTTTGATCCGCGCCAGCCGCCGATGCCGCTGCTGCGCGTGAACCATTGCTGCTGCGTGCCGGAGCGGATCGTCCCGTCGATCAGGCAGTCCGCTATGAAACCGCCGCTCGACCAGCCGCCGTCGTCGAGCGCGAGGTCGCCGATCAGATGGACCCGGCGATAGGGCGACGCCTGCGACACGGCCCAGCGGTCCAGGCCGTCGGGTGGGCGGACACTCAGATTTTCGACGCCGCGCCAGAAATTGACCAGCGCCATGCCGTTGTTCCAATCGGCCTCGGCATGGACATGCCCGGCGATGGAGACGTCGTCCGGCAACGGCCCGAGCCCGGCGACCTGTGTGTAGAAGCCGACATTGACGTCGCAGGCATAATGGCCGGGCTTGAACAGGATCGCATGGCGCTCCTCGCTGAACTCGCCGCGCTCCATGGCGGCGAAGATCGCGTCCAGGCGGCGCTGCACAAGGTCGGCCGGCATCGTGGGATCGACGACCAAGACATTGGATCCGAGATCCGGAGCGCCCGGCTTCGCGCGGGCGAGGGCGCGGCCGATCGGCGCAACGGTGGAAGCGGCGGCAAGGCCGGTCATCATGGCGCGGCGGTCGATGGTCGAAATCATGCCGGTGTCAATCAACGGTAAAGAAGGCGGTGACGGTGAGGCGACCGGTCGCGGGGTCGGGCGACAGGTCGGCCTGTGGGGCGATCATGCCGCTGTGCAGCAGCCAGCTGCGGTAGAACACCGCGCGGTTGAACCGGGCCGGCACGGCCAGGATGCGCTCGAACAGGGGGGCGCCGTCGGCGACATAGCCGGACGCCGGTGGTCCGCGGTACCGGATTTCGGCATCGAGCTGCGGAAAGAAAATCGACGCACGCTGTCGGTCGAGGGTCTCGAATCCGGTCGAGCGATGTCGGAAAAACGCAGTGCCGCTGCTGTCCGGCGAGAGATAGTGGACCATGGCGAACCGGTTCCGCTCGAACGCGTCGCAATGCGGCAGGCGCTGTGCGACCGTTAGTTCGTCCGGCGGTGTCGTGACGATCGAGAAACTCGCATCGATGAGGTCGATCTTGCCGACCTGACCCAGTGCCTCGTGCAAAGGGCCGGTCGCCAGCGATGGCAGGCGCTCCAGGTAAGCGTCCGGCAACGGCCCGCGGATGCCGGGATAATGATGGGCGCCGCGTGTATAGGTGATTCGCGCGGCATGCTCGCGCAACCCTTCGGCGTCCGGTGCGAAGTTGTCGATCACCATCACCGGTTCGCAGACCTGCCCCGCGCGTTCGACAACAAGGATGGGATCGCTCATTGCGCGTAGTTCAGGCGGTTGTGCCGAGCGACGACCAGCATAGCCGGCGTCTTTCGGTTCGATTCCATGTTGAGGTCCATCGCCCGGCGATCTTGGCGGTGACGATCATCCCGTGGCCGATATCGACCTTGACGGTGCCTTCCACCGCTCCCGGCTTGATCTCGGCGACCCGTCCGCCGAACTGATTGCGTGCGCTGATCTTCATGACCGCTTGTCGCCTTTGTCTTCGGACAATGGTGTAGCGGTTCGAGGCGCGCGGGACCAGCGGGTGGGCTAGATGTTTGGTCCCGGGATTTGGTGGGTCGGGTCTGATATGAATCGCTTGGGTTCGAGAGTCCACGCTTTGCAGATGGCTTCGTAGGGTGTGAGGCCCC
>JGI25165J46597_1000628_pt1 | contig 29306 bp, 30 predicted proteins | sample AraplaCL_Cvi_mCL_FD_46597 | JGI IMG/M metagenome (IMG submission 46597)
CCATCTTCTTTGCCGTTGACGTAAGTACCTTCAGACGCAAGTTGACTGTTCTCGTGATGTGCTCGATATAGACCATGTCGTACCCATCGCGTGCCATCCTCTGACAGGTAACGCGCATAACGACATTTAACTTTGCCGGACGGATATGAGATTTCGGCGATATCAAGGTCGGCCATACGCTATAAGCTTCAAAAAACAAGAAAAATTACTTTATCACGGTTATAAACCGCGAACGCGTTTTCAAAATCGTGGAGTGGCAGCTCCTGGCCGTTTTGAGCCGTCCTAGCAACGTCCCGAAACCCGACATTCAACGTGACGAGTGACGACCAAATGGAGAGAAACCAATTTGCTGCGCATCCCATCGGCGGAATTGTCAGGCAGTTTTGGCAGGGAATTTTTCATCTCTGTTACGACCGAATAATTCTGTCGGTCTCTTCATGCCATACGCTTGCAACAGTCACTTTCCCAAACAAATGCACTCAGTTCACTCGAACAATACCAACCACTCCAACCCATTCATCCCAATGTTGCCGTTCGCAATCACCTGCGCACCATCATCGTTGGGGAATACCCGCTGCAGCAGCGCAAAATAGGCAGCGTTGCGCACGCCATTCAAGTGTCCGCCGTTGCTGTCGTAGTAAGGGAAGCTCTCCGGGTGTAGCGTCCATGCGGCTGCTTTCCGGTAGGCGGCTGCCAATTTGTCGCCTTGTGGCGTTCGCCATACACTGCGTCCTGCAATCTCAAAAATGCGCGCCGCTGCCGTGGTCGGCAGCAAGGTGTAGTGCGTGTAGCTTAGGCCGTTGACTCCCTTGTGCGCTCCCCCACAGTAATTGTTTGTGTCGCTGCGGCAGATTTCCAGCGGCAGCGATCCGTCTGGCGCCACCTCATTGTCTATCAGCGCCAGCCAACGTGCCCTAGCTTGCTCGAGCAAAGCGGTGTCGCCGGTGTATGCGGCGATGGCGACATTGAGGAAAACACCCCAGTTGGCGTGATTGTTCTTGCGGTCGCTATGCGATAGAGGTAAGGCGATGTCGGTGAGAAGGCGCCGGAATGACTGATCGCTCCAGCCCTCCACGCCGCGCACCATCGAGGCGGCCAGGATGTACTGCGGCAGGTCGAAATTGATTTCCGATGCGCCCTGCTCCGACTTCACCTCTCGCATGGTATCGGCCCATGCGCCAATAATGGACTGGGCGTGCTTCGCATAACGTGGGTTCTGCGACACTGCATAGCACAGTGCAGCGCGCCAGGCCATCGTGCCGTCACTCGAGAAGCGCTTGGACATGTCCGTCTCGACAACGCCGCCCGAGGTGTAGTGCGGCGGCGGGGAAAATACTGAAACGGGCGCAGCGCGCGTATCGATTTCCTTGTCGCAGCGCTGGATGAGAGGCGCGAGGCGGATCGGCCGGGCGCGCAAGGACTGAATTTCAGCCTCAGTGAGCCAAAGATTTGCGGTGGCTGTAGATGCGGTAGCGATTGGCGATGCCAGCGCAATGACTACAGCCGCAAAGGCGAGGATACGAGTCATGGGCGTAAGTCTATTCGAAGCGAATCAAAGTGAGGTTACGATTTGGTGGAAATTGTTCGAACGTAAGCGTCAGCGAGTATATCTGGCTAAATGGCCGCCGCATGGAAAAATCGCGGGAACCGGGCGAACATTGATGCTGAAAATCGCCGTCCCCTTCATGGACCACATCAGTGCCGCAACGGATAAAAATTCAGAAAGCCTCGGACCAATTAAGGTACGAGGCTTTCAATGTATTCATTTTTTTTGCAGAGGGTTTCCGGGAAAAACCACGAGCGACTTTTCCCCACGCCGCAAGTCATTTTTTTTGTACTGTCCAGTTCCCGTCAGCCGTCTTGCAGGCGGGTATCGACAACGTCTGATCCTGGCCTTTTGCATGAAGCGCAATATGTATTCTGCGACAGATCTTGGCGTCTGTCTTGACTGTGTCCGCAGCACTCAGCTCAGCCTGAATAGCCACAGAATTACCGAGACCTTGATTGGTCCATTGCTGCGTCTCGCCATCCTCTTTATTGGTCAGAACACTATCGACAGCCGCAACGAGCGACGTCTTGTCTTTCGGTTTCAGATAGGTCATCGGCGTGTCATTCAAAAACCGCAGATTTGCCGCATGAGAGGCAGTAATTAAACAACCAGCTAAAACGACACTCACTAAAAACGGTAGTTGCTTACGCATTTTGGTTCCTCTATATGGCATATTCGGCAATGAATTATTGCATATAACTCATCATGGCGATAACAATCAAAAATCTGCCTGTGACGATTCCAAAGAGCGGGCTTTAACGTTCGACCTGGAGACCCGCCGCGGGCAGATTCCCTTGCCGGACTGGTTGGGGCTCATCGTGTGCGCTCCAAGGCAACCTTGACTCCAAGACCAACAAGTGCGGCCCCGGCAAACTGCTGAAAGCGCTGGAAAAGCATCGGCTTGGCCAGTAGCCAATACCTTGCGCGACCGCCAAGCGCGGCGGTGCACAAGTTTACCGCGGTGCCCGATGCGATGGAGACTAGGCCAAGAACGGCTGCTTGTAGCGCAGGATTGTCCAGGGACGGATTTATGAACTGAGGAAGAATGGCGAGAAAGAAGAGAGCTACCTTTGGATTTAGCAGATTGGATACAGCGCCCTGCGCGAAAGGTGATGCCCGCCGGTTTCTGGATGGCTCCATGGCGACAGAGGCAGGGCTGCGCAGCATTTGCCAGCCAAGCCAGCAGAGATAGATAGCTCCAATAACCTTTACAACGACAAATGCCGTGGGTATTGACGCCAGAAACGCAGTGATGCCAAAGGTCGCAGCCCCTGCATGCACTAACGCCGCACAAGCGATGCCGGCACAGACCTGCGCACCGGCCGACGCGCCTCGTGAAACTGAATTAGACAGGATGCAGATGACGTCGGGTCCTGGAATCAGAGCGAAGCTCATATTGAGCAGAGTGAAAGCCAGGAGTGTGGAGAGTTCGATCATCTTGAGCCCAAATGTGATTCAAAGTTCATTTCGCAAATTTGACCGGCGCCAAAAAATTGGGCGGCGAGTTCCTAATTCTTGGACAGCCTTACGGGTCTGGTTTAAATCTGCCCGGACATTTGGCCAAGATCTTGAATGACCGTTACCGGCCGATTACAGTCCTTCAAAAGTCTCTTAGCCAAGACTAACCCTGCGTTGGTAGCGCACCGTGACCCGGCTTGAGTAACCGTAGCGTGTTATGCATGTCGCAATCATTTCTGATTTTCATTGCCCGTAATAAATACATGTTAATTTAGCACAAAGCTTTTAGTTATATTATTCTCTTCCAGCACGACACCCTTGGAGGTCCAAGCCACATGACTGGGGTCTTCTTGCCCGTAGACATTATGAATGACCGCTTATGTATAAATACACGACTGGCCGCTCTTGGCTGACTGCATGCTAATGACCCCACATTTCGAATTCACCGTTTTACCGATCAATAGAGCCATACAGCAGCTATTCAATCGGCACTCTTACCCTGCCTTGAAAATTCTATGCGCCTGAAATTAATTTCGATTTCCATCATTGCATGCTTGTTCACCGCGGCTTGCAGTACGCCATCGAACAACGTGATAACAACAAAAGCTCAAACGAAGCCGTCTACCTGTGGACACCCCCGCTATCCGCGAGCATCTTTGGCTGCTAACGAAACTGGAGTTGTAGATGTGAGCCTGCATATCTCCAAAGAAGGACGAGTTATAGAGACAAAAATAGCGAGCTCTAGCGGACATCAAAGATTAGATTCGACAGCCGCTCAAGCAATGAGAGCGTGCGAATTTGTACCTGCTACGGTGAATGGCGTAGCAGTAGATTCGTGGGAAAATTTGAGATGGATTTGGCACACCAAATAGTGATGGCGGATATCAAGAGAAATAATTGCTCCCAGCTGGATAGCTAGGACCGTGATGTCGGCCTCTGGCCGCAAGCGGCAGAGGCGACGCTACTTCATCGTCGCAGTTTTACGCCCGCCTTGTTCATCCCCCAAGCCACTCCCAGCAGGATAAGCAAGGCAGGCAGGGTTATCACCAGCACCGTTAATATCGGTGCATGAAGCCACATGACAACTGAAGCAGCATAAAAAATTGAAGCAACAACCGCAATGAGCCCGATCGCCCACGCAATCACCGACAGCAGATAGCCCAATATTTTTCTCGCGTTATGCATTTATCGTCTTTTTTTGGGAGATCTTAGCGCTTTGCCGAACACCCGCTCATGGCCGATTGCATCATTCGTGAAATTCGGGACTCGCCCCCCTTGCGAACATTCCCTTAGTCGTCGCCAATCGAACGAATGACCCGTGCTGGATTTCCTCCAACAAGAGTATTCGGGGGAACCTCTTTGGTGACTACCGAACCTGCCGCGACGACCGAATTCTCGCCTACTGTTACGCCGCTGATGATGGTCGCGCCGGCTGCGATCCACACGTTTTTCTCAATCACGATGGGTTTTCCGATTGTGACGCTGCGTCGCCGCGAGGGTTCAAGGGGATGGTCTGTCGTGATGATATTCACATTCGGCCCGATCATCACATCGTCTGCGATGTCGAGGCCGCCAAGGTCATAGAAAGTGCAGTTTTGATTTACGAAGACATTCTTCCCGACGCGGATTTCGTCGCCGCCGGCAGTATAAAAAGGAGGGATCAATAAAAAACTCTCGTCTACCTTTTTACCGATAAGTTCGCTGAACAAAGCCCGAATTTCGCCCGCATCGTTGAACGTCAAACGGTTAAGTGCGGCAGTGATCGTCATCGCTCGTTTGATATTTGCCAACATGGCCGCTGATTCCGGCGTCCTGCTGCAAATTATCTTGGTGCGATCGTCATACGACATCCGTTATTTTCCTTCGGTCACGGCTGAACAAGCATTTCGGCGCAGGATGGCTGCGCCGAAATTTGTTGAGCGTAGTTATAAAGCGCGCCAGATTAACCGACGGCGTTTCTGCTAGACACTCATGTTGCCCAGCGTACTGGCCCGGTAAGCCGCAACAAAAGTATCGAAATCCCCAGTCTGGCTGCGCTCCAGGCTTTCCTGTTCGGACAGCGAGGTGGCCGCCAGCGTCTCGAAGTAGCTGCGCTCTTCCGGGCTCGGAGGATGCGCCAGGAAATAAGCCGCGTGCGCCTTGCTCTGGCGCAGGGCAAAGCTGCCGAACGATTCCTGGTTCTCCCGCAAGATCGCCAGCACCCGCGCCGACGGCGTCAGTTCGACCGATTCCAGCTTGAGGTTTTGTTGCGCCAGCGACGCCGCATGGGCGCCGTCGCTGCGCTGGGCGTCAAGCAGGGCTGCCGCCGCGCCGATCCGCTGCAGCAATTCCTTGCCCCAGGCTTGCAGGCCGACCGGATTGCCGTTGCGCCGCAACTGCAGGCCTGGGCGCCGACCTTCTTTCACCGCGCGCGAAAAATTCTCGGTGTTTTCCAGGCTTTCTTCATCGCTGGTCAGCGGACTGTCGTCGAGTGCGCAGAACAGCAGGAAGGCGTCGAGGAAGCGCGAGGTTTCCAGATTGATGCCCATCGGTTCGAACGGGTCGATGTCCATGCAGCGCACTTCGATGTATTGCACGCCGCGCGCGGACAGCGCCTGGATCGGCCGCTCGCCGGAATTGATCACGCGTTTCGGCCGGATGGTCGAATAGTACTCGTTTTCGATCTGCAAGATATTGGTGTTGATCTGCACCCACTCGCCGTTGCGGTGGGTGCCGATTTCGGCGTACGGCGGATAAGGCTGGCTGACCGCCCGCGCCAGGCTCTTGATGTAGCTGTCGAGGCTGTTGAACTGCGGCGTCAGGCGCGCCTGGGCTTCGCTGGTGTAGCCGAGGTCGCTCATGCGCAAGCTGGTGGCGTAAGGCAGGTACAGGGTGTCTTTGTCCAGCTCTTCCAGCCGGTGCTGGCGGCCGTCCAGGAAACATTTCGACAAGGCCGGCGAAGCGCCGAACAGGTACATCAGCAGCCAACTGTAGCGGCGGAAATTGCGCACCAGCGCGATATAGCTTTCCGACTGGAAGTGCATCGCCGTACCGCCGGCGCCCTCGGCCTGCTGCAAGGTCTGCCACAGTCCTTCAGCCAGCGAATAGTTGTAATGGATGCCGGCGATGCATTGCATGCGCTTGCCGTAGCGCAGCGCCAGGCCGCGCCGGTAGACGTGCTTCAGGGTCCCCATGTGCGAGGTGCCGTACCAGGCGATCGGGATCTGTTCTTCCGCCGGCAGGTGGGCCGGCATCGATTGGCTCCACAGCAGTTCGTCGCCCAGCCTGGTGTAGACAAAACGGTGGATCGCATCCAGTTCGGTCAGCGCGGTCGCAATATCGTGCTCGGCCGGGGTAATGAACTCCAGCAGCGACTCCGAATAATCGGTAGTGATCTGCGGATGGGTCAGCGCCGAACCCAGCGCGCGCGGGTGCGGCGTCAGGGCCAGGCGGCCGTCAGGCTCGACGCGCAGGGTTTCCCGTTCGATGCCGCGCAGGCCTTGGCCCAGCAAGCCGCGGTGCTGCTCTTGCCCCAGCAGCGCCAGCCGGCGAGTGTAATGATCTGTCAATTCAGCATCCTTTTTTTTCAAATTTGCCAGCTCTGGCCATATGGCCGCCGCTTGCATGATTGCGGCCATGGTCGGTGACATGCAGATGTCGTAGAAGGCGAGAATAGCCGAAATTGAAAGAACGCGTTGGATGTCGGCTGGACCGCAATTTACAATCGGCCGGGAGCCCGGGAAGTCCGCTCGGCGAAGTTTATTTTTATTAAATCGGCAATTTCCGGCGGATTCGCGCGGGCAGATAACAAGTAAACAGCAAAAATTCGCAAATTTCCACATGGCAACACGCCGCCGGCGCAGTCTTCAGCGCGCGCACCCCTTATAATCCTGCTTTGCTCTCAATTTTCAATTGCCATCACTATGCCTGCCCAACTGATCGACGGAAATCTCCTCTCCCAACAACTCCGCGCCGACGTCGCCAAACGCGCCGCCGTGCTGACCGCGCAAGGTAAACAGCCCGGCCTGGCGGTGATCCTGGTCGGCGACAGCCAGGCTTCGCAAGTGTATGTGCGCAACAAGGTCAAGGCGTGTGAAGACAACGGCCTGCATTCCGTGCTGGAAAAATATGACGCCGACCTGACTGAAGCGGCCCTGCTGGCGCGCATCGACGCGCTGAACCAGGATCCGAAGATCAACGGCATCCTGGTGCAGCTGCCGCTGCCGGCGCATATCGATGCCCATAAAGTGATCGAAGCCATCGCCGCCGAAAAAGACGTCGACGGCTTCCATATCAGCAATGCCGGCCTGCTGATGACCGGCCAGCCGCTGTTCCGCCCCTGCACGCCCTACGGCGTGATGAAAATGCTGGAATCGGTGAATTTCCCGGTGCGCGGCGCCCATGCGGTGGTCGTCGGCGCTTCGAATATCGTCGGCAAGCCGCAAGCCATGCTGCTGTTGCAGGCCGGCGCCACCGTCACCATCTGCAATTCCAAGACCCGCGACCTCGGACTGCACACGCGCATGGCTGACATCCTGGTGGTGGCTACCGGCAAACGCAACATCGTCACCGCCGACATGGTCAAGCCGGGCGCCGCCGTGATCGACGTCGGCATGAACCGCGACGACAACGGCAAATTGTGCGGCGATGTCGACTTTGCGAACGCCAAGGAGGTGGCCGGCTACATCACCCCGGTGCCAGGCGGCGTCGGGCCGATGACCATCACCATGCTGCTGGTCAATACCATCGAAGCCGCAGAAAGAATGTAATTGCAATGACATCTACCGCTACCAAGACCAGCAATCCCCTGCTCGACTTCACCGGCCTGGCCAAATTCGACCAGATCAAGCCGGCCGACATCAGCCCCGCGATCGCGGCGCTGCTGCAGCAGGCGCAGACCGTGGTGACCTTGCTGGAAGCGTCGACCGACGCCGCCACCTGGGACAACTTTGTGGTCCCGCTGGAGCACGTGACGGAGAAGCTGAGCCGCGCCTGGGGCATCGTCAGCCACCTGAATGCGGTAGCCGATACGCCGGACCTGCGCGCCGCCTATAACGAAAACCAGCCGAAACTGATCGAGTTCTGGACCGCGCTGGCGCAAAACCTGGCCTTGTTCGACAAGTACAAGGCGATCAAGAACAATCTCGACTTCGCCGAGCTGTCGGAAGCGCGCCGCAAGATCGTCAACAATGCGCTGCGCGATTTCAGGCTGGGCGGCGCCGAACTGGCGCCGGCCAAGAAAGCCCGTTTTGCCGAAATCCAGGAAAAACACGCGGCGCTGACCACCCGCTTCTCGGAAAACATCCTCGACGCCACCAATGCCTACGGCTTGTTTGTCGACGACGAAGCCGAACTGGCCGGATTGCCGGACGATGTGCGCCAGGCGGCGCGCGCCGCCGCCGAGCAGGACGGCAAGCCGGGCTACAAATTCACGCTGCACTTCCCGTCTTATTTCCCGATCCTGCAATACGCGGACAACCGCGCCTTGCGCGAAAAAATCTATCGCGCCAATGCCACCAAGGCCTCCGAGCTGGGCGAAAAGCCGGAGTGGGACAACAGCGCCAACATCGTCGAGATCCTGCGCTTGCGCAATGAAGAAGCGAAACTGCTGGGCTTCAAGAACTACGCCGAGCTGTCGCTGGTGCGCAAGATGGCCAAGACCCCGGCTGAAGTGATGCACTTCCTGGAAGACCTGGGACAGCGCGCGCGGCCGTTTGCCGAGCAAGACCTGGCCGAGCTGCGCGCGTTCGCCGCGGAACAGCTCGACCTGGCAGCGCTGGAAGCCTGGGACCTGGCGTATGCCGCGGAAAAACTGCGTGAGCAGCGCTACGCTTTTTCCGAGCAGGAAGTGAAACAATATTTCCCGGAACCGGTGGTGGTCGCAGGCTTGTTCCAGCTGGTGCAGAAACTGTTTTCAGTCGACATCGGCGCCGACCAGGCCGCGGTGTGGCACCCGGACGTCAAGTTTTTCAAGATCCAGAAAGACGGCAAGCTGATCGGCCAGTTCTATCTCGACCTGTATGCCCGCAACGGCAAGCGCGGCGGCGCATGGATGGACGATGCACGCGCCCGGCGCCGCCTCGGCAGCGAAATCCAGACCCCGATCGCTTACCTGACCTGCAATTTCACGGCGCCGGCAACGATCGACGGCGTAGCCAAGCCAGCCTTGTTTACACATGACGAAGTGATCACCCTGTTCCACGAGTTCGGCCATGGCCTGCATCACATGCTGACCCAGGTCGACGAGATCGGCGTCTCCGGCATTTCCGGCGTCGAATGGGATGCGGTCGAGCTGCCTTCGCAGTTCATGGAGAATTTCTGCTGGGAGTGGGATGTCCTGCAGCACATGACATCCGAGGCCGAAAGCGGCGCACCGCTGCCGCGCGAACTGTTCGACAAGATGATCGCCGCCAAGAATTTCCAGTCCGGGCTGCAGGCTTTGCGCCAGGTCGAGTTTTCGCTGTTCGACATGCGCCTGCACGACGACTATGATCCGTACGGCAGCCAAAGCGTGCAGGACGTGATCAACCAGGTGCGCGGCAAGATCGCCGTCATCAGCCCGCCGCCTTTCAATCGCTTCCAGCACTCGTTCGGCCACATTTTTGCCGGCGGTTACGCCGCCGGTTATTACAGCTACAAGTGGGCCGAAGTGCTGTCGGCCGATGCCTACAGCGCGTTTGAAGAAGCGGCGTCGTCTGGCGGCAATGTGGTTTCGGCAGAAACCGGGAAAAAATTCCATGCCGAAATCCTGGCCGTCGGCGGCTCGCGCCCGGCGCTGGAATCGTTCAAGGCTTTCCGCGGACGCGAACCGAGCATAGACGCGTTGCTGCGCCATAGCGGCATGGCGGCATAGGCCGGCAAAGAAACGCAAAGACATACAGGATCGATGCAACACCACTACCAAACCTTCGCTGTACAACGGCGATCTTACAATAGGGGAAAAAGGATGAAAGCTGGGACGAAATTCGCTGCAACGGTTCTTTTGCTGACGCTGGCCGCGGGCGCGCAAGCGCAACTGTACAAATCGACCGGCCCTGACGGCAAAGTCACCTACAGCGACATCCCGCCAGCCAAAGGCAGCGTGACTCAGCAGAAATCCGGCGCCGGCATCAGCGACCTCAACGACGGCTTGCCATACGAACTGGCGCAGGCGGTCAAGAACAGTCCGGTCACCCTGTACAGCTCGGAGAAATGCATTCCCTGCGACGACGGCCGCAAGATGCTGACCGAACGCGGCATCCCGTTCAGCGAAAAGACCATCAAGAGCAATGAAGATATTGCCGCCTTCCGCAAGGTGACCAGCGAAAGCCAGCTGCCTTTGTTGACAATCGGCCGCAACAAGGAAAGCGGGTTTTCCCCTAGCGCCTGGGGCGCCGCGCTGACGGCCGCCGGCTACCCGGAAACCAGCCGCTTGCCGAAAACCTATCGCAATGCCGCTCCGGTCGCCGCTGCGCCCGCCGCCGTGCCCGGCAAGAACGCCTCCCCGGCCGCCGCCAGCGCCAGCAACGGCGACAGCTTGCCGGCAGCCGGCAATGCGCCGCCCGGCTTCCGTTTTTAAGACGCTACCGCCCGACTATTACCATCCATGACGCAAATCGACTTTCACACCAATATTTCGGACAAGTTCCTGTACACCTGCCGACTGGTGCGTAAAGCACGCGCGGCGCAGCGCCAGATCGTCATATTGGGCAGCAATGCCGAGGACCTGGCGACGCTTGACCGCGCGCTCTGGACATTTTCCGAGCACGATTTCCTGCCCCACGTCAGGGCCGGCGATCCGCTGGCGGCGCAAACCCCGGTGATCCTGGCCGCCGACGAAGAGATCGAATGGCCGCATCACCAGATCCTGATCAACCTGTCCGGCAATACGCCGCAGCATTTCGCCCGCTTCGAAAGAATGTTCGAAATCATCTCGCTGGCCGACGACGACAAGGCCGGCGGCCGCGAGCGCTACCGCTTTTACCAGCAACGCGGTTATCCCCTGACCCATTTCGTCGCCGACAATGTATAGATAGACATAGAGGAATCTGTAATGAGCAATCTTGACGCCAATATTCCTTTATTGACCGAGGTCATTGTCCCGCTGCCGACTTTGACCGACATTATAGAAACGCCGCCAGCCGCGGCCGTCGCTACCACGCGGGCCGTCGACGATGACGGCGGTTTCGAGCTGCCCAAGGCACGCCAGGATGAAACCGCCGCGCGCGTCCTGAGCCAGCACGACTGGGAGCGGCTGGAAGCGGAAGTCAGGGAAAAAGTGCTGCAGCAGCTGCAGGACCGGATCGATTTTGTCATCGAGCAGAGGGTGCGCGACGGCCTGGCGGACGTGCTGCAAACCGCGGTGGAAGGCATGGCGGCGCAAATCCGGGAGGGTTTGCACCAGACCCTGGACGAGGTGATTTCCCGCGCTGTGAGCCTGGAATTAGTCAAATTAAAAAAAACAAACATTTGACGTAGATTTTTTGTTTCTCAATCATATTTTGCAATACGGTAGATAAAAGTAAAAAAAACAGATCTCATTTTGATCGCCTAAAAAATCTCTGTTTTCTTACAATAGCGCTATTGAAATGGTGGCTCGACAGTAAAAATAGCGAGTAAATTAACGGCGGTTTTTGGAGATGAGATGAAAGTAATCGTATTGGGCGCTGGCGTTATCGGGACCAGTTCTGCATGGTTCCTGAACAAGGAAGGTCACGATGTGACAGTGATCGAACGCCAGCCGGGCGCGGCCCAGGAAACCAGTTTTGCCAACGGCTGCCAGATTTCGGTGTCGCATGCCGAACCCTGGGCCAATCCGCAGGCGCCGCTGAAGGTCCTGAAATGGCTGGGGCAGGAAGATGCGCCGCTGCTGTACCGCTTCCGTCCGGAATGGCTGCAATGGAAGTGGGCGCTCAATTTCCTGCGCGAATGCACGCCGGCCCGCACCAACGACAATATCCGCCAGATCGTCGCCATCTGCGAATACAGCCGCCAGACCTTGCAAGCCGTGCGCGCCGACACCGGCGTCGACTACGATTGCCTGACGCGCGGCATCCTGCATTTCTACACCGAACAAAAAGAATTCGACATCTCGCTGCCCGCCGCGCAACTGATGCGCGACCTCGGCTGCCCGCGCGAATCGATCAGCGCCGACGAAGTGGTCAGGATCGAACCGGCGCTGGCGCGCATCCGCGACAAGATCGTCGGCGGCGACTTTACCGCCACCGATGAATCGGGCGACGTCTACAAATTCACCTCGGGCCTGGCCGCCAAGGCCGCCGAAGCCGGCGTGAATTTCCAGTACAACACCAGCGTCACCCGCCTGATCACCGAAGGCAGCGGCGCCAGCGCCAAAATCACCGGAGTCGAAGTCATCAATGCCGACGGCCGCCACGAAGTGTTGCACGCCGACGCTTTCGTGGTCGCCATGGGCAGCTTCTCGACGCCGCTGCTGAAGCCGCTCGGCATCGAACTGATGATCTATCCGGGCAAGGGTTATTCCGCCACCTACCGCATCACCAACCCGGAAGCGGCGCCCAGCGTTTCGCTCACCGACGACGGCTACAAGCTGGTGGTGTCGCGCCTGGGCGACCGCCTGCGGGTGGCCGGCACCTGCGAACTGAACGGCTACACGCGCGAACTCAACACCACGCGCTGCGAAGCGATCACGCGCCGCACCCGCGAACTGTTCCCGGACGGTTGCGATTACGACAATCCGGTTTACTGGACCGGCTTGCGGCCGATGACGCCATCCAACGTGCCGTACATCGGCAAGACCAGGATCGGCAACCTGTTCCTCAATACCGGCCACGGAACGCTGGGCTGGACCATGGGTTGCGGATCCGGCCGCGCCATCGCCGAGATCGTCTCGGGCCGCCGGCCGGAAGTCGACTTCGCATTTACCGGCATGCCGCGGCAAGCTCCGCAGCCGCTGATCCTGCCGCGCCCCGCGCAAGCATGATGAGCGTCGCGCCCGATGTAGCGAGGCGATAAAAAAGACCGGTGCTGGCGACAGCATCGGTCTTTTTTTTGCCTCGACGGACATGGCGCGGTTTTTGCGTATGTCTCTGCGGAAGTCGGCAGCGCTGCGTTTTTTATTGTCCGGGCGCACTGTTGGAGTGCATCACTTGGCGACGCGCACCTCGACCGTGGCCGGTTTTTCGTCGAAGGCGACGCGGGTGACGAACTTGGCGCGCTTCATCGGGAACCGGGACTGGAAATGACGGACATTGCCGGAACCGGAAATGACCCGGCGCACGAACTGATAATAGGCATCCATATCGATCACATGCACGACCAGGAAATAATCGTAATCGCCGGACACGAAATAGCATTGCATGACTTCGGCTTCCTTGTTCATGCGCAACTCGAACTCTTGCATGTGCTCGTCTGACTGGTGGTTCAGCGAGATTTCGAGGAAGGCCAGCATGCCGTAGCCGAGCGCGAAAGGATCGACCAGCGAGACGTCGGCGCTGATGACGCCGGCCTCGCGCAAATCGCGCAGGCGGCGCAGGCAGGTCGGCTGGGAAATGTGGGCTTTGTCGGCCAGCGTGCGGGTCGGCATTTGATTGTCGCGCTGCAGCAAGTTCAGCAGCTTGCGGTCGACTTTGTCTAGGGTGTGATGTTTGCTCATGCCAGGGGATTAAGGGCTGCTACAGCTGTATTAAGAATTCGCAAAAACCGCTATGCGAAGCGTTTTTTATGTTGTAACGTTGCTTTATTCGGACAAGTTCGAATAAATAACAAATAAGCAGCGGACGGTGAAACTGTAACTAGATTGTTTTTTGTTTTATTTTAAATCCTCAGGAGGACATTCATGCAGAACAAGATCAAATTGATTCCGTTGGCGGGTGCAGTTGCCATGGCTTTTGCCTTCGCAGGCTCGGCTTCGGCGCAAGAAACAGTCACCATCGGCCAGGTCAGCCCGCTCACAGGTCCTAACGCGCACATCGGCAAGGACAATGAAAACGGCGCCAAGATGGCAATCGATGAACTGAATGCCAAAGGCACCATGATCGGCGGCAAAAAAGTGACTTTCGTATTGGCTTCAGAGGATGACGCTTCCGATCCGAAACAAGGCACGGCAGCTGCGCAGAAACTGGTGGACGCCAAGGTCAAGGGTGTGATCGGCCACATGAATTCCGGCACCACCATTCCTGCATCGAAGATCTATTTCGATGCCGGCATTCCGCAAATCTCGCCTTCCGCCACCAACCCGAAATACACCCAGCAAGGCTTCAACACGGCATTCCGCGTGGTCGCCAACGATGGTCAGCTGGGCGGCACCCTGGGCCGTTATGCGGTCAACACCCTGAAGGGCAAGAACATTGCCGTGATCGATGACCGTACCGCCTACGGCCAAGGTGTTGCGGAAGAGTTCACCAAGAGCGCGAAGAAGGCTGGCGCCAACATCGTGGCGACACAGTTCACCAACGATAAAGCGACTGACTTCAACGCCATCCTGACTTCGATCAAGGCCAAGAACCCGGACGTGATCTTCTTCGGCGGCATGGACGCTGTCGGCGGTCCGATGCTGCGCCAGATGGACCAGCTGGGCATCAAGGCCAAGTTCATGGGCGGCGATGGCCTGTGCACCACCGAGCTGGCCAAACTGGCTGGCGCAGGCTTGAAAGACGACCAGGTAGTCTGCGCTGAAGCCGGCGGTGTGCCGGATGCAGGCAAGGCTGCGCTGGAAGCCTTCAAGGTGGCTTATCAGAAGAAATTCAACCAGGAAGTCGTGATCTACGCACCGTATGAATACGATGCGCTGATGGCGATGGTGGCGGCAATGCAAAAAGCCGGCTCCTCCGATCCGAAAAAATATCTGCCTGAGCTGGCCAAGATCCACTACAAAGGCGTGACCGGCGATATCGCTTTTGATCCAAAGGGCGACATCAAGGACGGTTCGCTGACCTTGTACACCTACAAGGACGGCAAGCGCACCCTGCTGACCGTGACAAAATAATCGTCGCGCGTCCCTGATAAAAACGCCCCGGCTGCCGGGGCGTTTTTTTTCGCCCGCCAAAAACCCGCACGTCATTGCGCCGCCCGCGCCAATCCCCGTATGGACCGCAAGGGTATTGCCTAAAATGCAGGAAAAAACCTATACGAAGGTTTTGTTCTGTTGTAACGTTCACATGTTCTGCTCATTGAAGAGCGGAAATTGCTTTCACTTACCTTGTATAAACCCTTAGGAGGAAACACGTGCAGATGAAGAACAAAATGTTGCCGCTGGCTGCAGCAATTGCATTGGCGCTGAGCGCCGCAGGCTCGGCGCATGCTGAAGAACAGATAGTCAAGATCGGCCATGTCGGCCCGGTTACCGGCCCTTCCGCCCACCTTGGCAAAGACATGGAAAACGGCGCCAAGATGGCGGTCGAAGAATTGAACGCCAAGGGCGTCACCCTGGGCGGCAAGAAAATCAAGTTCGTGCTGCTGGCGGAAGACGATGCATCCGATCCCAAGCAAGGCACCGCGGCGGCGCAAAAACTGGTGGACGCCAAGATCGACGGCATCATCGGTCACCTGAATTCCGGCACCACGATTCCCGCTTCGAAAATCTACTACGATGCCGGCATCCCGCAAATCTCGCCAGCCGCCACCAGCCCGAAATATACGCAGCAAGGCTTTAACAGCGTGTTCCGCGTGGTCGCCAACGACGGCCAGCTGGGCGGCACCCTGGGACGCTACGCAGCCACCACGCTGAAGGCCAAGAATATCGCCGTGATCGACGACCGCACCGCCTACGGCCAGGGCGTCGCGCAGGAATTCGCCAAGGGTGCAAAAAGCGCTGGCGTGAATATTGTCGCCACCCAGTTCACCAACGACAAGGCAACCGACTTCAACGCCATCCTGACTTCGATCAAGGCCAAGAATCCGGACGTGATCTTCTTCGGCGGCATGGATGCGGTGGCCGGTCCGATGCTGCGCCAGATGAAGGCGCTCGGCATCAAGGCCAAGTTCATGGGCGGCGACGGCATGTGCACCGCCGAGCTGGGCAAGCTGGCAGGCGATGGGCTGGCTAACGACCAGGTGGTGTGCGCGGAAGCCGGCGGCGTCGAGGAATCGGGCAAGAAGGGCCTGGAAGAATTCAAGGCGGCGTTCCAGAAAAAATTCAATGCCGAAGTCAAGCTGTACGCGCCCTACTCGTACGATTCCGTGATGACCATGGTGGAAGCCATGCAGAAAGCCAACTCCGCCGATCCTAAGAAATACCTGCCGGAACTGGCCAAGATCCATCACAAGGGCGTGACCGGCATGATCGCCTTCGACGCCAAGGGCGACATCAAGGACGGCACGCTGACCCTGTACACCTACAAGGATGGCAAGCGTACTTTGCTGACCGTCACCAAGTAAATAACATTCACCGGAAATTCTCGGAAGCGTCCAGGCCTCGGTGCCGGGACGCTTTTTTTATTTCAATCGCGATCGCCTTGCGCTTTACGCAGATCGTTCCGTCAAATTGATAAAAAAACATATAAAAGCGCTTTGCGCGGCTTTTGTATTGTTGTAACGTTTAAGACCCTGACCAGACTGAAGCCGAAGTCAGTGGCGCCAAAAATTTTTACCATCAATAACATTGCAAATCATCAGGAGATAATTCCGTGCATACCATCAGAATGATTCCGCTGGCCGCAGCCATCGCCTTGTCCCTGTCCGCCGGCGCCTACGCGCAGGAACAGGTGGTCAAGATCGCGCACGTCGGCCCGATCACCGGCCCCATCGCCCATATCGGCAAAGACAATGAAAACGGCGCCAGGATGGCGATCGAAGAATTGAACAAGCAAGGCATCACGCTCGACGGCAAAAAAACCCGGTTCGTACTGATGGCGGAAGACGATGCATCCGATCCCAAGCAGGCGACCGCGGTTGCGCAAAAGCTGGTCGACGCCAAGGTTGCGGGCGTCATCGGCCACGTCAATTCCGGCACCTCGATTCCTGCATCGAAGATTTACTACGACGCCGGCATTCCGCAAATTTCGCCGTCGACCACCAGCGCCAAATACACCCAGCAGGGTTTTAACACGACCTTCCGCGTGGTGGCCAACGACAGCCAGCTGGGCGGCGCCCTGGGCCGTTATGCAGCCGGCACGCTGCATGCCAAGACAGCAGCAGTGATCGATGACCGCACCGCCTACGGCCAGGGCCTGGCGGAAGAATTCACCAAGGCTGCCAAGGCCGCCGGCATGACCATCGTGGCGACCCAGTACACCAGCGACAAGGCGACCGACTTCAACGCCATCCTGACCTCGTTCAAGGCCAGGAAACCTGACGTCGTATTCTTCGGCGGACTGGACGCCGGCGCCGGCCCCATGCTGCGCCAGATGAAGCAGCTGGGGATCCAGGCCAAGTTCATGGGCGGCGACGCCATCTGCACTTCCGACCTGCCCAAACTGGCCGGCGACGGCATCAGCAACGACCAGGTGATCTGTGCCGAAGCCGGCGGCGTGGAAGAGTCGGGCAGGAAAGCGCTGGACGCCTACAAGACCGCCTACAAGATCAAGTACGGCAAGGATATCGTGATCTATGCGCCGTACACCTACGATGCCTTGATGACCATGGTCGAGGCCATGCAAAAAGCCAAATCGGCCGATCCGAAAAAATACCTGCCGGAACTGGCCAAGATCCACCACCAGGGCGTGACCGGCATGATCTCGTTTGACGCCAAAGGCGACATCAGGGACGGCGCCATCACCCTGTACACATACAGGGGCGCGCAACGCTCCCAGCTGACGGTAACCAAATAAGGATCCCGCTCTTCCAATAAAAAGGGGCGCTCAACCGAGCGCCCCTTTTTTTGCCTTGCCGGCGGAATTACTTCTGCGACAAAACCCATTTCACCAGGGTATGCGCTTCAGCCTCGCTCACCTGCGGATTGGCCGGCATCGGGATCGCACCCCAGGCGCCGGATCCGCCCTTCATGACTTTCGCCACCAGCTTGTCTTCGGCATCTTTTTGACCCGCGTATTTTGCCGCAACGTCCTTGTATGCCGGGCCGACCACCTTGTTGCCTACCGCGTGGCAAGCCATACAGTTCTTGCTCTTCGCCAGATCCAGGCCGGCGTCCGCCAGAGCGGATCCCGAGGCCATTGCGCCCAGCAGTGCACAGATCAACAAACGTTTCATTCTTATCTCCGTCAAAAAATGTGACACCATTTTACCTGCCCGGGTGCATTGTCTCATATCCCTGAAACACCTACATACATCTGGAATCCGACATATCAGACCGACATCCGTTGACCACAAGCATCTTTCCCCCTATCCTTTCCGCAAAGAAAAGGGAATGCCATGCCACTGATTATCATTATCGTTTCGTTAATAGCGTTAAAATACTTTGAGGTCGGCCCGTTTGCCGGCATCTCGTGGTGGTGGATCGCCGGCTTGATGGCGGTGGCGTTTATCTGGTTCGAGTTCCTGGAACGGATGTTGGGCCTGGATAAGCGCAAGGCCCACGAGGAAATCGAAAAGACCAGGAAGGACCGGGTCAAGAAGACTTTCGACACCCACAAACGGCGCTGAAACGCGCAGGACTGCACAACACAAAGCCGGTTTCTCCCCGGCTTTTTTATTAGCCCCATGGGCCCGGATTCATGAACATAGAGCTGCGGCAATTGCGCTATTTCGTCGCGGTTGCTGAAGAAAGACATTTCGGCCGCGCCGCGCTGCGCCTGCACATGACGCAGCCGCCGCTGTCGCAAGCGATCCAGGCGCTGGAAGCCAACCTTGGCACGCCGCTCTTTGCCCGCACCAAACGCAGCGTGGCGCTGACGCCGGCCGGGCTGGCCTTGCTGCCGGAAGCGCAGCGCCTGCTGCAGCAGGCCGCAGCCCTGCCCGACCTGGTGCGGCGCGCGGCGTCGGGCGAATCCGGCCTGCTCACGCTATCGTTTGTCTCAACCGCCGACTACAGCATCCTGCCGCCGCTGCTGCGCGCTTTTCGCGAAGCGTATCCGCAGGTCCAGATCGACCTGCAGGAAGCCACCAGCGACCTGCAGCTGGCGCAGCTGATGGAGGGCCGGATCGACGCCGGCCTGCTGATCCCGCCGCTGCCGGACAAGGCCAAGCTGGCGCTGGATTACCAGCCGGTGCTGGCGGAGCCGCTGATCCTGGCGGCGCCCAGCGGCCTCAAGGCTTTGCGCTCGAAAGGCAGGATTGCGCTGAGCTCAGTAGCCGACATGCCCCTGATCATTTTCCCGCGCCGCATCTCGCCCGGCTTCCACGACACCATCCTGGGCTGCTTCCGCGCCGCCGGCGTCACCCCGCATATCGGCCAGGAAGCGATCCAGATGCAAACCATCGTCGGCCTGGTGTCGGCTGGCATGGGGATCGCGCTTGTGCCACAATCGGTGTCGAACCTGCAACGCCCGGGGGTCGACTATCGTGAATTGCTGGACCGGACGCCGTTGGTCGAAACCGGCCTGGCCTGGCGCCGCGATAATGTTTCACCGGTGCTGCAAGCCTTTTTGGAATTGTTACGAAAGAAATAAAGAATATGCTGATTCATCCCCTGCCCGACCCGATCGCCTTTTCCCTCGGCCCGCTCCATGTGCGCTGGTACGGCTTGATGTACCTGCTGGCGTTCATCCTGTTCATCTGGATCGGCAGGATCAGGATCAAGCAGCCGCATGTCGCCGCTGCCGGCTGGAAAAAGGAAGACATCGACGACATGCTGTTTTACGGCGTGCTGGGGGTAGTGATCGGCGGCCGCCTGGGGCAAGTGCTGTTTTACGATCCATCCTATTATTTCTCCCATCCGGCCGAAATCATCGCGGTCTGGAAGGGCGGCATGTCGTTCCACGGCGGCTTTCTCGGCGTCATGATCGCCATGGCCTGGTGGGGCCGCAAAGCGGGCCGCAAGCTGATGGACATCATGGATTTCATCGCTCCCCTGGTGCCGCTCGGCTACGCTGCCGGCCGCCTCGGCAATTTCATCAACGGCGAACTGCCGGGCCGGGTGGTGTCCGATCCGTCGCTGCCATGGGCCATGATCTGGCCGAATGTCGACAGCCTGCCGCGCCATCCGTCGCCGATCTACCAGATGCTGGTCGACGGCATACTGCTGTTCATCATCCTCTGGATATTCTCGCGCAAGCCGCGGCCGCGCATGGCGGTGGCGGGCATGTTCTCGCTGCTGTACGGCTGCGCCCGTTTCTTCACCGAATATTTCCGCGTGCCGGACTATAACGTGACGTTCGGCGGCATCACCATTTCCGCCGGCCAGATGCTGTCGGTGCCGATGATCGTGCTGGGCATCGTGCTGCTGGTGATCGCTTACCGCAATCCGCGCCAGTATGCCGGCCCCGCCGACGCGCCGCCGGCCAAGGCCGTAACCAGCTCTTCTACCTGAACCAGCGTGCGCCTGGCGGCCAGCCAGGCGCATGTTTCCCGCACGCCTTCCCGCCCTGAACATGACCGCCAATCTTTACGCCCTTTTTGCGTCGCGCTTCCCGGCCGACGACACCGCCTGCTGCATCGAAACCCATGATGGCCAGTACTACAGCTGGGGCGACATCGAACGCGCTTCTGCCCGCATCGCCAACCTGCTCGCCAGCCTGGATTTGCCGAGCGGCGCGCGCATCGCCGCGCAGGTGGAAAAATCGCCCGAGGCGCTGATACTTTATCTGGCGACCCTGCGCGCGGGTTTTGTCTACCTGCCGCTGAACACGGCTTACCGCACTGCCGAAATCGAATATTTCATCGGCGACGCGGAACCGGCGGTGTTCGTCTGCACGCCGCAAAATTTCGGCTGGGTAGCGCAGGTTGCCTTCAAGGCCGGCACCCGCCACCTGTTTACCCTGGACGAAGGCGGCAACGGCCGCAGGAATACCGGCTCGCTGCTGGCGCGCGCCATGCACCATCCGGATTCGTTCGACACGGTTGAAAAACAGGCCGATGACCTTGCCGTCATCTTGTATACCTCCGGCACCACCGGCCGCAGCAAGGGCGCCATGCTCTCGCACGGCAATATCGGTTCGAATGCCCAGGTGCTGCAGCAGTACTGGCATTGGCAAGCCGGCGATGTGCTGCTGCATGCGCTGCCGCTGTTCCACATCCACGGTTTGCTGGTGGCCGCCAACGGCGCGCTGCTGAACGGCAGCAAGATGATTTTCCTGCCTAAGTTCGAGGCCGCCGAAGTCTGCCGCCAGCTGCCGCGCAGCACCGTTTTCATGGGTGTGCCGACCTATTACGTGCGGCTGCTGGCGCATGGCGGCTTCGATCGCCACGCCTGCCGCAATATCCGCCTGTTCGTATCCGGTTCGGCGCCCTTGCTGGCCGATACCTTTGCTGAATTCGCCGAGCGTACCGGCCACACCATACTTGAGCGCTACGGCATGAGCGAAACCGCCATGCTGACTTCCAACCCGTATGCGCAGGAACGGCGCGGCGGCACCGTCGGCCTGCCGCTGCCGGGCGTCTCGCTGCGCTTGATGGGAACCGATGGCGAAGGCCGCGCCGCGGTTTGCGGCGCCGGTGAAATCGGCGACATCCAGGTCAAGGGGCCGAATGTGTTCCAGGGTTACTGGCGCATGCCGGAAAAGACCGCGGAGGAATTCACCGCCGACGGCTATTTCAAGACCGGCGACGTCGGCCGGTTCGACAACCAGGGTTACCTGTCCATCGTCGGCCGCAGCAAGGACCTGATCATCTCTGGCGGTTATAACGTCTATCCGAAGGAAATCGAAAGTGTGCTCGATGAAATCGACGGCGTGCTGGAATCCGCGGTAATCGGCATTCCGCATATCGATTTCGGTGAAGCCGTGACCGCGGTGATCGTCAAACGGCCGGAAGCCAAGCTGACGACGGCGGACGTGATCGCCATGATGAAAACCTCGATCGCCAATTTCAAGGTGCCCAAGCAGGTGTTCTTCGCCGATGAGCTGCCGCGCAACACCATGGGCAAAGTGCAAAAAAACGTGCTGCGCGAGCGTTATGCGCAGCCAGCTGCGGGCAGCGTCACGCCTTCATGAGCTTGGCGATATGGCGCCATTCGGCGGCGCTGACCGGGGTGATGGAAAGACGGTTGCCGCGGCGCAGGATCTGCATGTCGGCCAGCGCTTCCTGCTGCCGCAATTCCGGCAGGGCAATCAGCCGCGTCTTGCGCAAGGCGCGTACATCGACCAGCATCCAGCGCGGGTTTTCGCGATCCGCCTTGGGGTCGAAATATTTGCTCTTGGGATCAAACTGCGTGTCGTCGGGATAAGGCGTGCTCGCCACCTCGGCCAGGCCGGCTATGCCCGGCACGGCGCAGCCGGAATGGTAGAACAGCACGCCGTCGCCGACCTGCATCGCATCGCGCATGAAATTGCGCGCCTGGTAATTACGCACGCCGTACCAGGCGATGGTCTGTCCGGACATGGCCAGGACGTCGTCGATGCTGGCGTCGTCCGGCTCGGATTTCATTAGCCAATAATTCATTTCGCCCCTAGTCTGGATATCAGAAAAAAAGTTAGAAACAAGCCGGCAATAAAAAAAGCGGCTGCACATGCATGCAACCGCTTCAGAATCAAGTCCCGCCTGTGCCGCTTTGTCGGCATCCTGAACCAAAGCAGTTCAAGTTGGCCGCAGTTAGTTCAATTTCGGGTTCATCGGACTAGCGACGCTCACACCTATCGAACAAAATTCCGCAGCCGTTGCGTATAAATGGTTCAAGGATTTTATGACAATCGCGAACACGGCAGGAGACGTTAGTCTACTCCAAACGCATCCCAAGTCAAACCCCTTTTGCCGAAAGTTTTTCCTGCAGCAGGACCGGCAACACGGCCTGCAGCATGGCTGGCCGCAGGGTCAGAACAAATCTTCCTGCGCTGCCAGGGCTTCATCCAGGACCGTATGCATTGCGCTTATATTCTGCTTCACTTCCGACATGGTGAGGTCGGACAACGGACCGGCAGGCGCTTTGCTGCCCAATAATTCGGCAGCAATGCCAAGCGCGGCGATGACGGCGATGCGGTCATTGCCACGGATTTTCCCGGCGTCGCGAATGGCGGTCATTTTGCCGTCCAGGTAAGCCACGGCTTCCTGCAGCGCCTTCTCCTCGCCTTCCTTGCAAGCCAAGGTGTAGGGCTGGCCCATGATGTTAACGCTTAACTGGCTCATGTAAGCTCCTGATCTTGCGATAACTCTTGCGGCAACGCAGGAAATTTCTCAAGCAAGGCGGCAACCCGCTGGTGCGCTTCGCTGATGCGTTGCTTCAACTCTTCGTTTTCACTCTGCAGGCCGGCGGCGCGCAAACGCAGCTGGGCGTTTTCCCGGCGCAAGGTGTGCGTCAACTCAGCCAGCTGGCCGATTTTTTCTGATAATTGATGGAATTCTGAAATCATTTTGTCACTATAGTGTTGCTAAGGAAATTACGTCAATAGATTAGACCAATGAATCTCGCGGCCGGCCATCAATTCGTGCTGGGCGCCAATCGTTTGAGCGCATAGGAATACGCCAACGACTGCAATAATGCCACGGTACTGCCCGCGATCACTTCCCCGACCCGCAACAAAGCATACTCCAGCTCCTGGTGCAGGCCCTTGCCGCCGATCGCAGCGGACATCAGGATGACCACGGTCGCCGGCCCCAGGCGCCAGTTGGCCGGATAGTTCTGCAACAGCATGGCCACCAGCACCGATGTTGCCAAAGCGACCAGCAAGGACAGGAATCCCGGGCCAAGCAGCACCAGCGCCAGGCAGGCAACCACACAACCGTTCAAGGTATTGATCAAGCGGGCCCGGAAATTCGCCTTGGCCAGGTTGACATCCGGCTCGGTCACGATAATCAGGGAAATCATCGCCCAATACGGTTCTTGCAAACCCAGGGCGCGCAATCCGTACCAGGTAATCAGCGCACCTGTCAGGATCTTTACCAGGTAAACCAGGGCATTTTTTCTGGGGCTAATGAATTGGAAGTCCATCCCGGCCTTTAAAATCACGATGCGAGCGCCATTTTAGCCGAGAACACGGCGCATCCCGAGATTTCAGCGCCCGGTGTTCTGACAGCCGGCGCCGCCCAAGGTTCGTCGATCGCGGCGGCGAATTCGCGCATTGCCGTTCAATTCAGGCGCCTCGGCTGCCGGCGAACGGGAATTTCTGCTATTTTATTAGAGCCTGCCGATCTTCAATCTGGGACTTGCTTGAAACCGATTTTATTCACCTTCCGCCGCTGTCCCTATGCCATCCGCGCCCGTCTTGCGATCAAGATCAGCGGCGTCGAGGTGGAAATGCATGAAGTCAGTTTGAGGAACAAACCGCAAGCCATGCTGGACTGTTCGCCCAAGGGCACGGTTCCGGTCCTGAAACTGGCGGATGGTCCGCCCATCGAACAGAGCTTGGACATCATGTACTGGGCGCTCGGGCAGCACGATCCGGAACAATGGCTAAGCCCCGACCCCGAGGTACGGCAGCAGGCGCAAGAACTTATCCTGCAGAATGACGGCCCGTTCAAGGGCTGGCTGGACCGCTACAAATATGCCGTGCGTTTTCCGGAATATCCCGCAAGCCATTACCGTGCCCAGGGAGAAGCGATCCTGGCGCAGCTGGATGCGCGCATCGCACGCCACGGATTCTTGTGCGGTGAAAGGCCGGGCCTGGCCGACATGGCCATCTTCCCATTCATACGGCAATTCGCGCACGTTGACGAAGCATGGTTTTACGCCAGCCAATACAAGGACCTGGCAGCTTGGCTGGACCGCCTGCTTGCGTCATCATTGTTCGCTTCGGTGATGCAAAAATGACGCGAATCCGCCACCCTGGCGCAATCGGGGCAGCCCCGGTTCTTGTTAAAAAAGGCACAGGAGAAAAGATGCAACACCAGGTAACCTTCATTCGCGGCGCCAAAAGAATGGCGCTTTCCATCGCACTGCTCACCATGACCAGCATGCCTCTAAAAGCCGAAACCCCGCCCCCTGCCCTGTTCGCCTATGTCGGGACATACAACCCCAACGGCGAAGGCGTATACCTGTTCAAAGTGGACAGCCAGTCTGGCGCGCTGAGCCGGGTGAAAGTCGTCAGCACGCTGCCCAACGCGGCCCAGCTCGATCTCGATGCGGCCGGCAAGACCTTGTATGTGGCAAGCGAAGTGGCCAGCTATAACGGTAGCCAGCACGGCGTGCTGGCGGCGTATGCGGTGAACCGCAGCGACGGTTCGCTGACGCTGCTGAACCAGCAGGATGCGCAAGGCAAGAATCCAGTGTATGTGTCGCTCACGCCAAAGCAGAACTATCTGCTGGCCGCCAACTACGGCAGCGGCTCGGTGGCTTCGTTCCCGGTGGCGCAAGACGGCAGCCTGTTGCCGGCCGTATCGGTCCAGCAAAGCGCCGGCCCTGCGGGAGCGGCGCGGCCGGCAGCCGCGGCGGTCGGCAGTTTTGCCGCCAGCGACCACAATGGCCCGCACGCGCACATGATCGCCAGCGATCCCAGCGGCAAGTTTGCCTTTTCAACCGACCTGGGACTGGACCGTATCTACCAGTGGCGCCTTGACCAGGACAGCGGCGGCCTAGCGCCCAACACGCCGGCCTTCATCGAGGCCTCATCGGCGGGCGCCGGCCCGCGCCATTTCGTGTTCCATCCGAACGGCAAATATGTCTACCTGATCAACGAGGAAGCCTCGACCCTCACGCTCTACCATTTCGACCAGGCCAGCGGGACGCTGCAAGAACGGCAAACCGTCTCCAGCCTGCCGCAAAACTACCAGGGCACCAGTTTTGCCTCCGGGCTGACCCTGAGCCATGACGGCCGCTTCCTGTATGCGGCGAACCGCCTGCACAACAGCATCGCCCAGTTCGCCGTCGGCGCCGAAGGCAAGCTGAGCTGGGTAGGCGAAACCTGGACCCGCGGCGATTATCCGCGCGGCATCGTGATCGAACCGCAGGGGCGCTATATCTACGCGCTGAACCAGCGCAGCGACAACATCACCCAGTTCGCCATCGACAAGCACAGCGGCAAGCTGGAATTCATCGACAGGTATACCGGGCTGGGCAGCCCGTCGCAGATGGTGTTTTTGCGCTAGCGCACTGCGGCGTGCGCCGCCGGAGGTTACTGCAAGGTGGCGGCGTGCAGGCGCACCGTCTCCAGCACCATCGGATTGAGCCCTGGCCCGCCTTGCGTATCGATATAGGCCAGCAGCTCGCGCCGCATGCGCGGTTCCCAGCTGCGTTTCAGGTGGCTGGCGAAATCCGCCATCGCCTGCTGGCGGTCGGGCATGGTCTCGAAGAATGCGCCGATCTGATTTGCCATCTTCACCAGGTGTTCCAGATTCATACAACTACCCTTTCTGCTGCGATTCTGCGGTTGGCGGCCGGCTGGCAAGATTCATGGCAACAGCCGCTGCGGATTGGCGTACACCACGTGGCCGGGCTCGCGCACGAAGCCCAGCAGGGTCACGTTGGCCTGTTCCGCCAGGCGGATCGCCAGCGCGGTCGGCGCCGACACCGCGACGATAAAACCGCAGCCCATGCTGGCCGCCTTCTGCACCATTTCATAACTGGCGCGGCTGGTAATGAGCACCGCGCCGCTGGAAAAATCCCGGCGCGGATTTTCTTGCGCCAAGGCTCCGACCAATTTATCGAGGGCGTTGTGACGGCCGACGTCTTCCCGCACCAGCGCGATCTTGCCGTCAGCCTGCAGCCAGGCTGCAGCATGCGTGGCCCCGGTCACCTGCTGCAAATGCTGTTGCTGCTGCATCTGCGCCATCGCCGCGTAAATGCCGGCCGCCGAGAACCGCGCATTGGAAACCACCGGCGCCGGCTTGCGCACTGCCTGCTGCAAGGTTTCTGCGCCACACAAGCCGCAGCCGGTACGGCCGGTCAGGTTGCGCCGTTTTTCCTTGAGCGCGACAAAACGCTCGGTGGCGATCTGCATCTGCACCTGGATGCCGTCGACCGCCGTCACGATCTCGCAGTCGAACAACTCGCTGCGATCCTGCAGGATGCCCTCTGTCAGGGAAAATCCCAGGGCAAAATCTTCCAGGTCGGCCGGCGAGGCCATCATCACGGCATGTGAAATGCCGTTGTATTCCAGCGCTACCGGCACCTCTTCCGCAACCACGTCGCGGCTCTTGCCGACGGCGCCGTTACGCCACTGCTCGACGTCGACTTCGGTGCTGCTGGCGTATTCGGGTGAAACCATGTTTTTCCTTTGTACCGTTATTTGCCGACCGCCGCCTCGGCCGCCTGCCCCTGCAACAGCTTCAGCTGCTGCTCGGTGAAACGGCTAAACTGCTTCTGCCATGTGGACGGCTGGCTGACCGGCATCACCTGCACCGCAGTCACTTTGTACTCCGGACAGTTGGTGGCCCAGTCGGAATTATCGGTGGTGATCACATTCGCGCCCGACTCCGGGAAGTGGAAAGTTGTGTACACCACGCCAGGCTGCACCCGCTCGGTCACCGTCGCCCGCAGCACGGTCTGCCCGGCACGCGATTCGATGCCGACCCAGTCGTCGTCCTTGATGCCGCGATCCTCGGCGTCGTGCGGATGGATCTCCAGTCGGTCCTCGCTGTGCCACTCGACATTCTCGGTGCGCCGGGTCTGGGCGCCGACATTATATTGCGACAGGATGCGGCCGGTGGTCAGGATCAGCGGGAATTTCAGCGTCACCTTTTCATCGGTGGCAAAGTATTGGGTATTGATGAACTTGCCCTTGCCGCGCACGAATTCCTTGATATGCATGATCGGCGTGCCGTCCGGCGCCGCTTCGTTGCACGGCCATTGCAGGCTGCCGGCCTGCTCCAGCTTGGCGTAGCTGACGCCATGGAAGGTCGGCGTCAACGCCGCGATTTCATCCATGATTTCCGATGGATGCGTATACGGCATGTCATAACCCAGGGCTTTGGCCAAGGCCACCGTGACTTCCCAATCCGATAAGCCACCCTTGGCCGGCATCACCTTGCGCACGCGCGAAATGCGCCGTTCGGCGTTGGTGAACGTGCCATCCTTTTCGAGGAAGGACGAACCCGGCAGGAATACATGCGCATATTTCGCGGTCTCGTTGAGGAATAAGTCCTGCACCACGATGCATTCCATGTTCGACAGGGCCGCCGTCACATGCTGGGTGTTCGGGTCGGACTGTACGATGTCCTCGCCTTCGCAATACAGGCCCATGAAACTACCGTCGAGCGCGGCATCGAACATGTTCGGGATGCGCAAACCCGGCTCAGGGCTCAGGGTGACGCCCCAGGCTTGCTCGAATTCGCCGCGCACGGTGCTGTCCGACACATGGCGGTAACCGGGCAATTCATGCGGGAACGACCCCATGTCGCAGGAACCCTGCACATTGTTCTGGCCACGCAGCGGATTGACGCCGACACCTTCGCGGCCGACGTTGCCGGTCGCCATCGCCAGGTTGGCGATGCCGATCACCATGGTCGATCCCTGCGCATGTTCGGTCACGCCCAGTCCGTAGTAGATCGCGCCATTGCCCGCGGTGGCGAACAGGCGCGCGGCGCCGCGCAGCTGGTCGGCAGGCACGCCGGTGATAGCGGCTGTCATTTCGGGAGAATTTTCCGGCCGCAGCACAAATTCCTTCCAGTCCGCATATGACTTCTGGTCGCAGCGTTCGGCAACGAAGTCTTCTTTCTGCATGCCTTCAGACAAGATCACGTGCGCTAGCGCAGTAATCAGGGCGACGTTGGTGCCCGGCCGCAGCTTCAGGTGGTAGTCGGCCTGCACATGCGGCGACTTCACCATTTCCGTGGTGCGCGGATCGACCACGATCAGCTTGGCGCCCTGGCGCAGGCGGCGCTTCATCTGCGAAGCGAACACGGGATGCGCAGCGGCCGGATTGGCGCCGATGACCATGATCACGTCGGACTTCATGACCGAATCGAAAGTCTGGGTGCCTGCCGATTCGCCCAGCGTCTGTTTCAAGCCGTAGCCGGTCGGCGAATGGCAGACACGGGCGCAGGTATCGACGTTGTTGTTGCCGAAAGCCGCCCGCACCAGCTTTTGCACCAGGTAGGTTTCTTCATTGGTGCAGCGAGAGGACGTGATGCCACCTATAGCATCCTTGCCATGCTTGGCCTGGATCCGGCGGAATTCGCTGGCTGCGTATTTCAGCGCTTCATCCCAAGAAACTTCACGCCACGGATCGGTGATCTTGCTGCGTATCATCGGCTTGGTGATGCGGTCCTTGTGGGTGGCGTAACCCCAGGCAAACCGGCCCTTGACGCAAGAATGGCCGTGGTTGGCCTGGCCATCCTTGTGCGGCACCATGCGCACCACTTCATTGCCCTTCATCTCGGCCTTGAACGAGCAGCCGACGCCGCAATAGGCGCAAGTGGTGATCTTGCTGTGCTCGGCCTGGCCCATCATGATCACGGTCTTTTCGGTCAGGGTCGCGGTCGGGCAAGCCTGCACGCAGGC
>JGI25165J46597_1000664_pt1 | contig 27779 bp, 26 predicted proteins | sample AraplaCL_Cvi_mCL_FD_46597 | JGI IMG/M metagenome (IMG submission 46597)
CGATTGCGACACGCCAGTGAATTTGGCGATGTCGGTCATGGTGGGACGGCGTTGAGTCGATTTTTTCATTGTGCGGGCCGCGCGGCAGCGGCGCTAAAGCGAAGACATGCTGAACATTCCGTGCTGACGGTACCACTAATAATATGCGCACGGCAACGCGCGCTAACTCGTCACGGTGGGCCCAGGTGGCGGGATGTTTCGAAGTGGCACGCATCCGAATTATTACTAATAATATTGACCGGCGTGTCATGGCATGCGATTCTGCGACGCGCGGACCTTGATCCGCACGGGCCGCGCAGAGTGCGCGGTACATCGACGCCAACAGGGTCCGCGCTGTAGCCGTTAGCCGTCTTCGCGCGATGCCACGTTTTCTCTCTCCACATGCCCGACGTTTCCGCCAATCCCAAGCTGCCTGCTGCAACCGAACTGGCATGGCTCGACGATCCTTCCATCGCGCCGCAGCTTGTCACGCTGACGGCCGGCACGCTACGGCTCGTGATCGCGCCTGCAATCGGCGGCGCGCTGGCTGCTTTCTACGAGAGCACGGCGAACGGTCCCCTGCACTGGATGCGGCCCGCTTCGCACGCCGCATTCACCGAGCAGGACCCGTTGCGCATGGCGAGCTTTCCGCTCTTTCCGTATTGCAACCGGATTCGCAATGCGCGCTTCGGATTCGACGGCGCCATAGTCGATCTCAGCGGTAACGACGCGCGCTTTGCGCACGCGCTGCATGGCAACGCGTGGCGGCGTCCGTGGCAGGTTGGCTCGTTGACGCAAAATTCGGTGGATCTGCATTTCGAGCACGAACCCGATTCGCGCATTGCCGGCGATTGGCCATTCCGGTATCGCGCGCGGCAGCGGATCGAACTCGGCGATGAGGCGTTGCGCATCACGCTGTCGGCGCAAAACCTGGCGGGGCGGCCCATGCCGTTCGGCATGGGACATCATCCGTACTATCCGCGCACGCGGCAAACGCGCATCTACGCCGATGTAGCGGCAATGTGGCACGCCGACGCTCACGTGCTGCCGACGCATCTTGGTCCGCATCCGGCTGTCGAGGCGTTGCGCCGCGACGGTCTCTCGCCGGATGCTTTCGATCTGGACAACAACTTCGCAAACTGGGCGCGCGAAGCGACGATTGCATGGCCCGACGAAAGCCGTCAATTGACGATGACCGCCGAGGCGCCGTTCGACCATATGGTGATTTTTGCGCCCGCCGACGACTCGCAGCTATGCGTGGAACCGGTGACGAACACGACCGATTGCTTTAACGCGTCCGGTCCGCGCGAGCACGTGGGCGGCTGCGTGCTGCAACCGGGCGAGGAACTCTCTGCTACGGTGACGTGGACGCCTGAACGGATGTAGCTGCTTTGGGCGCGGAGTCTGGCGGGATTAAAAGAAAAAGGGCGGTCGCACCGCCCCTGACAACGTCGATTTCACGCTTTCGCGCCGTCATTCGACGCGCAACCGCGCCATATACGGCAAGTGATCGGAGAGCCACGCGGTCTCCTGTGTCGGTTGAATCCACTCGATCGGCTTCATGCCGCGGATGAACATCTTGTCCAGCGCGAGGGCCGGCGAAAAGGCCGGGAAGGTGCGGCCGGATTCGCCGAGCAGTGTCGCGACTTCGTGCAGGCCATGTTCGCCGAAAAGCGGCACCGAGTCGTTGCGCCAGTCGTTGAAGTCGCCGGCCAGCACAAGCGGCCCGTCCGGCGCTTCTTTCGCGATCCAGTGGGCGATCCAGTTCATCTGACGCAAGCGCGCCGAGCGCGTAAGAGCAAGGTGCGCGCACAACAAGGTGACCGAGTGCCCGCCGAACGTTGCGCGCGCGACAAGCAGGCCGCGTTTTTCAAAGCGATGCGCGGAGATGTCCCAGCGTCCGCCGAGATCGAGCGGATGCGGCGACAGGATCGCATTGCCGTGTCGCCAGGACGGCTTGAAGACGTTCGGCCCGAGCGCGATTTCGAGTTCGAGCGCCCGCGCGATTTCGGTAGCCTGGCAATGCCAGACATCGCTTAGCGGATCGGCAACCGGTGCGCCGAAACTGCTCCCCAGCACGGGCGACGGCATGCGCCGCGCCATGGCTTCCTGGAGGAAATAGGCGTCGGCCTGGGTCGACTGAACCCAGCGCTGCATGGCCTGCCAGGCCTGAAAGCCGAGCGGCGTTCTCCCTTTGTGAAGGTTCCAGCTCACCGCCACAAAATCTTTGGGTGCTGTGCTTTCGCGGATCAATTCTTCGGGGTTTCGCATGCCGCGTTATCCACGTGTTCTGTTTTCGGGGCTTTGATTATTCGTGCGTTGTTCGCACAACGTTCAGGTTGGCTCTTCAGCTTCGCTTTTCAACCCTTCGCCTTGCCGCTCAGTTCGTAGCGTTCGCGCCACTTGCGCCACTCGCGGCACTCGCGCCTGCCGCCTCACTTGCCCCGTTAGTCAGGCTCGCGCGGACGCGATAGACCAAGTTCGGATCTTTGGCGACGATCGTCCAGCTTGCCGATTGACCCGCTGCCACTTTCAGACCCGGGTGGCTCGCGCTCACCTGACGCGGCTGCGGCGGCAGTTTGCAGCCGGTGTCCGTTTGCCGCGCGGCGGAGTCCTCGAAAGTTTCCTGCGCCTCGATGGACAGCGTGACCTCGTTACTGTCCGCCTGCAGCGGCGACACGGTCAGCGTCCGGGCGAGGTCGATGCTGCCGGCCGGCCGATCCTTGCAGCCGACGTTATGCTGAACCACCTTGTGATGCGTATCCGTGCGCGCCTGGCCAACCGTGGTCGTGCCTTCGAACGTGTCGATCTGCTGACCGTCGCGCAATACTTGCAACTCCCATTGAACAACCGGCTGCGGCGGCCGTTGTTGCGCCTGTGCGAGCAACGAAGTGCCAAGCAGCACGGCCACGATACTGGTTTTCCACATAAAGCAAATCTCCGGTGACTGCGTCCGGCAGCGTTGTCAGATGGCCATCTTACGCCTGAAGAGCAGAACGCTTTTCTGACAGGTTAAACGGGGCCGGGTTCAGCAACAATGCATTTCCGGTTGGGCCGGTAATCCGGACGGCGCTTCCCGCGCCCGTCTCAAATGACCGGCTGTTAGCAGCAGAGCCGCGCGACTGCTGGCTTGCGTGCCGATTTGTCCTCGTTAAACTGAACCTGAAACGGCGCCCGCCTTGGGTGCCGCCGAGCAAGGCCAGCCAGAACGGGGTGAGCAATGACAACAGCAATGGTCAAACAGGAAATCGCCGTCGCATCGTTCAGTCAGGTGTACGACCTCGATCAGGTCGAGACCGCTCTGAACGATCTCGGCGAAGGCGCCAACGACGCGCTGCGTACAACCTACGAAAAGATGCTGAAAACCGGCAATCTGCGCTTCTGCGTCAAGCCGAACCGCATGCCGTCTATCGACGATCTGATCGACGCACTGCCGAACTTTGCCGACCCGCTCGACGACATTCGCAAGCAGGTCGCCCTTTGTCTCGAGACAGAAGACCGCCTCGAACTGATGCCGATCCTGCTGCTCGGCGACCCCGGCATCGGCAAGACGCATTTCGCGAAGCAGTTAGCGCGCCTGCTCGGCACGGCTTACCACTACGTCGCGATGAGTTCGTTGACGGCTGGGTGGATTCTTTCCGGTGCGTCGTCGCAATGGAAAAATGCGAAGCCGGGCAAAGTGTTCGACGCGCTCGTGAACGGCAGCTATGCAAACCCTGTTATCACCGTCGACGAAATCGACAAGGCGACCGGCGACTCGCAATACGATCCGCTTGGCGCGCTGTACGCGTTGCTGGAGCACGACACGGCGCAGACTTTCATCGACGAATTCGCTGAAGTTCCCATCAACGCCGGCCATGTGATCTGGATCGCCACAGCCAACGACGAGCGCTCGATTCCCGAGCCGATCATGAACCGGATGAATGTGTACGAAATTCCGCCGCCGGACCGTGACGGCGCGCGCCGGATCGCGCAATCCATCTACGCGGAAATTCGCGGCGCACACAACTGGGGTCTGCGTTTTCCTGAGCAGATCGGCGAGGGCGCCCTGGAGGCGTTGAAGAATGCGTCGCCACGCGAAATGCGCCGCGCGATCCTGAACGGCTTCGGCGCTGCGCGGATCGACGGGCGCGACGAGATAGGCGGCGGCGACATCCGGCTCGACTACGGCAACCGTCGCAGACCGATCGGCTTCTAACGTTCCTGCGCGCTCCTCTGCGCTCCAGTGCGCTAGTTCCGGCGCCGATGCCCGCGTGACGCCGCCTCGGGAACCATGGAGGGCATCAAGCTCTGTGCGGCGTCGTACAATTCCACGCAGCGGGTTGCGAAACGGCAGTGCGTTCGCCAGCGAGCGGTGTAAGACGCTCGTTGGCTGCATTCTGGCGTCATCTATATTGGTGAACGAGGCGGCGCGCGGCGAAGTTGGCTGCGTCGAGGGACATGGACCAAATCGAATGTGTCGTAATCGGCGCGGGCGTGGTCGGGCTCGCGGTAGCGCGCGCCCTCGCGGCGCGCGGGCGGGAAGTGATCGTGCTGGAAGCGGCCGAGGCCATTGGCGTAGGCACGAGTTCGCGCAACAGTGAAGTGATTCACGCGGGCATCTACTATCCACGCGGCTCGCTCAAGGCAACGCTATGCGTGCGAGGGCGCGAGATGCTCTACGACTACTGTGTCGAGCATAACGTGCCGCATTCGCGCTGCGGCAAACTGCTTGTAGCGACGTCGTCCAATCAGATTCCGCAGCTGGAAAGCATCATGCACAAGGGCCGCGAGAACGGCGTGCTCGACCTGATGCGTATTACCGGCGACCAGGCGCAGGCGCTCGAACCGGCGCTCGAATGCGTGGCGGCGGTCTTCTCGCCGCAGACCGGCATTGTGGACAGTCATCAGCTGATGCTTGCGTTGCAGGGCGACGCCGAGCGCGATGGCGCGGTGTTCGCGTTCCACTCGCCGGTGGAGGCAATCGAAGCGAGTAATGGCCGCTTCATCATCAAAGTGGGCGGTGACGCGCCGGCCACCATCAGTTCGGCTTGCGTGATCAACAGTGCGGGCCTGCACGCGAACGCGCTGGCCCGCAAGATCCGCGGACTCGACGCGCGGCACGTGCCGCCGCTTTATCTCGCGCGCGGCAACTACTTCGGTATCTCGGGGCGCGCGCCGTTCAGCCGGCTGATTTATCCGATGCCCAACGAAGCGGGACTCGGCGTGCATCTGACAATCGATCTGGGTGGCCAGGCGCGCTTTGGTCCCGACGTCGAATGGGTCGATGCAATCAACTACGACGTCGATCCACGGCGCGCCGAATCTTTCTACGCGGCGATCCGCGCCTACTGGCCCGCGCTTCCCGACAATGCGTTGCAGCCTGCCTATGCGGGCATCCGTCCCAAGCTGTCGGGTCCGGGCGAACCTGCCGCCGACTTCGTAATTCAGGGGCCGGCCGCGCATGGCGTGCGCGGACTGGTCAATCTGTTCGGCATCGAATCGCCGGGACTGACTGCTTCGCTCGCGATCGCGCAACGGGTCTGCGAGTTGAGCGGGCGCGCGTGAGGAGGGCGGCTGCGTTTGCCGCCATGCTGCGTCAATTCGTACCGATTCGCTTATCTCTATCATTTGAGCCGTCACGCACGGCGGCTTCATTGCTATGCTTGGGGACCGCTGTCGATAGAACGGCGATCAGTTCAATATAAATGGAGTGAGTCCCCATGAAAGCTTCCCGTCGTACGTTTTTGATCACCAGTATCGGTGTTGCCTCATCGCTCGCGCTGTCCCGCCAGGCGCTCGCCGATGCGCCGAAGGTCGCCGAGAGCGATCCGACCGCGCAAGCGCTCGGCTACAAGGAAGACGCCAGCAAGGTCGACAAGGCGAAGTTCGCCAAATACGCGCCGGGCCAGGACTGCGGCAATTGCAGCTTCTATCAGGGCAAGGCGACAGACCCGTACGCGCCGTGCCCGATGTTCGCCGGCAAGCAGGTCGCGGCCAAGGGTTGGTGCAGCGCATATAACAAGAAGGCGTGAACGCGTGCTTCACATGTCGTGCTGACATGTGAAGTGAATAGCGCTGCAAATATTGCGGCGCACGTTCAATGACCTGTCACTTGGGCGTCTGCCGCCATGCGCGGCAGACGCCCTTTTTGTGGCTTCACCGCGCGGACGCATATTGACGCTTACACAGAACATCACGGGACACTTTCCGGAGGTGCGATATCCGCATGGCGTTGGCGTTGGCGCCGGGCGTGTCTCAGCTACTGAGCCCGAGTCGAACATCAACTGCGCCGCCTAGCTGCGCGCTTTGATAAGCGGCGGCCGCTTGTCGAACCAGGGACGCGCCGCTTCCAGTTGCGCGGCGAGGCGCAACAGCGTCGCTTCTCCACCGTCGCGCGCGGCAAACTGCACGCCAACCGGGAGTCCACGTGCATTCCAGTAAAGCGGTATCGACATGGCCGGCTGGCCGCTCAGATTGAACAACTCCGTGCAGCCTGCCCACGCAAATGCTTTATTCGACGCTTCGGCCAGCAGCTTCTTGAGCAACGGCTCAAGCGGCATCGCGCTGACTGCGCGCATTTGCATGCGTTCCGTCGAAGTCGGCTGCATCTCGCCGATCTTGATTGGCGCGCTCGCAAGCGTCGCGCACAGAATCACGTCGTAACGCTGCAGCAGACCCGTCAAACGTTCGGTGATGCGGCGCTGTTCTTCGAGCGCAGCGGGCAAGCCGCGTTCACCGAGCTTGCGGCCGACGTGCGCCATCACCCATGTCGAGATTTCGAACTCGTCGCGCAGCGGTTTGCGCCCGGTGATGCGCTCGGCGTTCAGCACGAGATCTTCCGCGGTGACGGACCAGAGCGTGAGAAACGCGTGTCTGACGGCCGCGAAATCGATGCCAAGCGAAATCGGCTCGATGTTATGGCCAAGCGAACTCGCGAGTTGCGCGGCGTCCTCCAGCGCGGCGCGCGCATCGGCGGACAGGGACGGCGCAAGCATCGGCTCAGTGACGTAAGCGATGTTCAGCGGCTTGCACGGCTCGCGGCTCGCACCGAGAAACGTACCGGGCGCGCCGAGCGGACGGTCGGCGTTACCCGCAAGAAGGTCGAGCAACACCGCGCTGTCGCGCACGCTGCGCGATACGCCGTGATCGATGCCGAGTTCGCCGGCCGTCACTGCGGCGGGCATGCGCGGCACGCGTCCGCGCGACGGCTTCAGTCCAAAGAGGCCGCAGCACGATGCAGGAATGCGGATGGAACCACCGCCGTCCGACGCATGCGCAAGCGGCACGATGCCGGCGGCGACTGCCGCTGCCGCCCCGCCGCTGGAGCCGCCCGGCGTATGGTCGAGATTCCACGGATTGCGACATGCGCCAAACAGTTCGGGCTCCGTATAAGGCATCTGGCCCAGCTCGGAAGTGCTCGTCTTGCCGAAGATGTTCAGCCCTGCGGCCCTGGCAAGCGCGACCACTGGCGCGTCGTCGCCGGGAATGAAGTGACGGTAGTGGCGGCTGCCCATTGTCATGCGCAGTCCTGCAACGGGAGCGCCGAGATCTTTGATCAGATACGGCACACCGGCGAGCGCAGTCTGCGCGCTCGGCGTCGTTCCGTTGCTGCCGACATCTGCGGGATTCGCTCCGTTCGTCATGCTTGCGTCGTAACGCGACGCGCGTTCGCGGGCCGCGTCATAGTCCTTCAGCACGATCGCGTTGATCGCGGGATTGACCGCTTCGGTGCGCGAGATCGCTGTGTCGATCAACTCGCGCGCGCTCGCTTCGCGAGTTCGCACCAGTTCGGCGAGGCCGATGGCGTCATGGGCAAGATAGTCTGATAGCACGACGGAAGAGCCCTCGTTGCCGAATGTTGAATACCGGATATTCATGCGCGCCAGCGGCTGCGGCAAACAGGGCGCCGCGATATTCGAGCCGCTCATGAACGCGCACAAAAGAAGACGGCGCGCTGGCGACGCGCCGTTCTTGACAGGGTAGCCGACTTACGCGCAGACGTGAAAAGCCGCGCGCATCGTGCCGACTATTGGCTTGACTTAAGCACGCTCGCCGAGGAACGTCAGCGTGCGGCCATGCGCGAGCGCCGAAGCGCGCTGGTTATACGACGCGCGGTCCCAGCAGTTGAAGCCGTGATCGGCATTTGGATAGATGTGAAATTCGGTATCCGTGCGACCCGCGAAGCGCTCCTGAATCTGTCCGACCGCCGACAGCGGAATGTGCTCGTCGAGTTCGCCGTAGTGAAACTGCATCGGCACCTTGATCTTTGCGGCTTCGTCGAGCTGGTTCTGAATGCCGCCGCCGTAATAGGCGACTGCGGCGTCCACGCTGCCTCGCGCCGCCGCCATATATGCAAGGCGTCCGCCGAAGCAGAAGCCGATGGCGGCGATCTTGCCGGTGACTTCGGGCATCGCGCGCAATGCCGCGGCAGCGGCGCCGATGTCGTCGGCGGCCTCGTTCGCGTCGAGCTTTTGCATCAGTTCGATGCCCTTTGCGCGGTCGGCGCCTTCATACGTCAACTCGACGCGCGGCTGCACCCGCCAGAACACGTCCGGGGCGAGCGCGATATATCCGTCTTGCGCGTACTGATCGGCGACCGAACGAATATGGCTGTTCACGCCGAAAATTTCCTGGATGATGATGACGGCCGGTCCCTTGCCGCCTTTGGGTAACGCCAGATAGCCGCCGAACGTGTCGTTGCCGGCAGGGATGTCGATCCATCGGGAAGTGGTGCTCATGATGTTCTCCATAGTCGCGCGTTGCGCACGAGGTGAGTCTGCGGATTGAGTCCAGGTCAACGCAAGAGGCTCGAATGCCTGAAGCGGGCGGTCAGTTTGCCATCAAACGAAAGCCGCTGCAGTCAGGGGTCCGGCAGCCTTGCGCGCAGCCTTCGGGAGTTCGGGCGACGCGCCTTCGGAAGGCAATCTCGTAAGGCGATTGAAACGTTCTCGATAATTCATTTTTCCGTTGCGCGTGGTGCCGGTAGAGTCCACGGTAGTGGTTTGCCGTAATGAAGAGCGGGTCGCGCGAAGGAGAATCGATCATGGGTGAAGTCAATTTTGTGACGCCGTTTGCCGAGCGTTTTGAAATGCGGGTGCCGGTCGTCCAGGCGCCGATGGCGGGCGCGACCACGCCGGAGCTGGTGGCCGCAGTATCGAATAGCGGCGGCCTGGGGACGCTGGCGGGCGCGGCGCTGTCGCCGGAGAAGATTGCAACCGATGTCGCGGCGATTCGCGCGCTCACCGATCGTCCGTTCGGCGTCAATCTGTTTGTGCTGGAACCGGCCTCGCCGGACGACTCTACAGTGCGCCGCGCGCTCGAAGCAATCGACCCGGTGCGCGCGGATCTCGGCTTGCCGCCGGGCCGGCCGCTCGAACGCTATGCGCCCGATTTTCGCGCGCAACTCGAGGCGCTGATCGAGTCGCGCGTGCCGGTGGTCAGCTTCACTTTCGGAGTGCTGTCGAGCGAGGACGTCGCGCGGCTTCATGCCAACGGTCAGTATGTAATCGGCACCGCGACGCACGTCGCCGAAGGTGTCGCGTGGCGTGACGCCGGCGCCGATGCAATCGCCGCGCAAGGATCGGAGGCGGGCGCGCATCGCGGTACGTTCATCGGCTCATTTGAAGAAGCGCTGGTCGGCACGATGGCGCTCGTACCGCAACTCGTCGATGCAACCGGGCTGCCGGTGCTGGCCGCGGGCGGCATCATGGACGGACGCGGGATCGTCGCCGCGCTTGCGCTCGGTGCACAAGCCGCCGTGATGGGCACCGCGTTTTTGACGAGCCGCGAGAGCGCTATACCGCAGGCATGGAAAGAGCGGCTGCGTTCGATCACGGACACATCGACTTCAGTGACGCGCGCAATCACAGGCCGTCACGCCCGCGGCATACGTAATCCGCTGATGCAGCGTTTGAGCGATACGCCGCAGAACATCGCGCCGTATCCGGTGCAGAACGCATTGACGCAAGAGTTGCGTCAAACAGCCGCCCGCGCGCAGAACGGCGACTATCTGTCGCTGTGGTCGGGGCAGGGCGCACCGTTGGGCCGTGCGCGACGCGAAGACTTCGGCGCTGCTGAACTGATGGAGCAACTCGAGCAGGAATGGCGTGCGGCAAGCGCGCGTATTGCGGCATTCGGGCGCTGATCGGCATGAGTCAGGCGTGCATCGCCCCCGCTTGCGATGCACGTCGTTTTCACAATGAAAAGCCGCTCGAAGCTTATTCGAACCATTAACGGTTTAACCCGCTAAAAGCCTGAGACCGGGTTCCTCAATGAACGCTTTACATAGCGGAAACCCGCATGGGCTGGAGTTCTCCGGCCCGCCATGCAAGCCGGAAACGGTCGCTGTTGGATAAACGCTATTAGTGTTCATCCCACTTCCTCAAAAAAGTCCCACAAATTAATTTGATAGCCTACACTTGCGCGCAAGTACGGGTCGCCGCCTGCCACAAACAGTCCGGCGAACGTGCTGGCCAAGTGCATGAACGATGCAACCGGCGTGGTCGTCCACGGGACTGAGCGACACGTGTAGGGGAAGCGGGGGCACAGGGCGATTACGTTGTTTTTGGGACCGAAACTGGAGACTTACATGAACATCAAGATTCAAAAGCTGTTGCCGATCAGCGCTGCGGCGATGCTGTTCGCGACGTTGGCAACATCGGCTGCGGCTGACACGGTCGTCAAGATCGGTCACGTTGCACCGTTGACTGGCGGTATCGCTCACCTGGGGAAAGACAACGAAAACGGCGCTCGCCTCGCGGTTGAAGAAATCAACGCGAAGGGCCTGACGATTGGCGGCCAGAAAATCACGCTGCAACTCGACGCACAAGACGACGCAGCCGACCCGCGTACTGCTACGCAGGTCGCGCAGAAGCTGGTCGACGATAAAGTCGTCGCAGTGGTCGGCCACCTGAACTCGGGTACGTCGATTCCGGCTTCGAAGATTTACAGCGATGCAGGCATCGTGCAGATCTCGCCGTCGGCAACGAACCCGGCCTACACGCAACAAGGTTTCAAGACGACGTACCGCGTCGTCGCAACCGATGCGCAACAAGGTCCGGCACTGGCTAACTACGCAGCCAAGGGTCTGAAAGTGAAGAGCGTCGCGATCGTCGACGACTCGACCGCTTATGGCCAGGGTCTCGCGAACGAATTCGAAAAGACCGCAAAGTCGCTGGGCCTGAACGTGATGTCGCATGACGCGACGAACGACAAGGCTGTCGACTTCCGCGCAATTCTGACGAAGATCAAGGGCGAGAATCCGGACGCCATCATGTACGGCGGTATGGACGCAACCGGCGGCCCGTTCGCGAAGCAAGCCAAGCAGCTTGGCCTGCGTGCGAAGGTGCTAGCAGGCGACGGCGTGTGTACCGACAAGCTGTCGGATCTGGCCGGCGACGCAACCGACAACATCGTCTGCTCGGAAGCCGGTATGGCGCTCGAGAAGATGGAAGGCGGCCCGGCGTTCCAGGCAAAGTATCTGAAGCGTTTCGGCCAGCCGATCCAGATTTACGCTCCGTTCACGTATGACGCGGTGTACATCATCGTCGACGCAATGAAGCGCGCTGGCTCGACCGATCCGGCGAAGATCCTGGCTGCAATGCCGAACACCGACTACAAGGGTGTGATCGGCCAGACGACCTTCGATTCGAAGGGCGACCTGAAGCACGGCGTGATCTCGCTGTACAACTACAAGTCGGGCAAGAAGACGCTGCTCGACGTGGTGAAGATGTAAGAGCGCATGTACGCGGGCAGCTTGCGCTGCCCGTGAACGCATGATTAAAAAAGGCACGCGTACCGTCAGGTCGCGTGCCTTTTCTTTTGATGCTGCGCGTTGTCGCTAGATTTTCAGGCGTCGCAGTACTTTCGGGCCCGCGACCGCAATCAACGCACAACACACGGCGACAACGGAAAGCCCGATCGACAGATTGGTCACCTGCGCGACTGCACCGATCACCACTGGCCCGAACAGCAGCCCGAAATAAGCGAGCCCGGCGACGTGCGCGAGGCCTTCGGCTGCGTGAATGCCCTTTACGCTCGCCGCGGCCGCGAACAGCACCGGCATCATGTTGGCCAAGCCGAGGCCCATCAACGTGAAGCCGACTAGCGCGGCGACCGGCGTCGGCAGCAGGAGCGCGCCGATCATTCCTGCGAGCGCGAGCGTTGCGCTGCCCATTACTAGTTGCGGAGCGCCGAAGCGTGCGCGCACGGCGTCGCCGGCAAAACGGGCCGCGGCCATGCCGCCGGAAAACGCGGCATACGCAGCGCTCGCGAGCGCGGGCGTGGCGAGGACGACATCGCGCATATAGACGGTCGCCCAGTCGTACATTGCGCCTTCTGCGATCAGCGCGACGAGCGCCATGGTGCCGAGCGCCCACAACGCCGGCGAGCGCCAACGATTGGCGCGCGGAGTCGCGGAATCCGGATGATCGTCGTGCGGTACATGCGGCAACACTGCCGGACACGCGGCGATCAGCACCAGTGCGCTGACGGTGGCCGCCAACGCCAGATGCACGGCCGGCGCCATGCCGTGCGCGAGCAGCGCGCCGCCCGCCGCCGCACCGAACATCCCGCCGACGCTGAACATACCGTGCAACGACGACATGATCGGCTTGCCCAACGCTTTTTCCACGGCGCTCGCCTCTGCGTTCATGGCGACATCGAGCGTGGCCATGCCCGCGCCGAACGTTGCCAGCACGATCAGCAAAAGCCAGTAATACGGCACCACCAGGATCAATGCGGCGCAGACCGCCATCACGAGGCCGCCGGTCAGGCAGGCGCGGCGTGTGCCGACACGCGCGATCCACGACGCATTGGCGGCCATCGCGCCGATCGAGCCACCGGCGACGGCGAGAAGCGCCAGCGACAGCAATGCTGGACTAAGCTGGAAACGATCGCGCACGGTTGGCACGTGCACGCCCCACGACCCGTACACCATCCCGGCGATGAAAAACACTGCCATGGTCGCAATGCGGGCTCGCTGACGAACTGTGTAGGACAGGTCTCGGTGAGCGGCGGGGATGGCGGCGAAGTCGGGAGAGCGATCGGACACGGAAGTCTCGTGGAGAAAGATGCTGGGAGAAAGCGCACTGAAAGCGAATTTCCGATTCTAACCAGGCACGCTGTCTTATGCTTGAAGCGCTCGAGAACATGAAAGCTTGCGTCCGGAGGCGATCGGCGCCGACTGCAAGCGCTAGCGCCGGCCCCGGGCGATAGCTCAGGCGTCCCCCGTGCAACTGCGCTTTCGGGGTCTCAGGCGAGCAGAGATCATTCATCAAGGAAAGCAATTGAACATTCCCGCACAAGCGCCATTGCACCTGCTGCATACCTCCGCCGTCGGTACGCTCGCGACGCACGCTCGCCAGCCGGAAGGTTTCCCTTATCCGTCCGTGCTGCCATTCGCGCCAGACGCCCGACACCGGCCTACGATTCTGGTGAGTCGGCTCGCGGAGCATACGCACAACCTCCACGCAGATCCGCGGGCCGGCTTTCTCGTTGTCGACGCGCCCGACGGCGACGTCCTCAATGGTCAGCGCGTCACCTTGCTGGGAACGTTCGAACCGGTCGATCCGGCGCCGGAGCTCGTCGCGCGCTATCTGCGCTATCACCCTGACGCGGAGCGCTACCTCGTTCTCGGCGACTTTACGTTCTGGACCATGACGCTCGACCGCCTGCGCTATATCGGCGGGTTCGGTGCGATGGGGTGGCTTGGCGGCGACGAACTGGACCCGCTGCCCGCGCTGGAATCCGATCAGGAAGAAGCACTCATAGGTGAATTCACCGATGCGTTTTTAAACCGATCCGGTTATCAGCTCATCGGCGTGGACCGGTATGGCGCTGATTTAAGAAAAGATGGGCTTCGCAAACGTTTTCCATTCGACAGCGGAATGCCAGATCGGGAAACCTTGCACGTGGCGCTAGAAGATTGCATGAGGCGACAAACAGATTAGGCGTTTATTGCCGATTGCCAAAGACCTTATCGCAGAAAAGACGGCGGGAAAGTTCTATCGCAATATGTTACGTGGTCTCATATCAAAGCTTTCATGAAATGACATGTTCGGCCGTTGAAACGTATCTTAATTTTCATCTGCTGATAATTAATCCCATAATTACCGCCACGACAAGGCCTTCCGCTGCAAAATGCGGACATTGCCAAATGAAAGGGAACACGTGGACACCGCGCCAAACGGAAAGTTTTTGAAACGAAGAAGTATTAGTTTCACGCCGATGCATTTGTAGTCTTTCTATTTTGTGTTAATCTCGCGTTCAAATTCCGAGGCATGAACACCTTCAAAGGGCAAGCTGGCTTAAGACTGGCAGTCGTTAATTCAAACCATAAGGGAACCTATGTCTTCCTACAAGGAACTACTCGCGCAGCGAGAGAAGCTTGAAAAGCAGATCGAAGAGGCTAAGTCGCGCGAATACGCGGAAGTGCTGAACGAAATCAAACAGAAAATGGCCGACTACGGCATCTCGCTCAGCGAACTGGGCGGCGGTCGCGCACCTAAAGGCGCCAAAGCCGCGCGTCCGCGCGCTGGCGTTGCACCGAAATATCGTGACCCGGAATCCGGCAGCACGTGGTCCGGACGCGGCAAACCGCCGCGGTGGATTGCCGGTCTCGATCGTGAGAAGTTTCTGATTCAAAAGTAATTCCCTCGGAATTACTCAGATGTAAATGGCTGCCCCATTAAATGTAATACGAATACGAGCCGGTCGCGCAAGCGCTGCTGCCTCGTCATGAAAGGTCGCGTGTTGTTCGGAACGCGACCTTTTCATTGTCGCGCCTAAACCATCCAAAGTTGCCGCACGCGCCTACTTCGCGTAATTGAAATGCGAATGCTTTTCGTTTTCATAAGCGGCTGATTTTTATGGATGTTTTTCGAGTCAGCGCAGTTTAAGAAGGCCCGGCGGGTAGAATGTAGGCATTGAACTCCTGCGTTCTTCAAGATGCCTTCCGCCGCCGTTGAGTCCGCCGAGAAACACCGCGTCGCGCGCAAAAGTACGTTTGTCAGTATTGCGCTGAATGCCGTATTGATGGCGCTGCAAATCGCCATCGGCGTGTTCGCGCACTCACAGGCACTCGTGGCCGACGGCATCCATTCTCTCGCCGATCTGATTTCAGATTTTGTCGTGCTGTTCGCCAATCGGCACAGCGGCGCAAAGCCGGATGCGGATCACAATTACGGGCATAGCCGTTACGAAACGGTCGCTTCGTTATTTCTTGGCGCGCTGCTCATTGCAGTCGGCGTCGGCATGTTGTGGCGTGCCGGCACTCGCCTGGCCGATCTCGACAACATTCCGGCCGTTCATCTGAGCGCTCTGTTCGTGGCAGTGCTCGTGCTCTTTTCCAAAGAAGGACTGTTCCGCTACATGCTGCGCGAAGCGCAGCGCGTGCGCTCGGCCATGCTGATTGCGAACGCGTGGCATGCGCGGTCGGACGCGGCGTCGTCGCTGGTGGTCGCGCTCGGTATTCTCGGCAGTCTCGCCGGCGTGCGGCTGCTCGATCCCATCGCTGCCGCAATCGTCGGTTTCATGGTGGCGCGTATGGGCTGGATGTTCGGGTGGGACGCGCTGCAGGATCTGTCGGACCGCGCGCTGGACGAAGCCGCCACTGCCGACATGCGCGCACTGTTGCTGTCGACGCCGGGCGTGCGCGACGTCCACGAACTACGAACGCGAAAAATGGGCGACTTCGCGCTGGTCGACGCACATATTCTGGTCGATCCGCTGATCTCGGTGTCCGAAGGGCATTACATCGCAGAGAGTGCACGTTTGCGTGTGTTGAGCGACAACCGTGTGCTCGACGCGCTGATCCACGTTGATCCCGAGAACGATGCGGTTGCGCATCCGCCGGTGGGGTTGCCTTCGCGCGAGCGGATCGTTGCCGACGTGAACGCGGCATTGGCGACGGTCGGCCTCAAGGCCGCGGCGGTCAATATTCATTATCTGAGCACCGGGCTCGACGTCGAAGTCGTATTGCCCGCGCAATCCTTGCGCCATGACAACAGCGAAAGCATGGGGGCGCTTCAACGTGTCGACCTCGCCGCGCTCAAGCGCCGCCTTGGCGCGCGCAAGCTCGATTTACTGCGCGAAGTCGACACACCGTCGGCGCAAAGCGGTTCGTCGACGCAGACCGGCGCGGGTGCAGATCGTCACAAAAGCACGGTCCCGCACGGCACCAGCTAAGCCGCGCGAGGATGCAATTCGACACGACGCGTCGAACGCCGCTGCAACCCTCGTTGAACGAGCCACCGCACGCAGCCGCACCGGTTTGTGCTGCAACTAAATGGCCCACGGCTATCCAACACAGCGAACCTCAGCGCCTGTCCGCGCATATCACAACGGTAGTTGCGTATCGAATTTGATTTCGCGCAGCACGACGCTCGTGCGTACCTGAGCAACCGCTGGAATCTTGAAGATGCGTTCGTGAAGGAACGTGTCGTACGCCTTGATGTCCGGTGCGACGATCTTGAGGATGTAATCGGACTCGCCGGTGGTGCTGTAGCACTCAGTCACTTCCGGGCAAGTGGCGATTTCCCGCTCGAACTGTTCGACGCCGCCCTCGGTATGACGCGTGAGGTGAATGTGTGCGAGCGCGCACACGTGCAGTCCCAGCTTCTCGCGATCCAGCAGCGCCGTGTAGCGCTGGATCACGCCCGATTGCTCCATGTCCTTGATGCGCCGCCAGCAAGGCGTGCTCGACAGACCGACCTGGTCGGATATTTCTTGCACCGAGCGGCGTGCATCTAGCTGCAAAAGACGCAGGATTTTTTGAGAGAACGTATCGAGTGTCAACTGCGCCTCCGTTGGCGTCGCCGTATCACCGCATGGTAGAGGGCGCGAAAACGAAACGCAATGCAAAACGGCCTGAGCGAGGGAGATTACCTAATTTGCCGGTTCCTCAGCGGGATTTTGTCCTGACGCGTCCCCTTCTACGCCGGCCGCCGAGCCTGCCGCCTGCATTGCGCGCAGATCCTTCAGCATGTTGCAGAAAAGCGCGCCCTGCTCGATAGCGTCGTCGAGCGCCACATGGGTATGCGGATGTTCGTCGAACCAGTGTTTCGGAAAGCGCGGCTTGATGTTCTTGCGATACGGCAAGCCGGTCATTGCGAACGCGAGTGTCTTGATGTCGAGCGCCGACCACGAGAACGGGCAACGGCCGACAAAGCGCATCATGTACCAGAACATGTAGGTGAAGTCGAAGCCCGCCGGCATGGCGACGAACACCGGCTTGCCGGGCAGCGCCTCGACCCAGTCGACATACGCCGCGAGTGCGGCCTCCGGACGTTGCAAGTCCTTCCGGCACGCTGCCCAGGCTTCCGGCTGCGTCTTCCACCACGCTTCTTGCACGGGATGCGGCGCGGCGCCTTCGAGCAACTCCAGATTCGCTGAGAAAGTGGCGATGAGTTGCTTGTCTTCCGTATAGGCCGCCGACGCGAAGCTCAGCATCGAATGCGGACCGGGAATCGGACCGTCCGCTTCGACGTCGGTGCTGACATAGATTTCGCTGCTCATGCGACGACTCCGTCGGCAACATAGGGATTGCTACGCCGCTCCGCGCCGAAGGTCGACGTCGGACCGTGGCCCGGGACAAAGGTGACGTCGTCGCCGAGCGGCCAGAGCTTTTCGCGAATCGAGCGCACCAGATCCGGATGATTGCCGCGCGGAAAATCTGTACGGCCGATCGAACCCGCGAACAGCACGTCGCCGACCAGCGCTAGCCGATGCGCACGGCTAAAGAACACGACGTGGCCGGGCGTATGCCCGGGGCAGTGATAGACCTCGAGCGTCTCGTCGCCGAATTGCACGGTGTCGCCATTGTCGAGCCAACGATCGGGCTCGAATGCGTCGGCTGCAGGAAAGCCGAACCGCGTGCTCTGATCGGGCAGTTTGTCGAGCCAGAAGCGTTCGTCGGGATGCGGGCCTTCAATCGGCACTCCGTAATGCGTGGCGAGTGTCTTCGCGCCTGCGCAGTGGTCGATGTGACCGTGGGTCAGGAAGACTTTCTCGACGCTCACGTTCTGGCGCGTGATCTCAGCCTGAATGACGTCCAGATCGCCGCCCGGATCGACGACGGCCGCGCGCCCGGTTGCCTCACAAACGAGCAACGAGCTGTTTTGCTGGAACGGCGTGACGGGGATCAAAGTGACTTTCATGAATGACGGCGCCGCGGTGAAAACGTTGATTGTACCGGCGTCTCGACGCGTCGCGCCGACGTTCGCCGGCGCCCGCGAATGCTTGCGGCGCAGCGTTTCGTCTGCTCATTCTTGCAGCAATGGTGAAGATTCATCAAGGTTTTCAGTCGCTTAGCAACACAGCATTCTGTTTTGGGTATAATGGACCCCATGCACGAGGAATCGTGCTGCCACAAGGCGATGCGTCCCTATCACAAATAGGAGCGCGGATCGCCACTCAAGTATGGGCTGTCGCGGTTTTGGACGGCCATCAGGTATCGAGCTTTCGATGCACACGTCTTGCCCAGCCAGGCGCCACGCGCCTGCTATGACTCTTACGGTCGTGACGCTGGGTGGGGCCTACGCCGCCGTTCCTGCACGCTGAGTCTCGCGCGCAAGAACGTGTTTGCCACGTTCGATGGCGGCATGTGGGGTCTGGTCAGGCTGCCGGGGACAGGTTGCGCCAGACGTGAAAATTAACCGTGCGGTAGCGGCTGAATGAGCCGCATCCGGGCTTTGACGTTCTGCGCTCGTCTGCGCGGCGCGTTGTCGTCCTTTGCCGCCGGAGTCGCAGGCAACACGCTCAACTACGCGTGATGCGGCTCGACAATTTGATTGCACGTCTTATGAAAACTCGGTTATCCCGTAGTCTGGGGACACTTTTTGCCTTTTTTGTGCTGGCCGGTTGCGCCACGCCGCCGGGCGCCGACAACAGTGTCGCAAGCGCCGTGCCGCTCCGCACAAAGAACGCGCAAGCTGCGTCTTTCGGACCGCAAGCCTACGGCAGCGCGCCGGCGTCCGCCGATGCTGCCGCGCAAGGGCCATCGCTGGCAGATGCAAAGCCTCTTTCGGATGACAGTACCGGTGCTTCGGACTTTCATCAGACCGGACGCGCCTCCTGGTACGGCCGCGGCTTTCATGGCCGCCGCACCGCCAATGGCGAGCGTTACGACATGCACGCGCTGACCGCCGCGCATCGCACGTTGCCGCTCGGTTCGTATGTGCGGGTGACGAATCCCGCCACTTCGCGTTCTGTCATTGTCCGGATCAACGACCGCGGCCCGTACGCTCGCGGCCGCGTGATCGATCTGTCGATGGCGGCAGCGAATGTTCTCGATATGCGCCACGCGGGCACCGCGCGCGTGAAAATCGAAGGTGTGACGCAGGACGAAGCGCGCCAGGCGCGTGACGAAACGCTGGCGTCCGATTCGGGTCCGATCGCGCAGAAGTAATAGGCGCAGGGCGCTGTTTGCGTCGGTCGGTATGGCGAACTACGTCCGCCTGCAGAAAAAGAAGGGCCGCTCATGCACATGGGCGGCCCTTTTTGTTTGATCTTTGCTGCTGCGTGTAAGGCGCTGCCGCTTCTCTCAATCGCCTTCTTTCTTGAGCGCCAGTGCGCGCGTGTACAGCGTGTTGCGCGACGCGCCGGTGATCGACGCCGCGATCCTGGCCGCGCTGCTCACCGTCAACTCCTCCAGCAACATCTCGAGCAACGCGTCGTGATCGTGTTCGCCGGCCGCTGCCTGCTGCGCGCCCTCGACCACCAGTACGAACTCACCGCGTTGGCGGTTTGGATCGGCGGCGAGCCACGTTGGCGCTTCGGCCAGGGTGCCGCAATGCAATGCTTCGTGTAACTTCGTCAGTTCTCGCGCGATGAGCAGCTTGCGCTCGCCGCCCCACGCATCGGCCAAAGCCTGCACCGTTTCTACGATGCGGTGCGGCGCTTCGTAAAAGACCATCGCGTGCGGATGCTGCGCGAGGGTTTGCAGCGCAGCGGCGCGGGCTTTAGGTTTCGGCGGAAGGAAGCCGAGGAACGAGAACGTCGAGACCCAATCTCCCGCCGCGCTCAGCGCGGTGGCAAGAGCACTGGCGCCCGGCAGCGGAATCACTGCGAAGCCCGCTTCGCGAGCCGCGTCGACGAGCTTTGCGCCCGGATCGGAGATGCCGGGTGTGCCCGCGTCGGACACATAAGCGACGCGCTCGCCTGCTTGCAAATGCTCGACGATGCGTTGCGCGGCGGCTCGCTCGTTATGTTGATGAACCGCGATGAGCGGCTTCGAGATGCCATAGCGCGCGAGCAACTGACCGGTGTTGCGCGTGTCTTCCGCGGCGATGCGGTCTACGAGTCCGAGCACATGCAGCGCGCGCAGCGTGATGTCGGCGACGTTGCCGATCGGCGTGGCCACCACATACAGCGCGGCGGCGGGGTACTGCTGTCCTTGCGCGAGTTCAGAGAGAGGAGTCATGAGGCAGAAAACGCAAACGGACGGAATGAGGCCGTCATTGTGCCACGCAGCGCCGCGCGTTCCGGCCGCCGAGAGGAATGCCGACGCGGCGACGAAGAAGCCGAACGCAAGCGCCGCCATAACGAACAACTTTTCCGGACAGGCGGGGTCCAAACTCGTCGGCGCGGCGTTCGAGGCGCGTGCGCAGGAGTTTTTGCAGCGTCAGCGTTTGCGGTTCGTGGCGCGCAATGTGTGCTGCCGCGGCGGGGAAATCGATCTCGTGATGCGCGAGCGCGATGGCGGGCTTGTATTCGTCGAAGTTCGTGCGCGCGCGCAACGCAAGTATGGCGGCGCGGCTGCGAGCATCGGTTGGCAGAAGCGGCAACGAATCGTACGCGCCGCGCAGCACTATCTTGCGACCCAGCGTTCGCATTCGCAGGATCAGCCTGCTTGCCGCTTTGACGTGATTGCGTTCGAAGCGGGGCGCCTCGTCTGGTTACGCGATGCTTTCCGCGCCGACGAAGTGTGACGCAATTGCGCGGAGAACATGGGTTAGTGCGATAAACTTGCGCTCGCGTGCGAGCTACGGGGCGAAATGGTGAGATTTCAGCGTGCTTCACAGCGCATTTTGCGAGGTGTCGAAACGCACACGGTTCGTTGCGCTCAAAGTTCAGTGGGGCGCTATTGCTTGCAGCAAAACTTCATTCATACAACTTCACAACACGGCCGCATGTCGCGGCTTATTCGCGGTAGAAGATAGAGACTCGATGTCAGTCGAACGCATTCAACAACACTTCCGCGATAGCGCGGCAGTCAAACTCGAAGCTTTGGAAACCTTGTCGATGCCGATTGCCGCAGCAATCGACACGATGTTTGCCGCGCTTGCCAATGGCAACCGCATTCTTGCGTGCGGCAATGGCGGCTCCGCAGCGGACGCGCAGCATTTTGCCGCTGAACTGATTGGCCGCTTTGAACGCGAGAGGCCTGGCTTGCCGGCCGTCGCACTCAGTACCGATACGTCGGTACTCACCGCCATCGCTAACGATTACTCGTTCGAACAGATTTACTCGAAGCAGGTGTGGGCGTTGGGTCAGCCGGGCGATGTCCTGCTCGCGATCAGCACGTCGGGCAATTCCGCGAATGTGATTGCCGCGATCGAAGCCGCGCACGAGCGCGAGATGATTGTCGTCGCGTTGAGTGGAAAGGGCGGCGGACGCATGCAGGAAGTATTGAGCGATACCGACATCCACGTGTGCGTGCCGTCAGATCGCACCGCGCGCATCCAGGAAGTGCATTTGCTGACCATCCATTGTCTATGCGACGGCATCGATGCCATGTTGCTGGGCGAAGACTGAGATTGATCCGAAGGAGAGCTAGTTGATGAGCGTATTCCGCGTCAAGAAGACACTGGTGAGAACCGTGCTGGTGGTTGGGTTTGCGGCGGGGTTGTCCGCGACGTTGCAGGGTTGTTTTCTCGCCGTTGCGGGCGCGGCGGGCGGCGGCGCGTTGATGGCGACCGACCGGCGCACAATCGGCGCGCAGACCGAGGACCGCGAAATCCAGGTGAAGGCGCTTTCGCAGATCAGTCAGAATCTGCCGGATTCGGCGCACGTCAACGTGACGGTATTCAACCGCCGCGTGCTGCTGACCGGCGAAGTGGCAGGGGATGCGTCCAAGCAGCGCGCCGAGAGTATCGTGCGTGGTTTGAACAACGTGAATACAATCGTCAACGAACTCACGATCATGCCGGCGAGTTCATTCTCTTCACGCACGAACGACACGTATCTCGAGACGCGCGTGAAAACCGCGCTGATCGCTGAGAAGGATATTTCGGCGAACGATTTCAAGGTCGTCGCCGAGCGCGGCTCCGTGTATCTGATGGGCCTCGTCACGATGGACGAAGGCAATCGCGGCGCGGACGTCGCGAGCCGGGTGCCGGGCGTTACGCAGGTCGTGAAGGTCTTCCAGTACATCCAGCCGCAAGAGGCCGCGGCGGCAAATGCGGCTGCGGCGACAGCGCCTGTTGCCGCGTCGCAGCCGGACGCTGCCGCGGCGACGGTTGGAACGATTCCTGACTCGTCGGTTAGCGCGAGGCCGCTCGAGCAGCAGGCGCCGGCGCCGGTCACGAACTCGAACGCGGTGCATCCGGGCAATCCTAAGGCGCCGCAATGAAGCTCGGGGTTGTTGGGGTTGTTATCGCTTCTTTGATGTTCGGGGCGGCGAGCTTGTTTGTATCGACGGCCTACGCGGCCGATATGCCGAGCGGTCAGCGGATCGCTAACGCCAATGCCTGCATGGGATGCCATGCCGTGGATCGCAAACTGGTCGGTCCGTCGTTCCAGCAGATCGCCGCCAAGTACAAAGGCGACGCGCAGGCTCCCGCGAAGTTGGCGCGCAAGGTGAAGGACGGCGGCTCGGGTGTGTGGGGCATGATTCCGATGCCCGCGCATCAGTCGATGAGCGATGCGGATATTCGCGCGGTGGTCGATTGGGTGCTTGCTGGGGCGCCTTCGAAGTGAGTTTTTGCTGGGTTGGCGGCTTGGCAAAACGGAAAATGCCTGTGCTAGAATAATTTGCACGTTGGGGGGGTAGCTCAGCTGGGAGAGCGTCGCGTTCGCAATGCGAAGGTCGAGGGTTCGATCCCCTTCCTCTCCACCAATAGATTTAACGGAAACCCGCGTGGCATAAGGCTTCGCGGGTTTTTTCTTTTTGCGGCACACATCCTTCAGTCTCCTTTAAGCTCCCTGAAATTCCTCGGACAGTGTCCCAAAAATGTCCCGCTTGTGGCAGCGCGGAGGAAGTTCAGGGTTGCGTCGGGTGCCCGTCAACGGTATAAAGCACTCAATGCTGCGCTGCCTCGGCGAGGTAGCGGATCCGGGAGGGACGACCGATTAACTCCTGGTGCTGGTCTCTCTATCTAGCCGACGACGGGGCGGCTCCCTGGGGAGATTGGAAGGATCAAACATCGCGGAGCCTCTCGATCATCGATGTCCGCCGCGATGCCAACGCAGCAGGGTTAGGCGTGAAGCTGTTGAGGTGTGGCCTTAAGGGCAACGTACCTAGCTTCCCACGGGACGCGAAAAAACGATACCGAAGAGCTCACGGTCGGCCCCCGGGTGCGTATCTGAATGCGCACCGGGACAAATCCCCTATCTCAAGCACAGGTCCGTGGACCACCCAGGTTGCTTCCTGGGATGCTGGGGATAGCCGTGTCCACAACTTTCGTCAACGTCACTGCTTCACACGCTTTAGCGAACGCACGTTCTGATCGCGTCCTTGATGCTCACGAACTCGGTGAGATTTATCTTCGCCGACCTGCTGCAACGATATTCAAAGATCTCACGCGAGCGCCCCATCGGCTGCCACCCTCGATCAAAATTCCTGGTCGGCGCGGGCGTGTTTGGCTTGAATCAGAGGTGCTGCGTTGGTTGCGAAGCCACTTAGAGGTGACGCAAACCATTGAGGGCGAAAAGCTCGGGACGCCCATCCTCAAAGGAGTCGCGACGCCGTCCGAGAGCGTAGCGACCGATCCTCAACGGCGAGTCGGCCGGCCGACGAAACGACAGCAGCTTGCGCGCCTCGCTGCCGCACGGGAGGGCAAATGAACCTCCCGAATGCGCAGGCGTTGCCGCTAGTTGCTGAGGAGGATGGTTCACTCCCCTCAAATCCTCAATCGGTGCCTGATGTGCATACGTGCGCCGTTTCCAAGGGGGCGATGTGCCGTGGGCAACGCGCGATTGGCTCAACGAAATATGCGGCCGACATAGTTTTCGCGCGTTCGCCTCAGGTCCTACGGCGATCGGTTGCAGTACAGACTAAGCAGGCCGCGCAGCAAGCCAAGCTGGACGCGGCTGTAGCTGAGAGCGTGGCCAAACAGCAGCTCTCTCTCCCTTTCTGGCCCGCGAAGTTCCGCGCGCTGCCGAACGAAGTTTTCCGATCGGCTCTCTTCAATGCGCGCAATAGGCGCAGAAGGCGCGAGTATCTGAAAGATCATGAAATCTACGTCATCGGTGACGGCCGGATCACTTACACGGGTGAAGAACTACGGCAGGACGATGAGACGGTATGGCTTCAACTGATTCAGCTCGCCAAGGCCCAGCCGCTGGGCGAAAACATGCAGTTCACTGCGCGCTCTTTTCTCCTGGCAATCGGATGGCCAGTCAAAAGTCAAAGCTACGTCCGTTTGCGTGATTGCCTGACGCGAATGCAAGCCACTTCCTTGCAAGTGGTTGCAACGCGCCTCGGCGGAAGCAAAGTAAAAGGCGAGGAAGACGGCAGGGCAATGTCCATGATTCCCGCATTTGAGTGGCGCGACCCACGTACCGGAGCTGCACTCAAGCGATACAGCGTGCAATTGGCCCCGCAATTGGTCGACCTCTATGGCAGCACGGGCTATTTCACGAGAGTCGAATGGGCGCAGCGGCTCGATCTACCGCCCGGGCTCGCGACATGGCTCCATGGGTACTTTGCCAGTCACGAAGTGCCGTTTCCGATCAGGCTGGGCACCGTCAAAGCTGGGGCAGGACTGACAACTACGACGCAGAAGCATCTGCGTGAGCTTGTCAAAACCGCGCTGGATGAGCTCAAGCGGGTCGGATTTTTGAAAGGTGGGTCTGTTGGTCCGGACGGTCTTGTAAGGGTCGAGCGACAGCGTGACCTTTGACCGACCGGAGTATGACCTTTGAGCGACCGGCTATGACCGATGACCGGCCGACGTGTGACCTTTGACCGGCAGCCGTATGACCTTTGACCGACGCGTGATTTCTTCAATTCGGCCGTGGACATAGTCAGGGAGCCGATTGCAGATACTCCTAACCGTTTTCTAACCCCTTTTTAACCGTAAACCGTCCCAGCGCTGTGGAAAAGCTATGGAGAACTCGGCAAAGAGTTATATGCCCGTGTACTTCGCGAGCCTCGAAAGGGTAAGTGCGCGCCTTCGGCGCGTGAGCAGATTCTGCGAGACACCGATGGTCAACAATCGCCCGGCCGGATTGCCCGGCCCAATGGGCCGGTCGGCGCTCTCCCACCGCCCACGGGCGGCGGTACCCGTGCGCCTCAATCCGGGCTCGTGGCACTCGCGATGCCGAATCATCGATCAACGGCTTCGGCTTGCAGAGAGGGGCTTATGGTTGGCAGTCGTGCTCGCTATGGCAAGCCGCTCGCGGCGCGTCAGGCCGAAGGCGAGGCTCGTGGGGAGCCGGTGGGCGGGAGCCGCTGTTCACGCCCTTACGGTGTGGGCAGCGCTCCCGTCGACGTTCGGGCGCGGAACCATCCGCTGGCGTGCGAATTATCTCGACTGCCCACGCTGTGCCAGGGAAGGGGCGCGACCAGATAACCTCAGCATTCACGCGGAAGAGAGGTTTCGCAGCTGATTTGTCATTGTGCGGCGCAGTGAAGGCTGCAAGGTGTCGCTGACCGGGCCATCAGTCGTCGTTCGCTTACTCGGGAGACAAATAGAGTTCTGTATGCGCTATCTAGGCTGTGTGCTTTTTCTGTCGAACAGAGATGGAAACCAAGAGGGACGCTGGACATAACCATCCCCTTTTTGTACGCCCGCATATGCCGCGCGGGGACGACGTGAGATGGTCGCCCCTATACGATCCAAGAGCTACTATGAAGGGCTTTCAGCTGATCGCCATCTACGAAGACATCCGCGGTTGCGCGTTGCATGAAGTAAATGTTGAAAGGGCCGTCAGTTCTTTCCTGATTTTGATTTTTGTCTTCGCACTAGGGCTTTCCGTCATTTTGGCGTCCGCATGCATCTTGTTACGCCGCGCGGCCGTTCGACACTCAGAAGCCGCCGTCTAGAGATCCGTGGATTGACAGTCAGCAGTGGTCGGCACAGGAAGCTCGCTGATCGACACTAACAGCGACGACACGCGATTGCCACGAACTCCCCGGTACGGCCGCAAAGCGACGTTTGCCCGGGCTCTCACTCGGTCATACGGGCGCCGTTTCGCTCAGCGAGCCGTCGTGCGGCCAGACCCTTCCGCGTGCTATTCCGCATTTATCGCAGCGAGACAGGCCAAGATACCGCAGCTTCCGGCGTCAAGGCTTAACGCGCTGAATCCCCGCCGCATTTGAGGAATGACACGGTTGCAAGATTGACTTACCATGCCTCCTCACAAATCAAACATGCGAACGGTACAATGCTCAAGGAAGACCTGACTTACACCAAGCTAAAATCTCTGATCGCAAAATATGACGAAAAAAAACGTTCAGAGTCGGCCTCATTTCTAAATTGGTTTCTTGAAAATATCTACCGGCTCAACGATGTTGATGCTGACGATGCTATTTGCGATGAAAAAAACGACAAAGGCGTAGACGGCATCTACGTTGACAGCACTGCCCAAGAGATTCAATTTTTCCAGTCGAAAATCACGCAAAAAGACGGCCGTACTCTCGGCGATGCTGATCTGAAAGCATTCACCGGGGCATTGAAGCAGTTTGAGACTCCGGAGTCGATAGATGCGATTCTTGCAGGCAATGCAAATGCCGACCTGAAGCGCATCGTGACGCGGCAAAATGTCAAGCAACTCTTAACAGATGGCTACAAGATTACCGGTATTTTTGTTACCAACCAAGATCCGGACGTGAACTGTAAAGAGTACCTTCAGCACGTGGATAACATTTTGGTATACGACCGCGCGAAGATTGCGCTCGAATATATCGATTTTGATGCGGGTGAGGGCGTAAAAGGCTCCTTCGGCTTTGACGTGTCATATGCAGGATTCTTGAAAGTCGGCATTGACGACGCTACAACCGCTTTTGTATTTCCCGCCAAAGCCTCGGAACTGATCACGTTGAAAGGTATAGAGGACGACACGCTGTTTAAGCAGAATGTTCGACTCACATTGGGGAACACATCCGTCAACAAGTCTATTTCGAACTCCATCAGCGACAAAACCGAGCACCAGCATTTCCCGCTTTACCATAATGGCATTACCATTCTTTGCGCTGCAGCGGAATATAACGGATCCGAAGATCGCTTGAATGTCACTGACTATGTTGTTGTAAATGGAGCGCAGAGTATCTCGACGTTTTTCAAGAATGCGAAACATCTGACTGATGATCTCCGCGTTTTTGTTAAGGTCATTGCGTTGCGTGATGATGTATTGGCTCGCAAGATCACCATCAACAGTAACAATCAAAATGCAATCAAGGCCCGCGATCTCCGATCAAATCATGGCATCATGCTTCGATTGAAGGCGGAATTCGAAAAGTCGTTTCCTGATTATAGCTTTGAAATAAAGCGCGGAGAAGACGCGTCGTCCGAAAAGACTTTAATCAGCAACGAGGACGCCGGCCGATTATTAATGGCCTTTGATCTTAACGAACCCTACTCTAGCCATCAGATATATAAAGTATTCGATGAAAAGTATGGAGACATCTTTGGGCGTCCCGAGGTCACCGCAGCACG
>JGI25165J46597_1000792_pt1 | contig 23958 bp, 29 predicted proteins | sample AraplaCL_Cvi_mCL_FD_46597 | JGI IMG/M metagenome (IMG submission 46597)
TATTCGCTTTTGGTTTGCTGTGCGCTTTGATAATTTCTTTGATATTTTACTTTGCGCGTCAGGCACAACTTGCGTCCGCTCAAGCCTCACTAGCGACTGCACTGGCCATGAAACCTAGTGACGTCAACCCTCTTTCCATCCACTTTGCCGACACCATAATTCAAATGTCGTCACTGCATTTACCGGGGCAACAGCTTCACCGCAACAAGAATTTTCGACGGTGCAAATTTGTCGGACCCGGCGCTGTTGCATTGTTGGGTGGAACATTCGAACACAACAACTTCAACGGCGCCGGCGATATTTTGACGATTCCCGATAATACCGAGATAACCGGTATCACCGTCTTCCAGAACTGCACGGTGGAACATTGCGAGTTCTATCAAGTGACTCTCTTGGTGCCTAGGCACGCAGCCGAAGCGTTTGCCCGGGAACCGGGAGCTTCGGTGGCGCTTTGAAGCTCGAATAGCGAGCGTCGCCTGACCGGGAAGCTATCGCAGGGGGCTAGATCAGGCCCGGCGCATGGGCTGGGTACTGTACATCCAATACAGTATCCAGCCCATGCCTCACTTCGACCCCTACGGCAATCCCCGCCCCTGCGTTGGTTGCGAGCACTTTGCCGCGTTCCGCTCAGGCGGCTCGATAGTCCTGTGCATGTACGGCATCGCGCGCAAGTCAACGCCCAGCCGGCGCAGGGGTATGGTATAAATCGCGTGCTGCTAAGAACGGTTAGACATGAAAAAGCCCGCTCGGGGGCGGGCTCATAGGTCACTGCTAATCGGTTAGACCGGAACTTTGTCGACCGACTAAAAACTGTATCCCGAGCAGGTAATCTGCCAATTCGAGATGTCTGTCGCTTCCAGATAAAGCTTCCGTCCACGAGAGACATCAACCTCAAGCTCGCCTTGCGATGGGTCAAGCTGCAACGGGCTAGGGTCCCCGTCAAAGTGATATAGCTTGGCGGTTGCGTTGCCCGTTGCGGCGTATTGGATCATTGCTGTTTTTGCGCTGGGCGGGACTAGCGTTTCAAGGTCGATTAAGATTTTTTGGATCATCTCTTCTAAACCCGATTCAAAAGGACGGCTAATATTGAAGAGCACCCGGTAGCCGTGAACCGGCGGCGCTTTCCCTACCAGCACCATCGCGGCGATAAGCGCCAATTAAGAAAGGGCCTGCCCGAACTCAGGCAGCTCTCCCTGTTTGATTTTCAACTTGCCGGCCGGCCATTCTTCTTCCCCGATATAAGCCACGGCACGCAACTTGCAATCGGCCGATAGGTTCAACGGGGAAAAATAAAAATAGAATGCCAGTGAAAGGTTAGTCGGGCCGTCATCGCTCACCGATTGAGAAGCAAAATGAGCTGTCGCTTTTTGAAGAAATTCGGGTCCAACGGTTTGCTCGCCCAGCAGATCCTCTTCTTTATAAACTCTTGCCGAGAGCGAAGCGGGGACCATCGTTGCGGGTAACACAACGGTGACCACGCAACAGAGCTTTGCAAGACTCATCGGCAATTGGGGGGTTACTAATTCACCGTTATACACTCCCATCAACGACGTCTTGTTTCCGACTTCAAACCTTATGTCATCACAGAACTGTGAGAAGGCGAAAGTATTTAGCTTCATAGCGATCCAACCGAGACATTTTGCGGCGTGCGCTCTTGCAATCGAGTCAAAGGTCGAAGCTCATCCAAGCTCACGCCCAGCGCATCTGCCAAGCTAACGGCAGTGCTTAACTGAATTGATAGCTTGCCACTCTCAATTTTAGCAAGGTGCGGTTGGGTGATCCCAGCCAAGGCAGACAATTGATGCTGAGAAAGTCCAGCCGCGAGGCGCAACCTCGCGACGCAGTTGGCTTTCCCCTCATACATTTCACGCGAAAGCTCCCGGCGCGTCTCGGCCATCCGAGCTGCATAGTTCGGATCAGCCTCTTCGCGTTGCGCATTGTAAGTTGCCCTAGGCAACTTACCGCTGCGAGCGGAACGACGCTCGTTTTCTCTGCCCGGATGAGCCTGCACTAGGAAGGTGGCGGGCGTCGCCGTTATCGAAAAGGGACTAGCCAACGCGGGCGATGCGGAGGCTGTCATATTCGGCGAGTACGCGAATGCTGATATGGTGATCTGGCTCATAGTCGTAGTGGATCCGCCGATCGTAGTCTGGTGCCGTGTGGGGCTTCTTACGCACGACCGCGAGGACGTGGAACTCATCCACGGTGTGATCATAGGCGTAAAGCATCCGATATGACGGAACAACCGCCGTCGATCGAATTCGATACATATTGAACCCTTGGTCCAACATCCACTCAATCGCGCAGGAGTTGAAGAATGGGCGGTCAAAATTCCGTTGTTGTTTACGCTGCGTTAGCGCCCACATTGCGTCGTCCGAGTCCGACAGTTCGTCCAGGAACGCATTGATTTTGCGTTCATCATCGGCACCCCATTCACGCCGAATGAGAGCGAGGTCCGCGAGCACATGGTCGCCATCGTACAGGTCAGGCACTATATCACACAGTATATAGACACGTTTATCGGAACTTCAACCTGAAACTTTAGAAAACTGTCTGAGTGTTCGGGAGCGTACACGCCTGCACGATAGGCGACAAGACTTGGGCCAACTGGTCCCAGAGGATGGCGAGGGGGCTATCACTTCGCTTTCCGGTCCAGATAGTCACCCCACCACTGCCTCATCTTGTGGCGATTTTTCAGTTACTCAGCATGGTTCGATGCCGCCTGTAGGTCGTCAAAACGGTACCGTCGGAACTATACCGCGAGGTTGAGCGCTTGCTCCGGCTCGGATATATTAGTGCCGTGATCGGCAATGTCGGTCGCCGAAGGCTCCTTCCCCCGGGCTTAGTTCCCCGGACCGGTTGGGAGCCATTTGTTCAGGTGATGACCGCCAAATAGGACGACTCACGGTGACGCGTTCCCGCAACACCAGAATCGCACCCGTACATCCTCAGGAGACAGCTTTTTGGGGTACGGTTGGGGGCATAAAATCCCGAAAAACCCGGCAAACACCCCTCCGTGCTTGACGTATGAATTCTGCCAGGGGGACCAACCCGCCTCACAGCCTCGCACGGCCTCTCACATCCCTCACGCCGCCCCACGCAACGCCTCAATTGCGCACAGGCTCTGCCGTCGCACGAGTCCGCCCGATCAGGCGCTTGCCCATTCTGTTCATCGGTCCTTCGAGCCATTGGTACGAAGCGAGCCCAACGGCGACCGACGCCAGCACCACGACTACACATACCAGATCCCCAGGCATACGATGCTGCCGGTCGAATATCTGCAGCAGCTTGACGCAGACCGGCACCGAAAAAACGTGCGTCAGATACAGCGAATAAGAAGAGTCGCCAACGAGTTCCAGCAACGCGTTCCAGCGCACCTTGTTCTCCACCGACAACCCGGCCACAACTACGGCGAACGCCGGCAATCCAAAGACCAAAAAGCGGTTCGTTTCAGTAAGGGCCGGCGCGAACACTTTGCCGGCGGCCAGGATCGACACGACGATCGCTGCCGCCACTGCGATCGGCACCGCGCGTCCCGTCGCATAAACCCAGCCGACGAGAGTGCCAAATACAAACTCCAGCACGATCGGGTTTGTATAAAACGAAAATGCGACTCCGCCTGTGTGAACGAAATGCAGCGCGGACATAACCGCCAGGAACGCCGCGACAGCCAGCAGCCGATAACGCGTTAAACACATCGAAACGGCGAACACGCCGTAAAACCACATCTCGTAGTTGAGCGTCCACCCGACGCCGACTACCGGCGCCGTCAGGTGGATCCAGTTCAGCCAGGGGAAAAACAGATAGGAGGCCACCGCATGCCCGACATTCAGCGACGCATTTCCGAATGCGCCCGGCACGACGAGAAGCAAGACAATGAAAAGCGACGTGAGCGCCCAATAAAGAGGAACAACGCGGGCAATGCGAGCAACGATGAATGCCTTTGCGGAAGCCGCGCCGGGCGGTTTGTCGTGCGTAACCAGCACCATGACAAAGCCGGAAATGACGAAAAAGACATCGACGCCGATTTCGCCAAAACGCGAAATCTGGTGAAAGAAATGCGTCGCCCAGCCGTATGTGGCGACGTTCCCTTCGGCATGAAATGCGACCACGCCCAACGCGGCCAGCGCGCGCAATGTCTGAATGGACCTGAACTGCCGTATGCCGCCCACACGGTCTGCAATACGGTCCGCCATGCGTTCTGCCATACGCTCCGCTATACGTTATCAAAACGACGCGCGGTCCGGCGCGGACCGCCGTCGTACCAACGAACGCCTACACCCGCTTCGGACTATCCAGTCCCCGAACGACAGCCGGACGCGCGACGAACGCGGCCAGGACGCGTCTCACGTTCGGAAAATCCTCTATGCCGACGAGCTCGCCCGCTTCGTAGAAACCGATCAGATTGCGCACCCAAGGGAACGTCGCGATGTCCGCGATCGAGTACTGATCGCCAAGAATCCACTCGCGCCCTTCGAGACGCTGCTCCAGCACGCCGAGCAGCCTTTTCGATTCGGCGACGTAGCGGTCGCGCGGACGCTTGTCTTCGTATTCCTTGCCTGCGAATTTATGGAAGAAGCCAAGCTGGCCGAACATCGGGCCGATGCCGCCCATCTGAAACATGACCCACTGGATCGCCTCGTAGCGGCCGGCGGCGTCCTTTGGAATCAGCTGGCCGGTTTTGTCCGCGAGATAAATCAGGATCGCGCCGGATTCGAAGAGCGGCAACGGTTTGCCGTCAGGTCCGTTGGGATCGATGATCGCGGGAATCTTGTTGTTGGGATTGACCGACAGAAATTCCGGCGTCATCTGGTCGTTCGTGTCGAAGCGCACCAGATGCGGCTCGTAAGGCAAGCCGGTTTCTTCAAGCATGATCGACACTTTGACGCCGTTCGGCGTAGGCAGCGAATACAGCTGAAGGCGGTCCGGATGCTCAGCAGGCCATTTCTTCGTGATCGGGAAAGCGGACAGATCTGTCATGTGATGGTGTAAACCCTGTGCGGAATGGCGGAAATCGCATTGAGCGGCAGAGATCGACGGAGCGACCGGCCTCGGCTGTGCCAATGCGGAGCGCCAAATATAAACCGAGTCGGCGCAACGGGTGCGGGACGCCGGCAAGTCCGCGATTCAGGTTGCGCTCACCACAAGTCCTTCGTCGCGCCGCCCGCGCTCAGGTCATAGCCTTCGCGCCACAGCGCGGCACCCACCGCCAACAGCAAAGCCCTGCGTTCGACGTCGAGTTGCTCCCACATCGACGCGAGCCAGGCTGCAAAGCTTGCGCAAGTCTCGTCCAGATCGACGGGCGCTTTGCCTTCCAGGTACTGCCGTTCGAACATCGAAAGCACTTTTTCCGGTGTCATTGTCGCGGCCTCCATGTTGGATGCAGCCAGTCTAAAGGCCCGACAGCCCGCAGCGCACGTTCGGCGCGCCAAAGCCGGGTTACTCCCAGGCCCGGCCGACGATGCAGCCGGAAACCGGACACGCCCACGGCAGCCCGGCGCGCCTCCTGCCGGCGACCCGAAATGACGCAACCAACGAGAAAAAGGCGCCGAAGCGCCTTTTCCCTACGACCGCATCAAGCCAGATTACGGGGTGTTGCGCTTGGCTTGGTCCTTCGCGTCTTCCTTTGCGTCGCCGTAGCTCTTCTGCACCTTGCCCGCGCCCTGCTGGAGATCGCCCTTCAGTTCCTTGGCGGGATTATCCGTCGCCTTACCCACGGCTTCGTTGATCTTTCCCTTGACCTGTTCGCCCACACCTTTTACCTGGTCCTTGTTCATGTTCGGCTCCACTTATTTGAATGCCGACGCGAAATTGCGCCAGTAACCTGATCGAGCAACGGCCATGCCTGAGGGCCGTCGCTGACCGCGTCGCAAAATGCGGCGCCGCGCGACGGGCTCTCCATCAAGCCCCCGGAAATTTTTTCATCAAAAGGCTAAAGTTTCCCTCCAGCCTGCCGTAATAGGTGCCATGGAGGAGCCATGGACCGCAAACCCATCACCCTGTCGGCATCATCGAAAGCCGGTTTGATCGACGGCGACATCACCCATATCGCGCGCGCGATGCGGTTGTCGTTGCAAGGCGACCTGGCTGGCCCTATTCTGCCCCCGACCTACTGGCGCGAGCGTCTTTACAAGTTGCTCGACACGGGCAGCCTGACGCACCCGCAGCTGTGCGCGGTGGACAGTCTTCTGTTGCAGCTCGACCAGTTCGAGGCCGAGCCGCCTCTGGCATGGGACGAACTCGCGCCCGCCACCGCCGCACTATTTCCACCTACGCACGAAACCGGCGCCGGACATCTCGCCTAGCGCGGCGGTCGCTCGCTGTTGTTGCTTCGCAGTTCCGCTGGTGCAGAACGAAGCGGAGGGCGGGCGCGAGATATTGGTGCCGATATAAAAAAAGGCCGCGAACTATGCCGCGGCCTCAACACGTCGCAACGCAGGGACCTCGCGTCACGCTGCAAGCGTACACATCCAACTGTGACAAGCGCATTTCGCCGCTCAAGGCTCCGGCGTGGCATATCGCGCCCCAAAATTCCTGGACAGGCGGTGATGGAACGGTCAAAATGTCCGCCAAAATTCCCAGCGAGAACAAGCGACATGACAATGGCCACCAGGCACGACCTGCTCCTACGAGCGCTGCAGGTCTACAGTCAGGCTGAAATCGCGGCGCGCTGCGGAAAAGACGTCAGAACCATTCGACGCTGGAAAACGGACCAAAGCTGTCCCCGCATCGCCGAAGCGGCTTTGCGTGAGATGCTGCATACGAGCGCGCGAAATACGCACTCAGAAAGCCGGGCGGATTTCCAGTTCATTGATCTTTTTGCGGGAATCGGCGGAATTCGACGCGGCTTCGAGGCGCACGGCGGTCAGTGCGTGTTCACAAGCGAATGGAACGAATTCTCCAAAAAGACGTACCAGCAGAACCACCAGGACGCCAGCCACGTACACCAGTTCGTCGGCGACATCGTGTCCTACGCGGAAGATTCGGTGCCGTCGCATGACCTGCTGCTGGCCGGCTTTCCTTGCCAGCCTTTCAGCATCGCAGGCGTAAGCAAGAAAAATTCGCTCGGCCGTCCGCACGGTTTCGAGTGCACGACACAAGGCACGCTTTTCTACGATGTCGCGCGCATCATCGACGCTAAACGCCCGGCAGCGTTCGTGCTGGAAAACGTCAAGAACCTGCTCTCGCACGATAAAGGCAACACGTTCAGAACGATTCTCGACGTACTGCGCGACGAGCTGAAATATGACGTCCACTACAAAGTTATAGACGGGCAACACTTCACGCCGCAGCATCGTGAGCGGATCGTCATCGTAGGTTTTCGCGAGCCAACCGGGTTTTCTTTCGACGATCTGCGCGTGCCGGCAACGGGGCCGCGTCTAGCGTCGATTCTGCACAAGACCGACGGCACCGAGCCGGTGTTGCCGCACGACGGCGAGCGTTTCTTCGACCACGTCCGCCGCAAGGTGCAGCCCAAGTACACGCTGACACCGAATCTGTGGGCCTACCTGCAGGCTTACGCGGAGAAACATCGCGCGGCCGGAAACGGCTTCGGCTTCGGCCTCGTCACGCCGGGCAGCGTCACACGCACGCTGTCCGCGCGTTATCACAAGGACGGCTCAGAGATTCTTCTCGCGCAAGGCAACGGGGAGCGGCCACGCCGTTTGACGCCGCGCGAATGCGCACGTTTGATGGGCTTTCCCGACGACTTCGTGATTCCCGTGAGCGATACGCAGGCATATCGCCAGTTCGGCAACAGCGTCGTAGTTCCGGTCATGCAGGAAGTGGCGCGCATCATGAGCCCGCATTTGAAAGAGCTTCTCGCGCGCGAGCGCGAACGTTCGCGGGAAACGTTGACTGCGTTTGCTTAGTTGCGTTGCTTCTTGCGTCGTGTAATCACGACCAGTAAAGCGGGCCTGTCAATCCAATACGCAACAGATTCGACAGGCCCTCGCATCGACGTTGCGATCACCTGGCCAGTTCGGTGGCCGCCTCATGAATCAATGCGGCAACCTCCACTGGTCGCGAAGCGAGCGACGCATGACTTGCCGGCAGCGTGACCACCTTTCTTGCATTCATCCGGGTGGACATCATTCTCTGGTTGTCGGGGTGGATCATTCTGTCTTCACTCGATATCTGGTACCACGAGGGTTTGTTGGCCCACGCAGGCGAACTGATTCGGTCTCCGAACGTTCCGCCGAGCGGTGCTTTCTGCGTCACGGCCATAACCAGCCCCTCGTCGGACGTAAGGTCCTGGCAGAAGCTCTCATGAAACTTCCCGGCTTTAAGCCATAGATAGCCATCGCTGTCAGGTTCGAGATGCGGCGCAGCCTCGGGAACATGCTGTTCCGTAATGCCACCGGGGCTCTCTCCCTCGTCCGGCGCAAACGCCGCGATATACACGAGGCCAACAACGTCCGCGTGATTTCCTGCCTGTGTGATGACGGCGCCTCCATACGAATGTCCCACCAGCAAGACCGGTCCATTCTGTTGAGCGATCATCTTGCGGGTACGCTCGACGTCATCGGCCAGCGACGTCAGCGACAATTCCACAGCGCGGATCGACTGGTGACCCTTGCGCGCCAATTCGATGATGACCTTGCTCCAATGCGCAGCGCCGCCCCAAAAACCATGCACCAGCAAGATCACAGGCTGATTGCTCATTTGCGTGACTCCATTCGAGTGATTTGATTTTTCGCCGGCCACGGCAGGTCCGATCGACGCTTCGACACTCGTGACCGCGCTTCGATCGCCGCGGAAAGAGCGCGATCGATTGGATCATAGGTCCAGGAAATCACAACACCGAAAAAGTTTATGTGGTGGTTACCCGCATACCGCGGATAGCGCAATCGTGTCCAAATGCGCTTTCAGGATCTCGATGAAATGCCGCGCGAGCAACGAAGGCGCGGTGTGCGCAGGCATTGCCATGCTCACGGCTACATCGATTGCCGGCGTCAGCGGCTTGACCAGCAATTGACCTGCGAATGTACTCGCCACATAAGGATTGACGATTCCGACGCCATTGCCCGCACTCACGAGAGCACAGATCGTAATGGACGACGTAGTCTGAATGGCAAATTCAGTGGCCATGTCATTCGCATTCAGTACTGCCTTAATTGCGACTGTCAGATCGTCCATTTCGCCGAGCGCGAGCAGGCTCTCGTCGCGTAAAGCCTGCACATGAATAGTCGACTCCGCTTGCAAACGATGGCCGAGCGGCAATACGCACACAGCAGGCACCGTCTTCGCGATCTCTGTCTGGAAGTCGAGCTCGTCGAGCTTGCCCGTCGTCAATATCAGGTCAACCAGATCCTGACGCAGTAGATCCGTGAGCTGCGGTGTATTAGCCGTCTGCACGTTCAGATACGTCTGCGGGAAGCGGGCTCGAAGCTCACGAATGACCTGCGGTAACAGACCGATACCGAGCGTCGGAGTACACCCGATTCGCAGCGCTCCTGTGCCGGACTTGCGCAGAATAGCGACCACCGACTCGATGTTCTCCAGACCGTTGAAATGGAGTTGCACGGCTTTGTATAGCAACTGCCCTTCGCCTGTCGGCCGCAGTCTTCCATGGTGCATCTCGAAGAGCTTCAGACCGGAAGAGCTCTGCAATTCCGCAAGCCGGCGACTAATTGAAGGCTGCGTGGTATTGAGTACCGCGGCAGCGCCCGTTGTCGTACCCATTTGCATTACCGCGCGAAATGCCTGGATCTGCTGGAAGTTCAGTGGCCGGGTCAAGGGGACGTCCCTTCGATATGAGCATAGGAGCGCAGTACTCGAACGAAGACTGCCGCGCGAGTATATCAACGGCGAATACCCATGCGCGAAAAATGAATTACCCCCTATTGATGTGCGGCGATATGCTTCAGTCACCTCATGCATCGGCACTTCATGCCTGTGCTACCTTCACTAACCGATTCGTCCGCTCATGATTGCGTCCTCCACTTGCATCGTCAACCGCTTGCCCAAAAGCGGGCGAATCGTAAACCTCAAGTGTCCTGTCCGGCGGCTTGGCAGTGGCGAGCGTCATCATTTTTTTGGCTACTACAACAAGAGCGCATGGGACCGAACGGGCCGCTACGTGCTGGGCAACCAGGTCGCCATGATGGATGCGCCTCTTACGCCACAACTCATTGCGAAAGTCGGCTACTTCGACATTGAGGATCGCGAAACTTTTCACGCAATCGATACGACAACCGCCTGGAACTGGCAAATGGGCTGCCAGTTGCAATGGCTCGACGGCGAGGCCGGGCGCAAGGTGATTTACAACACTCGTACGGGCGATCTGTCGGCGCGCTATCCGGGTTTCGGCGCAGCCATTTTCGACATCGACACTGCCACGAAAACAACGCTTCCCATGCCGGTTTATGTGTGCGCACCCAATAGCCGCTATGCGCTTTGCGTCGACTACCGGCGCCTATACGTCACGCATGAAACGATAGGCTACAGCGAACGCGGCGGTCCATTTCCCATGCAACTCGCGCCGGCCGACGACGGCATCCATCGCCTCGATCTTGCAACGGGCGAAACCACATTGATCGTCAGCTATGACGATTTGCGCAGCTTCCACTACGTTCCGTCCATGCAGAACGCCATCCACTGGGTAAGCCACATCGAGATCAATGCTGCGTCCTCGCGCGTGCTCTTTTTGCACCGCTGGACGGAACGCACCGCCGACGAAACCTGCTTCCTCCATCGGCTGATCACGATGAACCCAGACGGCTCGGGCATGCGGTTGCTCGATTGTTCGGACCATCCGCTACCGCAACTGGCAGAACATTTCGATTCGTCCGCAGTCGACACCTTCGACTACGAGAAGTCCGAATACCAGATATCGCACCCGCTTTGGCAAGACGATTCACACGTCGTCGTATGGGGCCCGCACGCCGGCAGCATTCACTATCACCTGTATGAAGACAGCGATAACGGCAGCGTGGAAGTAATCGGTCGCGACCTGCTCACTGAGAACGGCCATATGAGCTTTTCCCCAGTCGACACGCGCTGGCTGTTATCCGACACATACCCTGACTCGCGGACGAACACACGCATTCTGTTTCTCTACGACATGCATGAAGATGTGCGCTACGACATCGGGGAATTCTATGCATCGCCGGACCTCAAAAAGGAGAACCGTTGCGATCTGCATCCGCGCTGGAATCGAAATGGCCGCGCCGTGTGCATCGATTCTGTACACGAGGATGCGCGTCGAATGTATGTGATCGATGTCGCGGAGATCACCGGCACGCGCTGAGACCACACTGACATCCATTGTCGCGTGATTCCGGCGAATCGCGCGGCTCGGGGAGTCCACGAGAAATGCAAGTTCTGGAGACCACGATGAAACAACCGCTTTCTGCCCGAGCCGCGAACGGCCGCCGCGGCGCGATCGCCGCCGTCGCCCTTTTGACCTTCAGCGCACTCGATGACGCGAGAGCGGCAGAACCCGAACTCACGGGAACGCTCCTGAAAATAAGCAAAGAACATGTGGTGACCATCGGCTACCGCGATGCGTCGGTTCCGTTTTCGTACTACGACGCTGACCAGAAGCCGATCGGCTACTCGATCGACGTCGCGAATCTGATCATCGAGCGCATCAAGATGGTCGTGAAGTCGCCGGACCTCAAAGTCCGCACCATTCCGATCACCTCGCAGAACCGCATCTCGCTGCTTCAGAACGGCACGATCGATTTCGAATGCACGAGTACCACGAACAACGTGGAGCGCGCGCAACAGGTGTCGTTTTCGAACAGCTTTTTCGTAATCGGCACGCGCCTTTTGGTCAACAGGAAGTCGGGCATCAAAGACTTCGACGATCTGAAAGAGAAATCCGTCGTGGTCGGCGCGGGCACTACCTCGGAGAAGATCCTGCGCAAGATGAATGTAGAGAAATCGATGAGCATGGACGTCATCAGCGCAAAAGATCACACCGAATCGTTTCTCATGCTCTCCACTGGCCGCGCTAAAGCCATGATGATGGACGACGCGTTGCTGGCCGGCGAACGAGCGAAAGCGCGCAATCCCGGCGATTATGAAATCGTGGGCACGCCTCGAACCTATGAGGCCTACGGCTGCATGTTGCGCAAGAACGATGCACCGATGAAAGCCGTCATGGACGCCGCAATTATCGAGGCCCAAAAGTCCGGTGTTGCTGCGAAGATGTATCAGCGCTGGTTCCAGCAGCCCATTCCTCCGAAAAGAATCAACCTGGATTTCCCGCTGTCTCCGCGCATGCAGGCACTCTTTGCGAATCCCGACGACAAGCCGACGTCCTGAGCCGCATCGACCCGATATGACGACACGTTAACCGCGCGCCGACATGCGCAGGCGAGAGGTATTTCATGGATTACAGATGGCACTGGGGCGTGCTGCTGCAGCCCGTTGCTACCGGCGAACCGGCCACATATCTCGGCTGGTTGGTGTCCGGTGTCGTGAACACCGTTGAATTGACATTGCTCGCGTTTTCACTCGCACTTGTCACGGGCACCTTGTTCGGCGTAATGCGTACGTTGCCCAATCGCGCCGCAAAGGCGGTGAGTGCCGCGTACGTTTCGATCTTCCGTGGCGTACCGTTGATCGTGCAGTTCTTTATCTGGTTCTTCGTCGTGCCGGAACTACTGCCCGCCGCTATCGGAGACTGGCTTAAGAGTCTGCCGTCTCATCCGCAGTTTCTGATCGCATCGGTGGTATCGCTCGGGGTGTACACGGGTTCGCGAATCTGCGAGCAAGTGCGCGCCGGGATCCTGGCGCGTCCCGTTGGACAGATCCATGCCGCATTCGCCCTCGGTCTCACGCGAGCACAGGCATACCGGTATGTGCTTCTGCCCGTCACGTTTCGCACGATATGGGGCCCGCTGACATCGGAGTTCCTCATCATCTCCAAGAACTCGGCGGTAGCCTCCACAATCGGTCTGCTTGAACTGTCCGGCCAGGCGCGGCAACTCGTTGACTACACGGCACAGCCGTATGAGTCGTTCATTTGCGTAACGCTCGTCTATATGGGGCTGAACTTCGCGATTCTGTGCTGCATGCGCTGGATTCGTCGCCGGACTGCATTGCCTGGGCTGATTGGGGGCTGACATGTTCGAGATGGACTGGCAAACGCTCATCGATTCGAGAGCCGTGCTGCTCTCAGGCATGCGAATCACTTTGCAGATTACCGTGGTAGCGATTCTGTTCGGTCTCGCCTGGGGTACGGTATTGGCCGCGTTCAGTTTGTCGTCGCACTATGTGCTACGCGTTTTCACGCAAGCTTATGTGTCGTTGTTCCGATCTATTCCGCTTGTCATGCTGCTGCTGTGGTTTTTTCTGATCGTGCCGCAATTCCTGAAGGCTTTGTTCAATCTACCCTCGACGGTGGACCTGCGGCTCGTTTCCGCCCTGACCGCCTATTCGTTGCTCGAAGCCGCGTTCTTTTGCGAAATCATTCGTGCGGGGATCGCGAGCCTGCCGCGCGGACAGTTTCAGGCTGGGTATGCACTCGGCATGACACCTTTCCAGACGCTGCGCTATGTGATCTTTCCGCAGGCATTTCGTGCAATGGTGCCGCTCGCGCTCACACAATGCATCGTGATTTTTCAGGACACGTCGCTCGTCTATGTAATTGCTCTTGGAGACTTCTTTCGGCGAGTGACTGCGATCGGCGAACGCGACGGAACGCTTGTACCCATGCTGATCGTTGCTGGTGTGGCCTACTGGTCGGTTACCACGCTCCTCATCACGATCACCAACGGCGTTCGGACGAGGCTGGCGAAATGATTGCACTGAGAGAAGTCTTTCGCACTCGCCGGCATCCCGCGTTGAGCCATCGACCTGTCTCCATGCGCGGCACATGACCACGGCCACGAGTCACGACACGCAATTGCGTATGTTCGTCGCAGTTGCGAAGCACCAGTCGCTGCGCGCCGCGGCGGAAACTGTGGGGATTACACAGCCGGCCTTGAGCCGCCATATCCAGGCGCTCGAATCGAAACTGGGCCGCCTCCTGTTCAGGCGGCATGGACGCGGAATGCAGCTCACGTCAGATGGTGAAGCACTATTCCGCACGGTCGAACCTCTCTTCGACGCTTTGGACGAATCTATCTCGCACGCCGCGCAAGGTCCTGGCTGGGGACTCTCTCTGCGCATTGCCACTGTACAGACGTTGATCGGACATTTCGTGCCGAGCCTCACCAAGGAGCTACTGCAACTTTATCCGCAGACGCGCCTCTCGCTGCAATGCGACAGTTCGAGCCACATCGTCGAGATGGTTATACGCGGCATGGCCGACCTGGGGCTCACCTATTCGACGGAGGTCAGCGCTACGGACCTCGAAAGCGTCGATCTTCATCACGAACGCCTCGCTCTCTATCACAGCGCACGCGCCGATCTGAGCCGCGAAACCATGTCGCGCTTGTCGGAGTTGAAACTGATACTGCCGCCCCGGCACTTCGGCGTGCGACGCTACGTGGAGCGCGTGCTGGGTTGTGCGATACAGCCATCAATAGAATGCGACTCGCTCGAACTATCATTGCGTATGGCGTCTATCGGCGATGCCATTGCACTGCTGCCCGAGCACGTACCAAACGATCTAATTGCAAGCTGCGAATTGAAACGCATCATTCTCGAGGATATTCCACCGCGCCGGCTCGTCGCCTTCTGGCGAGTGCAAAACAGGAGATCTGTCGTACTGGATACGGCAATCGGGATCGCCACGCGAACACTCGCGGCCGAACAATAACGCTACGTTAATCCAGAGTTATTTGTGGGATCGTGGCGCCCTCCTCGGGCGGCGCTCATAATTGCATCGCGTTGCACACAACTCACGCGCAGTTTCAGCATCTCCTGAAGCCCGGTAGACAACGTAAGAGCATGTCTGCATACACGCTTGCATGGTCGAGCGGCTTCCTGAAGTGCAACGCATACCTGCAAACGGTGAGGACACGATGAAGAACCATCAACTTCGCGCGCTCGTCGCCATTGCGGACGCGGGCAGCGTTCGCGGCGCAGCCCGCGCATTGGAACTGTCGCCGTCGGCGATCACCCAGGCGCTGAAAGATCTCGAAGACGACGTGAATGCGCCGTTGATTCAGCGTACCTCGTCGGGCGCGACGTTGACCGAATGCGGCAATACACTTCTCACTCATGCGAGACTGATCGTGGCGCAAGTGGAGCGCGCTCATGGCGCGATGAAAGAGATGCGCGCTGAGCCGTCCGGCAAGCTCGCGGTCTCCATTACGCCATGGATAGCACTCTGTTTTCTTCCGGAAATATTCATCCAGTTCCGCAAGAGAATGCCGAATGTCCAACTGGAGATGTTCGAAGGGCTTATGTCGATTGCGAATCCCCGTTTGCGCGACGGGAGCGTCGAGCTATTCGTGGGACGGCAGGCGCCCGACATCGCCAATACGGAATTTAATTTCCGTCCGCTGTTTTCTTGCGGCCTGGCCGTTGTCGCGCGGCAGGGGCACCCGCTTGCGCAGTCGCGCTCTCTTGCCGACCTCATGGATGCCGACTGGCTCGTCTCGCTCGACTCGGACATGGAGTGCCGTCTCTCGAAGAAGATGTTCTATCGCAATGGCTTGCCGGAACCACGTAACGTCCACTTCACCCATTCATTGACAGTGGCCGCGTCAGTACTGCAAAGAACCGATGCAGTTTCCATCTTTCCGTGGCCGCTCGCAGAAATTTGCGTGACGCGCTACAAGTTCTGCGCTTTTCCGCTGAGAGAAGAACTTGCCGACACTTCGGTCGGCATCGTCTCGCGCAACGGGAATCCTCTCAGCGCGGCGGCGAATTGCCTCGTCGACATACTGCTCGAAACTATCCGCGACAGCGACAGGGCAGGAACGGCAGAAGCAAAGCGAGTTCTGCAATCGACGGAGCTGCTTTTCTAGCACCATCGAAGGGTGAGTCATGCCGGCATTCGGGTACTGCTGCGACTGGCAGTACCCTAATGCGCCGGCTCTTCTGGGATCAACGAATTGGTTTACCGTCGCGCGTGATCAGAATCGCTGTTTCTGCATGATATTTCGCGTGCACGCTGTCACCAACGGCAATCTTATCGAGAGGTACGTCAGGCGCTATCTGCAACAGCATGCTACGCGTGGGGCCACGCAATACGATCTGCCGATTCTTACGATCCAAACGCTGCACGGTTGCGACAATGTCGACGTTGCGAAGCTTGACGGACATACCGTGAGATATCGGCGTCGCCGTCTCTTCCTCGACGCGCGAACGGACGCCCTTCGTCTCTACCTTTTCCGCCGACAGCAGCAATGCGCCTGAGTACTCGACATGAACTTCGTCGCCTACTTTGAGAAGTCGCACGTCCGCAACCTCGGGATCGACTTCCACGACCACCGTTTCCCCGCGCGCTCCCTGGACCGTGATGCGACTCGTCTGCACATCGACGTTGATGATACGGCTGGTAAGCCGGGCCATCGCATCCGCACCCACCGCACTGGTCGCGGTGGCTGGCGCAGGCGCACGCGTCACTTGTGCGTGGGCCGCTAGTGGGTGACTCAGCAATATGGCCGTAGCAAAGGCGAGGTTCAGCATACCCGGCGATCGTAGTGTGAGTGCACGCATGTCTTGCTCCTGTTCCTGATTATTAAGTGTGGCCAAAGCCTCGTGACAACTCGCAGCGTTTGAACGATTCGGTCATTCGATCGGTGTCAGTAGCGAACGTATCGCGAGCCGATAGGGACTGTGAAGAAGCGCGATCGTGAACGCGTTAATCGCCTGCGAACAGCGTGCGCAAATGGCCTGCGAACTTCAGGGGACACGGGTGCACGACGGATACATAGCACCGGCGGAACGCGATGTGTTTGCAGCGCGCTTAATGGCTCGTGTTCGGTTTTCCTTTACACGTACGTCATTTCCGTTCTTTCCGCTCACTGTCGCTTGCATTAACTTCTCATCACGTTGCAGCGAGTAACGAACCCCGAGCCTCCACTTTCAAGGTCTGAGTGGTGGACTTTCGCGGCCGCTTAACGCGGCCGTTTTTTTCGCAGGAGCGTCTATGAAGAAACTCGTTTCCACTATGTTGTTCTGCCTGTTCAGCGCCGCATCTGCATGCTGGGCACAGACCGAAACGGAAAAACCGTCAGCGGGCACAAACGACCAGATCGTCCAGATGCATCAGCAGATCTCCGCGGCCAATCGCACCTATGACGCAAAGGTGGCAGCAGCGAAACGCGTCTATCTGCGGCAGAAAGCAGCCGCAGGCAAAGAGCGCGACGCGTCCATCGCCGCGGCGCGCGACGGTGTTCCCTCATCTGGAACGCAGTAAGCGGTTGCATTGAAGCGGCCGGAAAACACATGTTCCGGCTCGCGATGTGAAGACGATCCAGCACTGGTAAAACAGGAAGAAGAGAGGCGTCGAACATGAAAAGAGACCATACCGCGCGAGCGTCGTTGCGCGACAACTATCAAGAGCCGGACGCGTGCACCGTCGTCGCTTCGGATAACGAAGCGGAGAAGAACAAGGAGGCGGCAAAGCGCAAGAGGCTGAGTGCGTCGAACCTCGACGCCATCATGACGCCGGGAGTCCGATACACCTGCGTCGCGCTCGCGAACCAGTTGAACAGCAGTACGCGGCAAGTGAAGGCTTCGCTGAGCCAGTTAGTCAGCGCCGGCACGATTCGCCACGTGCAGGAAGACCGCATCGGCAGATACTGGGTTCCCACCAAGGAAGAGAGGCGCGAGTTCGAGCAAGGGCGCCGTGAGCGCAGAAGGCCGCTTGGCCATATGCTCGAAGGTTACGACTCCGAGTTGCGGCGGATACAAAGTCTCTGCATGCTCGTGCGCAGATCGTGATCGTGACGACAGCCGTTTTTGCGTAAACTGGCAAATGCCGGCATTCGCCGGCTTGCTTGCGCGCATCGAATTAAACTGCCGGCGACGCCGATGTGGCGCGCATCGTGCTCCCGCGTATGCAATCGCTGCTTACCGAGGAGCCATCGAATGAGTCGACAGAAGTCCCTTCCTCACGCGCCGGCGCACTGCGGCCGCGCGCGGTGCGGCATCGAAAGCTAGCAATGGTCGATATTGTCGATAGCGCGACCCGCAGCCGCATGATGTCCGGCATTCGCGGGCGCAACACCAAGCCCGAAGTTCTGATCCGCAGCCTGCTGCATCGGCAGGGCTTTCGCTTTCGTCTCGATGCGCGCGATCTGCCGGGACGTCCCGACATCGTGCTGCCCCGCTATCGCGCCGTCGTGCTCGTGCACGGCTGCTTCTGGCATGGCCACGACTGTCATCTTTTCAAATGGCCGCAGACGCGCCCCGAGTTCTGGCGCGAGAAGATTGGCCGTAATCGCACCAACGACGACAAGGTGCGCGCCGCATTGCTCGCCGGCGGCTGGCGCGTCGCGGTCGTATGGGAATGCGCTTTGCGTGGCGCCAATCGCGATATAGAAGGCGTGCTGACGCGGCTCGTCGAATGGCTGAGAAGCGACGCGCCGACCTTCGAGGAGCGCGCGTAGCACCTTACACCGGGCGTTGCGGCGAGCGAACCGAAAGCACGCGGTGATACACTCAATCGGCTTACCCGAAGCGACGCTCGGCCGCCCGGCATGACGTCGGCGCGGCGCTGAAACCGTTCGCTTCGGCCATCGAAAACCCGTCAAGAAGGGAGGCACATAATGGCTGATTTCCGTCTCTGGTCCGACGATTTCTCCAACAACGGCTTCATGCCGAAGGCACACGAATACAGCGACAAAGCCTTTGGCGTCGATGGAGAAAACATTTCGCCCGCGCTGCAGTGGGAAGGCGCGCCGGCTGACACGCAGAGCTTCGCGCTCACCGTGCACGATCCCGACGCGCCGACCGGCAGCGGGTTCTGGCACTGGGTGGTGGTGAACATTTCCGCCGACGTGCGTTCGCTGCCGCGCAACGCCGGCAAGGCCGACGGCTCGCTGCTGCCGCAAGGCGCGCTGCAGGTGCGCAACGACTACGGCACGGTCGGCTTCGGCGGTGCTGCGCCTCCGCGCGGCGACAAGACACATCGCTACATCTTCCGCCTGCACGCGCTGAGCGTGCCGCATCTGCCGATCAATGCCGAAACCACCAATGCGGTCGCGCGTTTCATGACACATATGAACGAGATCGACTCGACGACCCACACCGGCCTCTACGAACTCAAATAACGGCAAGCTTGCGATGCCGCGCCGCCCGAGCGCGGCGCGCACGTGACATGGGCGATGCCGGCGCTCTCATCCGTTGCGCGCCGGCATCGCCGCGTCCCGCGAACCGTTTTGCAACGGCGCGCGATATCCACGGCTCGCTGTCCGACCGGCGGTTTGTCCAAGGCACATTCAACAACCGATGCACGCACAACCATCGCGCGATAGTGGCGCAGTACCGCCCGACGCAGAGCAGACAGGCGCGGCCGACAGCGCTGCGGCGTCCAACCCCGAACACGGCCTGCCGACGCCGCATCGCTATTGGGCGATGCTGGTCATTGCGCTCGCCCTCACGCTGGCAGTACTGGACAGCGCCATTGCCAATGTCGCGTTGCCCACTATCGCGCGAAACCTCCGGGCGAGTGCGGCCGGCTCCATCTGGGTCGTCAACGCGTATCAGCTTGCCATCACCATTTCGCTGCTGCCGCTGGCGTCGCTTGGCGACCGCATCGGCTATCGGCGCATTTATCTTGGCGGCCTGATTCTGTTCACGGTCGCGTCTTTCGGCTGCGCGCTCTCCACGTCGCTGTCGACGCTCGCGATTGCTCGCGTCGTGCAGGGCTTTGGTGCGGCGGGTGTCATGAGCGTGAACACGGCGCTCGTCCGCATGATCTACCCGCCGACGCAACTCGGGCGCGGCGTCGCAATCAATGCGATGGTGGTGGCCGTGTCCTCCGCTGTAGGACCCACCGTGGCCTCGGGGGTGCTCGCCGTGGCCTCGTGGCCGTGGCTCTTCGCGATCAATGTGCCGATCGGCATCGCGGCGATTGTGGGCGGCTTCAAGGCTTTGCCGATGAACCGCGGCCACGATTCGCCATACGACCTGTTGAGCGCGGTCATGAACGCGTTCGTATTCGGCCTGCTGATTTTCGCAGTCGATGGTCTCGGGCACGGCGAACGGCTTGGCTACGTCGCCGTGGAATTCATCGGCGCGGTGGTGATCGGCTACTTCTTCGTGCGTCGTCAATTGAGCCGGCCGGCGCCGCTGCTGCCGATCGATTTGCTGAGGATTCCGATCTTCGCGCTGTCGATCGGCACGTCGGTCTGTTCGTTTTGCGCGCAGATGCTCGCTTTCGTGTCGCTGCCTTTCATGTTGCAGGACACGCTCGGTTTCTCGCAAGTCGATACCGGTCTCCTGATGACGCCATGGCCCGCGGTCATCATCATCGCTGCGCCGATTGCCGGGGTGCTGTCGGACAAAGTGTCGTCAGGCTGGCTGGGCGGCGTCGGACTGGCCACCATGACCGTCGGACTGCTGCTGCTCGCCACGCTCGGAGCGCATCCCGAGCCGGTGCAGATCGCATGGCGCATGGCGTTGTGCGGCGCGGGTTTCGGTATCTTCCAGTCGCCTAACAACCGCACGATGCTGTCGTCGGCGCCGCGTGAGCGCAGCGGTGGCGCGAGCGGCATGCTGGGCACCGCGCGCCTGACCGGCCAGACGCTCGGCGCCGCGCTTGTCGCGTTGATTTTCGGAGTGGCGCCGCACAACGGGCCAGTCCTCGCGCTGTATGTGGCCGCAGGGTTTTCGGCAGTGGCAGCGGTGGTCAGCACCCTGCGCGTAACGCAACAGGCGAAGGCGCGGCCGGCCTGATCTACGTTTTTTGCGAACTCAACGACAAAAGGGCGCGGATCGCTGCAAACGATCCGCGCCCTTCTCTTTCTTGTCTTCGACAACCTCGCTCAGACGTGACGAACGCGCGCGGCTCCGCGAGAGCCGCGCTGCCGCAAAATTCCTATGACGACGCCGTCACGTCAGCGAGCTTTACCGCTTTGGCCGTCACGGAAGACGCCGTAGCGACGTTGCGCAAATCGCCGAGGAAGGTATCGCGCCACACGGACAGGTTGTTCTCGCGCATCGGCGCCATCATGTCCGCATGGCGGGCCTGACGTTCGGCGAGCGGCATCGAGAGCGCACGTTCCAGCGCTTCGGCCATCTGCGAGAGATCGAACGGATTGACCACCAGAGCACCCGGCAGTTGCTCGGCGGCGCCGGCGAATTGCGAGAGCACCAGCACGCCCGGATCGGCCGGATCTTGCGACGCGACATATTCCTTGGCGACCAGGTTCATGCCGTCGCGCAGCGGCGTCACGTAGCCGACCTGCGATTGACGGAACAGCGCCATCAGCAGATTGCGTTCGTACTTGCGGTTCAGGTACTGGATCGGCGTCCAGTCGAGCTGCGCAAAGCGGCCATTGATACGCCCCGCCTCGCCTTCCAGCGTCTGACGAATCCGCTGATAGGTCTGAACGTCCGCGCGCGTCGGCGGTGCGATCTGCACGAGCGACACACGCCCGTGCCATCCCGGCGCATTCAGCAGCAGGCGCTCGAACGCCTGGAAGCGTTCCACCAGACCCTTCGAATAATCGAGGCGATCGACGCTCATGATCAGCTTGCGGCCGCGCATGCCGTCGCGCAGGCTGCGCACCGGCTTGCGGTCGGTGAACTGCTCGGCGGCCTTGGCGATCGCGTCCGGATAGATACCGATCGGATACGCACCCACCTTGAGGAAACGGTTGTAGGCGTGAACCATGCCGTCTTCACTCGACGTGCCATGATGGCCCCGCTCGATGAAATCGACGAACGACTGGCGATCCGCCTCCGTCTGAAAGCCGATCACGTCGTAGCTGCACATCGCCTTCACAAGTTCTTCATGCGGCGGGATCGTGCGCAGCACCTCGGGGACCGGAAACGGAATGTGCAGGAAGAAGCCAATCGGGTTCTTCACGCCGAGGTCGCGCAGGCAGCGCGCAAACGGCAGCAAGTGGTAGTCGTGAACCCAGATAATGTCGTCGGGCCTCAGAAGCTCCTTGAGCTGCTTGGCGAGCGTCGCATTGACGCGCTGGTAGCCCGCATATTCCTGTCGATCGTAACGCGACAGGTCATTGCGATAGTGAAACGTCGGCCACAGCGTCGCATTCGAAAAGCCGCGGTAATACTGGTCGTAGTCACGCTTGGTCAGGCCAACGGTCGCATAGGTCACGTTGCCTTGTTTCTCAATCAGCGGCGGGGACGGCTCGCTCACCGTCTCACCGCTCCAGCCAAACCAGACTCCGCCGGTTTCCTTCAACGCATCCAGCACGCCGATCGCCAGGCCGCCCGCTGCGGGCCGCCCTTCCTGGGTCGGCGCAACACGATTCGATACCACGATCAGTCTGCTCATTGGTGCTCCACCTAGTTCAGTTGTTTCGTTGCATACGGACATGTGCCAAAAAGGTGCATGCAAGTCGCGTGCCGTTTTTGCAGAAGCGGAGGACAAAAAATGTATGCAAATGTGACGGGCGAGCAAAAACCCGCAGCACGGGAACGCCGCGAAGAACTTCCTTCCGTTTCCTACGACGAACCGGCGAACGCCGTTCTCGCGTGATTATTTGCTGGGCAGAGAGCCTCACGCGTCCTGCTCGGAGCCCAAGTCGCGCTGGTAGTCGAGGCCTTCCGGGCGGACGCCGCCCTGGTTGTACTCCCCGTCAGGTGGTGCGTGCGGAGCGACGCGATTCTGCGCGGACGGATCGTGGTGAGGCGCCTGAGGGGCGGGTGCGGCCGATGAATCGGGCGCTGGCGCGGGGGGCGACTCGGTAGAAAGCGGCGGACCATTCCTGGTCGCCGGGGGACGGCCGTCGCGCTTGGAGTGACGCGCCGAACGCCGCAGTGCTGGATGTCTCATGGTCGATGCCTCCGGGCAAAGCCGCGCCGCCCAGGCAGTGGCGGCATCTACAAGTCTTGGAACGACGCCGTAACTGCCGGTAAAACGTGCGCCGCATTTGTAACATGTACACAAGTTTGCGGCGCGTGGCTAGGGCGCAACCCGCTCGCCATGTCAGAGTTGCAGAGAGATTGGCGGGCGCTGACTGGCTTGGGGAGTTTGCGTGGGCTGCGGCGGCGGATCGCCGATCGGCGGCTCGGCCGGTTCGATCGGCTGCGGACTCGGGTCGGGCACAGTGTCGGGCTCGCCCGGCGTCGGCGGCTCGATCGGCTCCGGACGATGTGCATGCTTTTGAAGCGGCGACGCGGGAGCGGCAACGTGTTCCGGCATGTCAGTGATCCTCGTTATGCGTTCTACCGAAACGCAGCAAGGGTTGTGCCGTTACAGAAGCGCTCCCGGCCAAAGCGGGGGCGACTGAACGCTAAGCGTCCGCGCCGCCGAGCGCGCGCGATTCGTCGGCGGAATCGCCTTCTTCACGCGCGTCGTTGCCGTATTCCACGAGGCGGTTGTACAGCGTCTTCAGGCTGATGCCGAGAATCTCGGCCGCGCGCGTCTTCACGCCGCCGCACTGCTCGAGCGTGGCCAGAATCAGCTGACGATCCGCTTCTGCGAGCGACGTGCCGAACGGGATGGTGATCGCCGTACCGGCCGCCGGCTTCGACAGCGTGATCTGCAGCGGCACGGTGGCCGTGCTGTCCGAATCCGTGCCCGACATGATGTGCGCGCGCTGCACGTAGTTCTTCAGTTCGCGCACGTTGCCAGGCCACGGGTACGACAACAACATTTCCTTCACCGCCGGCGGGAAATGTTTGCGCGTGCCGTGACGTTCGTTGAGCTCGTCGAGAAACGCCTGGGCCAGCAACTCCACGTCTTTGCCCCGGTCGCGCAGCGGCGGCAAGCTGATCGGGAATACGTTCAGCCGGTGGTAAAGGTCCAGCCGCAGCTTGCCTTCCAGCACCGCCTGCTCCGGATCGCGGTTGGTCGCGGCGATCAGGCGCACGTCCGTTTCGATTTCCTTTGTCGTGCCCACGCGCATGAACATGCCCGTTTCGAGCACGCGCAAGAGCTTGACCTGCAGCTCGATCGGCATTTCC
>JGI25165J46597_1000797_pt1 | contig 23919 bp, 19 predicted proteins | sample AraplaCL_Cvi_mCL_FD_46597 | JGI IMG/M metagenome (IMG submission 46597)
CGGACGGCACACTGGTGCGGCGCGGCCGCCATCAGATCGAGCGCGACATCGACCATTTCTCGGTGATCGAGCACGATGGCGTGCTGTTCGGCTGCGCGGCGTTGTATCCGTACACGCAGGAGCGCATCGGCGAAATGGCTTGCCTGACAGTCGCGCCCGAAGCGCAGGGCACCGGCGACGGCGAGCGCCTGCTCAAACGCATCGAGCAACGCGCGCGGGCCCGCGGGCTCACGCGCATTTTCGTGCTCACCACGCGTACCGAGCACTGGTTCCTCAAGCGCGGCTTCGTCAAGGTCACGGTCGACGACCTGCCCGAAGACCGCCGCCGACTGTACAACTGGCAGCGCAAATCGCTCGTGCTGATGAAACAGCTCTGAGCGGCCCCATATAAAGCGACCGCCCGTCCTCGTATCGATTACGGTAATTATTTTTTATGGGACTGGAGTGAGTGCCGAAGCATTCACTCCGGTCGACACAGGAGAAGCACAGCATGACTCGTATGGTTCAATGCGCGAAGCTCGGCAAGGAAGCCGAAGGCCTCGATTTCCCGCCGCTGCCGGGCGAACTCGGCAAGCGGATCTACGAAAGCATTTCCAAGGAAGCGTGGCAAGCCTGGTTGAAGCAGCAAACCATGCTGATCAACGAAAACCGTCTGAACATGGCCGATCCGCGCGCGCGACAGTATCTGATGAAGCAGACCGAAAAGTTCTTCTTCGGCGAAGGCGCAGATACGGCGCAAGGTTACGTGCCGCCGCCGGCTGAGTGAGCGCAATTCGAGTGCTCCGCACTCGCAGCAGTAGCGACGAAATCCGCGCCAGGTGCGCGGATTTTTTTCGCCCCTCGCCTGCCGCGCAAACTCTCCAAACGGTACATTTCGTGCTCTTCCAGACGTCTTTTCGAGACCGTCTCGATCGCCGGAATATCCCGCCCCGCAAGGGATCGAGCGCCTTCGGCAAACCGCGGGTGCGAAACCGGGTTTGCACGATCCTCTGTCATCGTGCTAACATGTGCGTCGTTCCAACAGCAATTCACCTACATTCGCGTTCTCTGACCTTGCGACCCGCCATGTGCCTGCACTGCGTGAGTCCATCGCGATGGAACAGTTTTTATACAAGAAGGCTTGTCGGTCGTATCGCGGTTTGAAGTCGCTCTTCGGTCATCCAAGGGTCATTCAGGCGGCGAATAAAGCACCGGCCTTTTTCGTTTCAAGCCTTCCAGTGGCGTAGTCCGGCCTCCAGCCGTCTGCGTCCTCATGCATCTGCCCCCCCTCCACGGCCACGCAGGTGCAACAGTCAACACAATTTAATCGAGTGTTTTTTCGCGACCTGGCTCGCGAGGCACGGGCGTTTGCTGCTATTGCCGCGCTTTCGCGTTTCTTTTCCGACGCGCGCCCACTCTTTCGCCTTCGCGGCGCAAGAACGCCATCGCCCCGTTTGCGAAACTGCACTTCCCAGCAACCGTGGCGGAACGCATCATGAGTTTCGTCGCAGTCATCGGAGTTTTACCTTGACCGCTTCCAGCAACGGCTTCTGGCGACATCACAAACAAGAACAGCGCCTTTCTCTCGACGACATCACCGTCGTCGACAACTCGCTCCTCAAACGTGCCGTCGGCGCCATGGCGCTCGGCAACGCAATGGAATGGTTCGATTTCGGCGTGTACAGCTACATCGCTGTCACGCTCGGCAAAGTGTTCTTCCCGTCGTCGAGCCCTTCCGCCCAGTTGATCGCCACGTTCGGCACGTTTGCCGCCGCGTTTCTCGTGCGCCCGGTCGGCGGCATGGTGTTCGGGCCGCTCGGCGACCGCATCGGCCGTCAGCGCGTACTCGCAATGACCATGATCATGATGGCGATCGGCACGTTCGCGATCGGGCTGATCCCGAGCTATGGCTCGATCGGCATCCTCGCGCCGGCGCTGCTGCTCGTAGCGCGTCTGGTGCAAGGCTTTTCGACAGGCGGCGAATACGGCGGAGCAGCCACCTTCATCGCCGAATTTTCGACCGACAAGCGGCGCGGCTTCATGGGCAGCTTCCTTGAGTTCGGTACGCTGATCGGCTACGTGCTCGGCGCAGGCACGGTTGCGGTGCTGACCGCGACGCTGTCGAACGACGCGCTGCTGTCGTGGGGCTGGCGTGTGCCGTTCCTGATCGCCGGTCCGCTGGGCCTGGTGGGTCTTTATATCCGGATGAAGCTCGAAGAAACGCCCGCGTTCAAGAAGCAGGCCGAACAACGCGAAGCCGAAGACAAGGCGGTGCCGAAGCAGTCGCTGCGCAATCTGCTCATGCAGCAATGGAAGCCGTTGCTGCTGTGCGTCGGCCTCGTGCTGATCTTCAACGTGACCGACTACATGGCGCTCTCGTACCTGCCGAGCTACCTGTCGGCCACCCTGCACTTCAACGAATCGCACGGCCTTTTCATCGTGCTGCTCGTGATGGTACTAATGATGCCGATGACGCTCGCAGCCGGCCGTCTGTCCGACACGATCGGCCGTAAGCCGGTGATGCTGTTCGGTTGCGTGGGTCTGTTCGCACTGTCGATTCCTGCCCTGCTGCTGATCCGCATGGGCACGCTGGTGCCCGTGTTCGGCGGCCTGATGATTCTCGGCGTGCTGCTGTCGTGCTTCACGGGCGTGATGCCGTCGGCACTGCCGGCGCTGTTCCCGACCAAGATCCGCTACGGCGCGCTGGCCATCGGCTTCAATATCTCGGTGTCGCTGTTCGGCGGTACGACGCCGTTGGTGACCGCATGGCTCGTCGACCGCACCGGCAATCTGATGATGCCTGCGTACTACCTGATGGGCGCGTCGCTGATCGGTATCGTCTCCGTGATGGCGCTTCGCGAAACCGCCCGCAAGCCGCTGCTCGGCTCGGGCCCTTGCGTGGCGACGCGCGCCGAAGCGCACGCAGTACTGCGCGGCGAACGTGAAGCCGAAGAGATGGACGAACGCTACGCAGCCACTGCTACGGCGCGTGCGTGATTGACTGCGGCGCGGTAGCAGCGGTGACGCGACACGATTCCTTCGGGAGTCGCCGCTAACCGCGGTATCAGGCTTGATTGCAGTAATCGCGCTAGCGAAGCCGACTCACCGCGCGGCATTCCAGTTACATCGAAAGTAGGCGTACGACGGGCCGGCAGATTTGCCGGCCCGTTTTCATTTCAGCAGCAGATCGAATCTCGCCTGCGCGCGCGATCCTTCGACCGTCAGGATGCCCGCCGACACCGGCAGCTTGAAGCGCCGCGGCCCCGCACTGCCGGGGTTGATGAACAGCACGCCGTCGCGCTCGCTGATCGACGGCTTATGCGAATGGCCGGTCACCACCACGCCGATACCGTCGTTGCGCGGACCGGCTGGCACGTCGGCGATGTCATGCACGACAAGAATCGCGACCTGCTGCACGTTGAGCGTCGCATGCGTAGGCAGCGACGCGGCCCACTCGCCGGTGTCGTTATTGCCGCGCACTACGGTGAGCGGCGCGATCTGACGGAGCGCCTCGAGCACGGCCTCGTTACAGATGTCGCCCGCGTGGATGATGGCGTCGCAGCCCGCGAGGTATTCGAGCGCTTCGGGGCGCACGAGGTTGTGCGTGTCGGAGATGAGACCGATGCGGCTCGACGGCGCGCGGCGAGTAGATGAAGTCATGACGACAGTATCCGTGAAGCTCGGGTCTGGTCGCAATTAGCCTCGTTGCACGAAGGCGGTCGCCCGCCAGCACGCTCAGGCTTCCATCACATGCTCGATGCGCCGGTCCGGCACGAGCCACCATGCCGCAGCAAGCGCGTAGAGCGCCGCCGAAATCCACGGTGCGACGAACGCGAGCGCAATGCCCGCCAGATAAATCGCCACCGACACTTTCCCTTTGATGTCGTTGCCCACCGCTTTTGCGAGCGTCGAGTCATGACCGTGCGCACGGATCAGCGTGCGCGTCAGGATGAAGTACGCGATGGCCGACATGAACAGCACGACGCCGTACATGGCAGTCGGCCACGAGGCCAGATGATTTTCGCCGACCCAATGCGTGACGGCGGGAAGCAGCGACAGCCAGAACAGCAGATGCAGATTGGCCCACAGCACGCCGCCGTTGACCCTTTGCACCGCATGGAACATGTGATGATGATTGTTCCAGTAAATGCCCACGTAGATGAAGCTCAGCACATAGGCGGCGAATACCGGCACGAGCGGAGTCAGTGCGGCGAGATCGAAGCCTTCCGGTACCTTGATTTCCAGCACCATGATCGTGATGATGATGGCGATCACGCCATCGCTGAAGGCTTCGACACGTCCCTTGCCCATCGGCTGTTCCTCGAATGAATGCGATTGAATGCGATTGAATGCGATTGAATGCGATTGAATGCGGGGCGATTATCCGCGATGGCGCGACGCTTTGTCGATGCGCGCCGCGCTCGCGTTACTTCAGCGGCTTCAGACCGTCGAGCAAGGTCGGCACCAGCTCGCTGATGGTCGGGTGAATGTGCATCGCGTATTGCAAGGTGGGATACGGCGCGCCCGCCGTCATGATGTCGATGATGGTATGAATCGCCTCGTCGCCTTCTATACCGTGGATCGCCGCGCCGAGAATCTGCCGGGTGTGCGGATCGGCAAGCACCTTCATGAAACCGTCGGTCTCGCCGCGCTCGCGAGCGCGGCCCACGCGCGACATCGGCATGGTCGCGATCAACGCGTCGCGGCCGCTCTTGCGCACGTCGTCTTCGGAAAGGCCCACGCGCGCGAGCGGCGGGTCCACGAACACCGCGTACGCCATGATCCGTTTGTCGACAGTGCGCGTGCCGCCATCGAACAGATTGGCCGCGACGATCTGGTAATCGTCGTAAGACGTATGCGTAAATGCGCCTCGCCCGTTGATGTCGCCGATCGCCCATACGCCCGGCACGTTGGTGCGCAACTGGCCGTCCACGGGAATCGTGCCGTGCCGGTCGGTTTCGATGCCGGCTGCGGCAAGACCGAGATCGTCGGTATTCGGTTTGCGGCCGGTTGCGAACAGCAGATGCGACGCCTCCAGCGCCGGAACATTCTGCTCGAAGCCGATACACACGTCATTCTCGCGATGCGGATGCGGCTCCACGCGCGAAGGCTGCACTCCGAAACGGAACTCCACGCCCTCACGCGCCAGCACGCTCTGCACCGACTCCGCAAAGTCGGCGTCCTCGCGCGTGAGCACACGATCGCCGCGCACCAGCACCGTCACTTCGCTGCCGAAGCGGCGAAACACCTGCGCGAATTCGAGCGCGATATAACTTCCCCCAACAATCACGAGCCGGCTTGGCAACTCCGTGATCTCAAGCAGACTCGAGTTGGTGTAATAGCGGGCTCGCTCGATGCCCTCAAGCGGCGGCACCACGGCGCGCGTGCCCGTATTGAGGAAAATCTCGTCCGCGCTCAGTTCGTGCAGCACAGCTCCGTCCGGGCCGCTGACGGCAAGCGTGTGCGGCCCGGTGAAGCGCGCATGGCCGTTGAATACCGTGAGGTTCCTGGCGCCCCGTAGCCAGGCCTCCACGCCGTCGTGCGACTGGCCCACGATCTTGTCCTTGCGCGCCTTAACCGCTGCCATATCCACGCCGACCGCGCCGCCGATATGCACGCCCAGCCTCGCCGCATGGCGCGCCACATGCGCCGCGCGGGCGCTCGCCACGTATGCCTTGGTCGGCGTGCAGCCGACGTTCACACAGGTCCCGCCGAACGCCGCGCGTTCAATGACCGCCGTGCGGCGGCCGCTTTTGCCAAGACGCACGGCGAGCGGCGCGCCGCCCTGTCCCGTGCCGATCACAACCGCGTCGAAGTGCTGTGCCATCGCAAGTCTCCTGGGGCTCAGATGCAGGTCGTTGCATCTTACGCCCAGTCTTCAGCGCGGTTATGTCACGCTGCCGATCCTCGCGGATTGAGAACCCTCGCGACATACGCCAACACGGCGAGCGGATCACGTCGCCGCATACACATCCGCCAACGCGCGTGCATACGCGCTCGCTCCCACTGGCCGGCTGTACAGATAACCCTGCTGTTTGTCGCAATCGATCGAACGAAGGAATGCGGCCTGCTCGGGCGTCTCCACGCCTTCCGCGGTGACGTTCATGCCGAGCGAGTGCGCCATGGCCACCACGGCCTGCGTGATCGCAATCGAATCGCGATGATCGGGCAAGCCCGCCACGAACGACCGGTCTATCTTCAGGTTGTGCAGCGGAAAGCGTTTCAGATACGACAGCGACGAATAGCCGGTGCCGAAGTCGTCGACGGAAATACGCACGCCCGTCGCGCTCAACGCAAGCAGCATGGGCAGCACGGTGTCGCTGTCGCTCATCAGAAGCCGCTCGGTGATCTCCAGTTCGAGCGCCGCCGGCTCGAGCCCGGAGTGGTCCAGACAGCGCCTGATCCGCTCCACCAGACCGTCGTTGAACTGGCGCGGCGACAGATTCACCGCGACGATCAGATCCGGCGCGAGCGTGCGCCGCCATTGCGCCGCCTGCTCGCAGGCACGGGCGAGCACCCAGTCGCCGATCTCGACGATCAGGCCCGCGTCTTCCGCAACCGGAATGAATTCGGCCGGCGAGACATTGCCAAGCTCGCTGTTGTACCAGCGCAGTAGTGCCTCCGCGCCGATGGTCCGGCCGGCGTGACTATCGACGATCGGCTGATATACGAGACTGAGCTCGTGGGCGGCGAGCGCGCGGCGCAGCGACTGCTCGATCAGGAACCGGCGTTGCAGTTGCTGATTGAGTTCCGCCGTGAAGAACTGGAAGTTGTTGCGCCCGCGCTGTTTCGCGTGATACATCGCCGAGTCGGCGTTGCGCATCAGCGTAGGAGCGTCCTGGCCGTCTTCGGGAAAGCGGCTGATGCCAATCGACGCGCCCAGGTAGTACTCGTTGTCCGCCACCGCGAACGGCACCGCGATTTCCCCGAGGATGCGACGCGCGAGGCCGACTATCTGCTCGTTGCATTCGCAGGCGCTCACCACGATCACGAACTCGTCGCCGCCCACGCGCGCGAGTGTGTCGTCCGGGCCGACGCAGCCGGCAAGCCGCTCGGCGACCCGTTTCAGCAACGCGTCGCCGGCCTCATGACCGGCCGTGTCGTTGACCTTCTTGAATCCGTCGAGATCGACGAACAGCACGGCGACGCTCGTAAGCTCGCCGCTGTAATTCGGGTTGCCGGGTGCGAACAGGCTGTTCATGCGCTCCGTCAGATAGGCCCGGTTGTAAAGACCGGTGAGGGAATCGCGCGTCGCGAGAAATTTCAACTGGCGCTGCGCCTCGCGCACCGGGCCGATGTCGGTAAACGAGATCAGTACGGAGTCGGGCTTGCTCTCGCCCGGCTTCAGAATCGGCACGACGTTCTCGGTGACCCAGATCACTTCGCCGTTCACCAGTTCGAGCGCCAGTGTGACGCCGAGCATCGGCTTGCCGCTCGCAAGCACCTGCGCGACAGGCCGCTCATGCTCGGCCACGGGCGAGCCGTCCTCGTGAAAGCCACGCACCATCACCGTGCGGATACTGCGCCCGACGATCTGCGGACCGGTGCGCAACATGCGTTGCGCGCTCGGATTGCAGGCCAGCACGACGCCCGAGCGAGACTGCACGACAATGCCCTCGATCAGATGATCGACGACCAGCCGGTGGTGCTCCTCGCTGTTCGCAAGCCGCTGCGCCATCGCGTCCTGATGCACGGCAAGCCCGACGCTGCGGCTGATGTCGCGCAGCATCGTCTCTTCCTGCGCGGTAGGACGGCGCGGCTCGCGGTGATAGACGGCGAACGCGCCCAGCACGGCGCCCGCGTCGTTCTCGAACGGCACCGACCAGCACGCGCGCAAGCCGTGCGGCAACGCGAGCGCGCGGAAGTCCGCCCATAGCGAATCCGTCTCGATGTCCTCGACCACCACCAGCCGCCGCTCGTACATCGCGGTGCCGCAAGAGCCCGCGCTCGGACCGATCGGCACGCCGTCGATCGCCGTGCTGAACTCCGCCGGCAACGACGGCGCGGCGCCCATCTTCACGTGGACGCCGTCGTCGTCGAGCAGCAGGATCGAGCACGACGCGCCCCCGCCCAGCAGCGCTTCCGCGCGGTGGCAGACTTCTTCCAGCAATTCCGGCAACGGCGTATTGCGCGTGATCAGCCGCAACACGCTACGCTCCGACGCCAACACCTCTTCGGCCAGATCCGGCCGGTAATGGCCGGCATCGGGCGTCGCTCCTACGTCCATGCGTGATGTCGCTTCGCGGTTCATATATGCGCCCCCCAACCCAACATCGGCAAGAAAGCGTCAGCAGCGCATCAGGGTATACCCGCCAAACGTGAAGATGTCCGCCGGGCGTGCTTCCGTTTGTGCTGCATTGCGCGATCCGGAGTGTCGGGCGGACCCGCGCGACGCAACATCTGGTAATCACTCGCGGTAAGTGCCGCGTTTTTCCGGCGTCTCGATCGCACGGGATCGGACGATCATCCGTTGCATGAAAAACCATGCATCGCGGGAATCGTCATGAAAATCGTCCGCTCCGTTCTGATCGCCGCGCTGCTGATCGCGCATTCGCCCGTTCAGGCCGCAAGTTTCAACTGCACGAAGGGCCGTTCCTTCACCGAGAAAATGATCTGCAGCGACACGGCGTTGTCGCGTCTGGACGACACGCTCGGGCAGCTCTACTGGAAAGCGCGCCGACGAGCGCCGGATCGGCGCGGCTTCATCGCCGACAGCGACAGCAAATGGGCCTGGCGCGAGGCCAATTGCCGGGACGCGGCGTGTCTCGGCACGTGGTACGCAACACGTATCGACGACCTTCAGCAGTTGCTGGCGAGCCTCCCGACGGTCGCGCCGCCTGCGCTGGCGCAACCCCTGGAACCTGCCGATGCGCTCAAGTCCGCGCTGCCGGAGCGCTCACACAAGCCGTCCGTGCCTGCGAGTCCCACCGTCGAAACGGCAATGCATCAATGCACGGCCGCGAATCCGGGGATCGCAATCGGCGAGCAGTGCCCGAGCGTCATCAAGCAGAACGACGGCCGGTGGAAATACCGGCCGCATGGCGGCGACTGGTTCTGCGGCATCGCGATGCTGGAGCGGAGCTAGCGGCTATTCCAGAACCTGCGCTGCACGTCCATTACCTCGGACTCGACTTCGGCGACCGGGCCGATCACTTCGACGCGCTTCTGACAGTGATCGAAGACATACCGGCAATCGACGCTCATCGTCGGATTCTCCGCGTGATCGCCGGTCGCCTCCAGCAGGCGCTTCTCCGTCATGCCGAACACCACCCGGCCGATGTTCGCCCAATACATCGTGCCCGCGCACATGCAACACGGCTCGACCGACGTGTACAGCGTGCAACTCCACAAGTAGGCGGGCGTGAAGTTGAGCGCCGCCACGCGAGCGAGCACCGACTCCGCATGGTTCACCGTGTCGACATTGCCCTGCTCCATCAACACGGTTTCCTGGTCCGGGCCGACCAGCACTGCACCGAACGGGTGATGCCCGAGCAGCGTCGCGCGCTCGGCGATCCGGCTCGAATGCCGCAGATGCCGCACGATCTGCTCGTGCGTGGGCGTCAAACCTTGCGGCGGAAAGCCAGCCGCATCGGCGCCGGCGGTTGCGCTCATCTCCCCGCTCGGAACAGTCAGACTCACGGGTGTACTCCTTTTTTACTGTCGGCAGGCTGGGAGGCTCGATGCAGTTCGCGTTACTTCGGCAGCGAGCCGTCGACGCCCTGCACGAACCAGTTCAACCGCAGCAGCTCCGCGTCGCTCAGCGACTTGCCCGCCGCAACCTTCACCGCCCCGGACTGATCCACGATCGGCCCGGCGAACGGATTGAACTTGCCCGAGATGATGTCGTCGCGTTTCTGGCTCAACGCCTTCTGCGCAGTCGGCGACACCGCTTCGGTGTTGATATCGGCGAGGTCGATCGCCTTCTCTTTCAGGCCCCACCACACCGGCGCGTTGTTCCATGTGCCCGCCATGACCTGCTGCACCAGATACGTGTAATACACGCCCCAGTTGCTCACGCACGCGCCCAGTTGCGCGTTCGGCCCAAACTTCTTCATGTTCGAATCCCAGCCGAACGCGTGCACCTTCTTCTGCTCGGCGGTCTGCATGGTGGCCGTCGAATCCGTGTTCTGGATGAGAACGTCCGCGCCCTGGCCGATCAGCGTTTCGGCGGCCTGCTTCTCGCGGCCCGGATCGAACCAGCTATTGATCCACACGACCTTGACGCGCACCTTCGGGTTCACGGAGCGCGCGCCCATCGTGAACGCGTTGATGTTGCGCACCACTTCCGGCACCGGCACCGAGCCCACGAAGCCAAGCGTGTTCGACTTCGTCGTGTAACCGGCGACGAGCCCGGCGAGATAGGCGCTCTGGTAGGTGCGCACGTCGTACGTCGCGAAGTTGGCCGCTTTCTTGTAGCCGGTCGCGTGTTCGAACACCGTGTCCGGGAAGTCTTTGGCGACCTTCAGTTCGAAGTCCTGGAAGCCGAAGCTCGAACCCACCACGATCTTGTTGCCCTTCGACGCGAGATCGCGGAACACGCGCTCCGAGTCCGCGGACTCGGGCACGTTCTCGATGCGTGTCACCTTGATCTTGTCGCCAAACTTTGCCTCGACCTCTTTTACGCCCTGTTCGTGCGCGTAGGTCCAGCCGGCGTCGCCGGGATTGCCGAGGTAGACAAACGCAATGCCGACGGGCTGCGCGGTGGCCGCCGACGCTGCCGTCGCAGCAAACCCGAGGCTGAGGCCGACGGTTGCGGCACATGCCGCAACGAGCGCGGTCCGGGCAGTCTTGATACGCAATGATCGATGCAGCGCTCGCGCCAGCGTTGTTTTCATGAATTCTCCGAAATCGATTAAGGGGTTCGCCTGGCGCCCGTTGGTGCGGGCAGGCCTCCAGCATAGGGGGCCATATTCCGAGGTCAATTTCAGAGGAAAAATTATTCGCTGTTATCCCGTGTATAACGGAACCGGTATTGCGCGCGGCGCGATTAACTAGTGAAGGCTCGGCGGCGACGTGTCGTCGGGGTCGGGCGCCCCGTCATCGCCCGCGGCACCGCTCTCGCCGAACAGCTCCGCGCACACCTCCCGGCCGCTGTCGCTCAGACGCGCGGTGCCGGCGCCCTCTTCGTCGAAAGTCGTCTCAACCAGACCGCTGTCGACGAGCACCGTCAACTGCCGCCGAAGCGCGCTCATCGGCACGTTGGCCTGCTTGGAGAGCCTCGCTAACGACCACGCGCCGCTGCGCATCTCGCGGCGCGGCCTCACGTCTCCCAAGCTTTCTCGATGCGCGCGCCAAAGCTGCCCCAGCACGGCGATCAGCACCGGGTCGATTTCATCGTCATCCATTCGTGTCTCCTTCTTACTGTTTTTGTCTGCCTGGCTCTGCTGCATCAACTCGTGCAAGCGCTTCACGCCATCTGCGTCACCAGTTCGCCCAGTGTCTTCAACGCCGCCTCCGTTTGCGCAGTCCACGGGTAGCTGTAATTAAGCCGGATGAAATGGCGAAAATCGTTGCGCGTCGAAAACATCATGCCCGGGCCGACCGTAATGCTGCGCGCGAGCGCCGCCTGATAAAGGCGCATCGAATCGACACGCTCGGGCAACTCCACCCACAACACATAGCCGCCTTGCGGCGTCGAGATACGGGTGCCGGCCGGAAAGAAACGCCGCACCAGCGCGGTCATGATGCTCGCCTGCTGCCGGTAGACCTTGCGAACATGCCGCAGATGCCGGTCGTATGCATCCTGCCGCAGATAATCGGCGACCGCGACCTGCGGCACGGAAGGCGTCGTGAGCGTGTTCAAAAACTTCAGCTTCTCGACCTGCGCACGATAACGCCCCGGCAACGCCCAGCCTATCCGGTAAGACGCCGTGAGGCTCTTTGAAAAAGACGCGCAATGCAGCACGAGCCCTTGCGTGTCGAAGCTTTTCAATGCCGACGGCCGCGTCTCGCCGAAATACAACTCCTGATAAACGTCGTTCTCGATCACCGGAATCTGATGCGCGGCGAGCAATTCGACGAGTTGCCGCTTGCGCGCATCCGGCATCTGGAAACCGAGCGGATTCTGGAAGTTCGGCATCACCATGCAGGCGGCGATCTTCTGCCGCTCGATGACCTGTGCGAGTGCGTCGATGTCGATTCCGTCGACCGGATGCGTCGCCACCTCGATAGCGCGCATACCGAGACGCTCGATCGCGTGCAGCATCGCGTAGTAAGTCGGCGATTCGACGGCCACTGTGTCGCCCGGCTTGGCGACCGCCTGCAGGCTCAAGTTGATCGCCTCGGTGGCGCCGAGCGTGATGACGATCTCGTCCGGATCGACCGGCATGCCGTTCTCGGTATAGCGCCGGGCGATCTGCCGGATCAGCTCCGGGTTGCCGGGCGGCAGATCGTCGATCAGGTTCCAGCTCGCCTGACGGCGCGCAATCGCGTTCGCGTACTGGTTGATGCGCCGCCACGGAAATAGCGATGGATCGGGATACGGCGAGCCAAACGGGACGGCGTCGTGCGCGCGGATGCTACGAAGCGTCGACAGAACGAGGCGGCTCACGTCGACTTCCGCGGCAACGGGCGCTACCGGCGCGGCAGGCTTGCCGCCCGCCCGCCGGGTCTCGGGCCGAAACGCGTGCAGCGCGGCTTCGCGCACGAAGTATCCCGACTGCGGGCGCGTCTCGACGATGCCGCGGCTCTCCAGCAACGCGTACGCATGCAGCACCGTCTTGATGCTGACGCCATGCTGCTGGCTCGCCTGCCGCACCGACGGAATCCGCTCGCCCGCGGCGAACACGCCCCGCCGCACGGCTTCGGTGATCTCATCGGCGAGCTTTTCGTACAGTTTCAAGGACGTGGCTCAAGGGACTGGATAGTTCGAGACGCCAGTCTATGGCAAAACGCAAGCAACTGTATCCCTTCCCTTTTTGATTTTCTGTATGCTGCACTGCGATTGGAACACAGTAGTCTTGGAACATCGGCCCGAAAAGCCATGACAAGAACACGCGCGGCAACATCATGAAAAAAACCGACACACGCAGCGAATCCGGCAGCGAACCTCGCATCGAGCCATACAAGCACCCGGCAGCGGGCTGGGGCGCGCTCAAGTACGTCGCCATCAACCTGATCAAGGAAAAGGTGACGGGCGGCAACTACCGCACGCTGCTCAAACAGAATCAGCCGGACGGCTTCGACTGCCCCGGCTGTGCATGGCCCGACCGCGAGCATGCATCCACGTTCGAGTTTTGCGAGAACGGCGTAAAAGCGGTGGCCGCGGAGGCAACCAGCAAGCGCGTGACGCCCGCGTTCTTCGCGGAGCACACCGTCGCCGAACTGATGACGCAGTCCGACTTCGAGTTGGAGCAGCACGGCCGCCTGACCGACCCGCTCGTCTATGACGCGATGCGCGACCGCTACGTGCCGATCGGCTGGGACGAAGCGTTCGATCTGATTGCGAGCCATCTGAAGCGTCTCGACGATCCGAATGAGGCCGCGTTCTATACGTCCGGCCGCGCGAGCAACGAAGCAGCGTTCCTGTACCAGTTGTTCGTCCGGATGTACGGCACCAACAATTTCCCCGATTGCTCGAACATGTGCCACGAAGCGACGAGCCGCGGCTTGCCTCACACCGTGGGCGTCGGCAAGGGCACGGTGACGCTCGACGACTTCGAACATGCCGACACGCTGCTGATCTTCGGTCAGAACCCTGCAACCAACCATCCGCGGATGCTCGGTGAACTGCGCGAGTGCGCAAAGCGCGGCGCGACGATCGTGTCGATCAATCCGCTGAAAGAACGCGGACTCGAGCGTTTTGCGAGCCCGCAGCATCCAGTGGAAATGCTGACGATGGGCAGCACGAAGATCAGCTCCGTGTTCATCCGTCCGAAGGTCGGCGGCGACTTCGCGCTCATCAAGGGCGTGGCCAAGCGCGTGATCGAACTGGACGACGAGGCTCAGGCTTCCGGGCTGGAACGCGTGCTCGACGTCGCGTTCATCGCTGAACATACGGTCGGCTTCGAGGCCTTCGCCGAAGATCTGCGCGCGGAAAGCTGGGAGACCATCGTCGCCGAAGCAGGCGTGCCGTTCGAGGACGTGCTGAAGCTCGCCGACATCTACGTGAAGGGCCGCGCGGTAATCTCGACATGGGGCATGGGCCTCACGCAGCACAAGAACTCGGTGCCGACGGTACAGCTGCTGTCGAACCTGATGATGATGCGCGGCAATATCGGCCGGCGCGGCGCGGGCCTGTGCCCGGTGCGCGGTCACTCGAACGTACAGGGCGACCGCACCGTGGGCATCGAAGAGAAGCCGACGCAGGCGTTCCTCGACCGGCTCGGCAAGGCCTACCGTTTCGAGCCGCCGCGCGAGCATGGGCTCGACGTGGTCAATACGATTCAGGCGATGCTCGATGGCAAGGTCAAGGTGTTCATTGGCCTTGGCGGCAACTTTTCGATCGCGACGCCCGACACGCCGCGCACGTGGGAAGCCATGCGCTCGTGCGATCTGACCGTGCATATCACGACGAAGCTCAACCGCAGCCATCTCGTGCATGGCCGCGACGCGCTGATTCTGCCGACGCTCGGCCGCACCGAGATCGACTTGCAGAACGGCGTTGCGCAAGGCGTGAGCGTCGAAGATTCGATGAGCATGGTGCACATTTCGTACGGCATGAACAAACCGGCGTCGGAGAACCTGTTGTCGGAAATTGCGATCGTCGCGCGCATGGCGCATGCGACGCTCGGCAGCGACAAGGTCGATTGGCTCGCGCACGCCGCGGATTACTCGCTGATTCGCGACGGCATCGAGAAAGTAATCGACGGCTTTCACGATTACAACGAGCGGCTCAAGCGCCCGGGCGGCTTCCACCTGGGCGTCGCATCGCGCGAGCGGATCTGGAAAACGCCCTCCGGCAAGGCGCAGTTTCTTGTGCATCCCATCGCGCTCGACACGCCGATTCATCGCGCACGAGAACAGCACGGCGAGCGCCTGATGACGTTGATGACGACCCGTTCGCACGATCAGTACAACACGACGATCTACGGCCTCGACGACCGTTATCGCGGCGTATATGGACAGCGGCGCGTGCTGTTCGCCAACAAGGATGACATCGCGATGCTCGGGTTTGCCGCCGGACAGCGCGTGGACATTACGAGCGTGTGGGCCGATGGTATCGAACGTCACGCAGATGGCTTTCTGCTAGTCGAATACGACATTCCGCGCGGTTGCCTCGGCGCTTACTACCCGGAGACAAATCCGCTCGTGCCGCTGTCGTCGGTCGCGGACGGTGCGGGTACGCCCACATCGAAGTCCATTCCGGTGTTGCTGAAGGCGTCGGCTGTCGAAATGGCTGAAGCGGTCGCCGCCTGAGAAGGCCATGACGTGCCGCGCGCTTTCGTTTGGATAAACCGCGGCACGTATCAAGCCTGACTCTTCGCCGACTCGCGATGGGTCAGGTAAAGCCGCAGGTCGAATTCGATCTGGTGGTAACCCGGCTGCATGAACTCGCAGAGGCGGTAGAACGCCTTGTTGTGGTCGCTCTCTTTCAGATGCGCGAGTTCGTGCACGACGATCATTTTCAGAAACTCCGGCGCCGCGGATTTGAATAGCGACGCAATGCGGATTTCCTTCTTTGCCTTGAGCTTGCCACCCTGCACGCGCGAAATGCTGGTATGCAGGCCCAGCGCGTGACGCACTACGTCGAGCTTGCTGTCGTAAGTGACTTTGTCGATCTGCTCCGCGCTGCGCAAATGCTCACGCTTCAATTCCGCGCAGTATGTGTAGAGCGCACGGTCCGTCTGGACTTCGTGCGAGTTCGGATAGCGCGCGGCGAGATAGGCGCCGAGCTGGTCGTCGGCGATCAGCTTTTTGACTTTCTCCAGCAATGCGGGCGGATAGCCGCTCAGATATTTCAGTTGATGCATGGTCGTGGCTTTGCATGAGCGCCGCTTGAAAATGCGGAACGCTGAACGCCAAGTTTACACGGCCAGGCCAGCAACGCGCTCAAGGGCGCCAAACGGGACCGTTAGGAAAGTCGTGCTGGTCGAGCGAGGCCGCGTGCATTTCGATGCTGTAGCCCGGTCGCTGCGGCGGCATATAACGGCCATTGCGGATCACGACAGGATCGACGAAATGCTCATGCAAGTGGTCCACATATTCGAGCACCCGGTTTTCGAGCGACGCCGACACGCAGATATAGTCGAACAGCGAAATATGCTGCACGTACTCGCATAAGCCGACGCCGCCCGCGTGCGGACACACGGGCACGCCGAACTTCGCCGCCATCAGCAGTACGACGATTACTTCGTTCAAGCCGCCCAAACGGCAACTGTCCACCTGACAGAAATCGATTGCGTGCGCCTGCAGCAACTGCTTGAACATCACGCGATTATGGCAATGCTCGCCCGTCGCTACACCGATTGGCGCAAGGCGGCGGCGGATCGCCGCATGACCGAGAATGTCGTCGGGGCTCGTGGGCTCTTCGATCCACCACGGGTCGAACTGCGCGAGATGCCGCATGTTCGCGATGGCTTCGTCCACATCCCACACCTGATTCGCGTCCATCATCAGCTTGCGGTCCTGGCCGATCTCTTCGCGCAGGATGCGAGCGCGGCGCATGTCCTCGTCGAGATTGCCGCCGACCTTCTGCTTGAAATGCGTCCAGCCTTGAGCGACGCCTTCGCGCGCGAGCCGGCGAATCTTGTCGTCGTCATAGCCGAGCCAACCCGCCGACGTCGTGTACGCAGGATAGCCGTGCGCGAGCATTTCGTTTTCGCGCTCGCTTCTGGTGGCTGCGTGACGATGCAGCATCGCGATGGCTTCCTGCGGCGTGATCGCGTCCGTCACATAGCGGAAGTCCAGGCACCGCACCAGTTCTTCCGGGCTCATGTCGACAAGCAGTTTCCACACCGGCTTGCCTTCTGCTTTTGCCCACAGGTCCCACGCCGCGTTGACGACCGCAGCCGTGGCGAGATGGATCGCGCCCTTGTCCGGACCGATCCAGCGCAACTGGCTGTCCGAGGTCAGCATGCGCCAGAAAGCGCCCATGTCTGAAGCAATCTCTTCCAGCGTTTTACCGACGACGAGCGGAGCGAGCGCCTCCACCGCCCTCACGCAGACCTCGTTGCCGCGGCCGATCGTGAATGTCAGCCCATGGCCGGTAAGCGCGTGCGGCGCATCCGTTTCAAGAGTCACGTAGGTGGCCGAATAATCGGGCGCGGCGTTCATCGCATCGGAGCCGTCGAGCGAGCGCGAAGTCGGAAACCGGATGTCCCTGACGGACAGCGTGGTAATCGTGGTCATGTGAGCACGCTCCTCGACGGCAGTTCGTTAAGCGACGATCAATCAATCGTAGAGCACTGCGGCGATCTTCGGATCGTTCATGTTGCTCTTGTCGTACCAGTAAAACCCGGTGTCGACTTTCTTCGGCAGCTTCTCGCCCTTGAGCGCTTTCACCGCGGAATCGACGACGCATTTGCCGATCCCGATCGGGTTCTGCGTGATCGCGCCGGCCATCAACCCGGAGTTGATGTCGTCTTTCTGCTCCTTGCCGGAGTCGTAGCCGATCAGCACGAGCTTCTTGCCCGATTCCTTGACGCCAATAGCCGCGCCTTCCGCCGAACCCTCATTGGCGCCAAAAATGCCCTTCAGGTTCGGATTCGCCTGGATCATCGCCTTGGCGATTTCGGCGGACTTCAGATGGTCCCCGCCGCCGTACTGCACCGAGACGATCTTGACGTTCGGATGCTTGCTTTTCATTTCGTTGAGGAAACCGTCGCGGCGGTCAATGCCCGTGCGACTCGTCTGATCGTGCACGATGACGCCCACTTCCCCTGCATTGCCGATCGCCTCGGCCATCTTGTCGGCCGCGAGCGCGGCGGCAGCGAGATTGTCGGTCGAGCAGGTCGTGAGCGGAATGTCGCTGTCTACGCCCGAGTCGAACGCAATGACCGGAATCTTCGCGGCCTGCGCTCTTCGCAGCAGCGGAATGGCCGCCTTGCTGTCGAGCGCGGCGATGCCGAGCGCCTGCGGTTTTTTCGCGAGCGCGGCCGACAGCATGTCGATCTGCTTGTCGACCATGGCTTCCGTCTCCGGTCCTTCGAAAGTGATTCTGACCTTATGTTCCTTCGCGCCCTGTTCGGCGCCTGCCTTGACCGCCTGCCAGAACTGGTGCTGGAAGCCCTTGGAAATCAGCGGGATGTAGACCTCGTCCGCGTGTGCGAGATTCGCGCCGCCGACGAGCGCGCCGACGCCTATGACGACGCCGAATAGTTTGCGATTCAACATGAAATATCTCCTCCTGAGGTGTGGACCCTTCTTCTTCAGCTGTGCAGGAAGCCTTGTGGCGCCTCCCGTTGTTGATATTGTCGCGAGCGTCAGCTCTTCCTGCGTCGCAAGATGTCCGCGTAGACCGCGAGAATGATGATGAGGCCAGTCACCACGATCTGCCATTCCTGAGCAACGGACATGATGCGCAAGCCGTTGGTCAGCACGCTCATAATGAATGCGCCGATGATGGTGCCGAGTATCGTGCCCGAGCCGCCCGAAAGCGAGGTCCCGCCGATCACTACGGCCGCAATCGCTTCGAGCTCGTAACCCTGGCCGAGCGCCGGCTGCGCCGAATTCAGGCGCGACGCGATCAGCAAGCCTGCGATACCGCAAATTGCGCCGCCCAGGCCGTAAATGGCGATCTTCCACCTGTCGACGTTCACGCCCGAAAGCCGCACCGCTTCTTCGTTGCTGCCGAGCGCGAACGTGTAGCGGCCAAGCGCGGTGCGATTGAGCGTGACGGAACTCACGATCGCGAGAAAGAACAGAATCAGCACTGCGTTGGGGATCGGCAGGCTCGGCACCAGATAACCAATCAACGAGTCCTGCGAAATCATGTAGAAGTTTTCGGTGTCGGTGAAATAGATCGGCTTGTCGGCCGACACGACAAGCGAGAGCCCCTTGAGCAGCAGCATCATGCCGAGCGTCGCGATGAACGGCGGTATCTTCATCTTCGCGGTGAGCGTGCCCGAAATGGTGCCGCAGATCGCGCCCGTGCCGATCGCGGCAATCACGCCGAGCCACATCGGCAAATGCCAGTACGTGAGAAACACGCCGCAAATGACCGCGGTGAAGGTCATCAGCGTACCGACGGACAGATCGATGCCGCCGGTGATGATGACGAACGTGGAGGCAATCGCGAGAACTCCGTTGACCGCCGTCGCCTGCAGAATGCCGAGGATGTTGTCCATCTGCATGAAAGCGGGCGACGCGAAGCTGAAAAACACCAGCAAAAGGATCAGGCTTGCGAACGCGAGCAGCTTCTGCAACGCAGTCGGCGAGAAGATGCGGGCTCTCAGGCCGGTTAAGCGCCGCTGGCCGGTCAGCGCGGAAGAATCGGGTTGCATTGTCATAGCGTCCTCTCGCGGCTCACGCCGCTTTCAGTGTTTGGCGCTGCGTGGCCAGATGCATGATGCGCTCCTGGGTCGCCTGCTCCGCCGGGAGTTCGCCGGTGATACGGCCCTCGCACATCACGACGACACGGTCGCTCATGCGCAATATCTCCGGCAGTTCCGACGAAATCATCACGATCGCCTTGCCCTCGTCCGCGAGCGAGCGCAGCAGCTTGTAGATTTCGCTCTTTGCGCCGACGTCGATGCCGCGCGTCGGTTCGTCGAAGAACAGCACGTCGCAGTCGCGCTCCAGCCACTTCGCGATCACGATCTTCTGCTGGTTGCCGCCCGACAGCAGCCGCACTTGCTGCGCGGCGGACGGCGTGCGAATCGCGAGCAGATTGATGAAGTGGGACGCGCGGCGGCGCATCCGCGCGCGGCGCAGAAAGAAGTTGAGCGACAGGAAATTGCGCAGGTTCGACATGACGATGTTCGATTCCACATCCATGCCGGTGGCGAGCCCGAAACGCTTCCGGTCCTCCGACAGATAGCCGATGCCATGCGCGACGGCGTCGCTCGGCGTTCTGATCGAGGCCTTCGCGCCTTTCACGAAGATCTCGCCGGACTCGACCGGATCGGCGCCGAACACGGCTCGCGCGACCTCGGTCCGGCCCGCGCCCATCAGGCCGGCAAAGCCTAATATCTCGCCCTTGCGCAGCGTGAAACTCACGTCCCGCACGAGCGGGCCGGCGTGGAGATTTCTGACTTCGAGCGCGATCTCGCCTTGCGACGCAGCGCGCCCGGCGGGCGCAACGTCGCTCAAGGTGCGCCCGACCATCATGCCGATGATCGCCTCGACGCTAGTGTCGGCGGCGGCGACGGTGGCCACGTACTCTCCGTCGCGCAGTACGGTGACGCGATCGGCGATCTGCTTGAGCTCGTCCATCTTGTGCGAGATATAGACGACGCCGACGCCACGCTGCTTCAACTCACGGATGATGCGAAAAAGCTCGGCGATTTCGGCGTCGTTGAGCGCCGAGGTAGGCTCGTCCATGATGAGCACGCGCGAGTCGAACGACAAAGCCTTGGCGATTTCGACCATCTGCTGGCTCGCAACCGTGAGGTTGCCGACCATGGCGCGCGGGTCGATATTCACATGCATGCGCGAGAGGATTTCGCGCGCCTGTGCGTTGAGCTTGTCTTCATCGAGAAAGAGGCCAAGCCGCCCGCGAGGCTCGCGGCCGATGAAGATGTTCTGGGCGACCGTCAGGTGATTCATCAGTTGGAGTTCCTGATGAATGATGCCGATGCCCGCGGCTTGCGCGTCACGCGGGCTCTGCAACTCCACCGGCTGTCCACCGAGGAGAATCTCGCCGGAGTCGCGGGTGTAGACGCCGGCGAGGATTTTCATCAGCGTCGATTTGCCGGCGCCGTTTTCGCCCATCAGCGCGTGGACTTCGCCCTCGACCAGGTCGAACTGAACGTCGTGAAGCGCCCGCACGCCGGGAAAGCTCTTGCTGAGCTTTTTGACGGAAATCAACGGGGTCATGGCGCGAAGCCGATGGCGAGCGAGCGGCAAACGCCCGCATCAACCCGGGAGACGGGTCGCGAAAGCGCCGGGCGGCCCGGCATTATTCGAATGAAATCGCAACGAGAAGCCAGGCACATTGCTGGACCCCCAAACCGATGTGCGACGATTCTACGACGCGCGGCGGGAGCGGCTCAAGCTCAGGCATTCCCCAGTGTGTGCAGTGCTTACGTGGTGGGGTTTGTGCACAGTTTGGGATCGGGGGTGGGGGCGGCGAACGACGGGTTGACGTGCGATTGACAGAGTCGTCGAGGAAACTGGTTCATTCTTACAGCGACAGTGCGCGCACTGCGCCGCGCTCAGGGAAAGTTGAATCCCGAGGACCTTACCTTCCGGTCGCTACAGTGGGAGACCACCGGGGCGGAATTCATGCGCGGCGTATATCGAGCAATGGGCGGTGATCCCGACGGGTTCAGACGCGTCGACCTCTGAGCCAGAAGCGGCGTCTTAACCGATGAGTTGGGCCAGCCAAGCAGTAGCGCACCCAGGCATACAAACGACATGGTGAGACACAAGATGCCTGCGACTAAGTCGTACGGATATTTCATGCGATCCCCCGATTTCTCAGCCAGCAAGAATACGGTGGACCGAAATGGCGCACTGTTAAGGATGGTTAGAGATGAGAAACGAGCGCGCGGCGCGCTTGTGGAGATCCGTCGGCACCGGGGCGTGATCTTGCCCGGCAGGCAAAGTGCGTCTCGTCTTCTGCCTGCCGACTGTAGACGGAGCCGCGCTCTTATCAGCCAATTCCCTGAGGTATTCAACCACCCGGGAAAACTCGCTGCGTCGCTCGACGTTCGAGTATGGTACCTCACACACTTCCGGGGTGGCTACGATTGCCGCGTCTACAGAGGAGCCGATCAATGATGAACTGTGCGATTTTCACGCCTGCCGGAGCGCCGCTGACTTACTACACAGCCGACATTGCGCCGACGCTTGAGTCGATGCTCTCGGGGATCAAGAAGGACACGTGACCACTATGCGAATTTTTCCTGATGACATGCGAACAGTGTTTATCGTTTTAAGGCAGAAAAACCAACACCCTTTTACAGGGAACCGGAATTCGAGGGACCGAAAAGGACCAAGTTGGTTGATGAAACTGCCGGGGATTGTCCTCCGGCAAATATACGGCAGGACACTATGTGTGCTCTCAAAGGACGCCTAGTTGCTGGACCACGACATCAGCGCAGTGACGTGCTCGCGAGCGCAGGTCTTTCGGTGCGGCGGTCAGGCCGCGCCCCGCTGCCGCATATACGGTTTGCTATCATCACCCGCTTCGACCAATCTCATACACGCCAGCTCGACTGCTGTCCCGAGCCCCGAAAGCAGCGGCTTCCATGACTACGCTCGACGATTTAAAGCCAACTGAGAAGCAGCTCGTTGATCACGTTTGTGATGAACTCAACATCCCGCGTGGCAGCGTCTTCAATTGGTGCTTTGGCACGGCTGATGGCCCCAATGTGATGTTTCAGTGGTGGCAATTCCTTGCCGAACAAGACGGGGTAGTCAGTTTTGAAGAAGGTACAGCGGATTGGATGGAGAAAAATCGTTGGACCGCTCACCCGAACCAGTTATCTCGTGCCCAAGCAGTTATCAACCTGGTTTTGAATGCCTATCTGAAGAAGTGTCCCCTTCACATCGCGATCGTTGATGGGACGATTGAGAAGGTGAACCAGCGCGAGACGAGCACCGCAACCAAACGACAGCTGGACGGCGAGTTGTGGTGGCCACATCACCGCGATCCTGTCAGCGGGAATATCATTGTCTTGCGGGGAGTACCCCAGCCTGCCGACTTTGACCCGCAACAGGAAATTCTCCAGCCAGAGCGGGCCCCTATCCAAGCCGAGGCGCCGCCACCGCCCGTAATTCAAACCAAAACAGCAGTCTTCGACCGAGATCCGGCCGTGGTCAAGCAGGTCAAGTACCGCGCTAGGGACGGGCTTTGCGAGCGTTGCAGAGAGCAAGGTTTCGAAACGCACCGTGGCGGTTTTTATCTCGAAGCGCACCACGTCATCCCATTGAATTGCGACGGACCTGACCTTGAGTGGAACGTAGTAGCGATCTGCGCCGACTGCCACAAAAAGGCGCACTTTTCGAAGGAGAGGAAACAGATTCGTGATGATCTGATTGTGGACGTTCTAATCCCTCTCTTTCCCGACAAGATTGATCAACTCGACGAGCTCACGCGTAAGATGGACTTCGGATTGCATACGGGGCGGAACATCGAGTCCGACGCAATGACCTAGAGGCCGTCTGATCAAGTGACCGTTAGCAGATGCCTAAGAGTCTTCCGAGCGACCAGGTGGCAGCAATGTCGAACGGCGGTAACTGGCCGCACGCAGCCATTCAGCAACCGGCGGCTCGATCGTGCTATGCATGTACCGCGGGCGCGCGCAGGTCAATGCGCAGCCAGAACAAGGGTGCGTTCACTGGGTAAGGGCAATCGGGGCCGAGACCAAGTGCCCGCTGATCGACGCGCACGAACTATGCGGTTATCGCCGACCAGAGGCATCAAACCATGACCTCGGGACGATAACAGCGTCTGGGGTCGGATTCGTCGGCTTGCTGACGTCGGTCACCCAGATATTGGTGTATCGGTTGAACGCGGTCTCGAACGTCTCGGCGTCCGCCTTGTCGCGATACTGATTCCAGAAGTGCCACTGCGGGACGGCAGTCGTGTAGGCAATCGACTTGAAGCCTAGACCGTTCTGCACCGACTCGGGCAGGAACTGCTGCACTAGATAGCCAGTCTTCCGGTCCACCGCCGCGCGCATCTTTGCCACGACCGGCGTATCTTCCCGGTTGAAGATCGGCCACGCCTGCTGAAGCGGGTTGAACCGGCCGATCACGAGACCGGCGGTGATTACCGATGCGGCGAGCAGCGGAACGGCCGGGTCGACCTTCGTGTAACGCGCGACCAGATAGGCGGCAATCGCGAACGGAATGACGAGCAGGTCAACGGAATTAGGCCAGAACGGCACCTCG
>JGI25165J46597_1000837_pt1 | contig 22737 bp, 20 predicted proteins | sample AraplaCL_Cvi_mCL_FD_46597 | JGI IMG/M metagenome (IMG submission 46597)
GGGTTTATGTGCAACTGCCGCAGGCGTATGCGCAGAACGTGGCGGTCGGGCAGAACGTGGTGGTCACGCAGGCCGAACTTCCCGGCCAGCAGTTTCATGGGACCGTCACGCATATCTCGGGCGCGATCGACGTGCCGACTCGCTCGCTGCAAGTCGAAGTGACATTGCCGAATCCCGATAGCAAGCTGCGTCCGGGCGCTTATGTGCAAGTGGCGCTGCCGTCGGCTGCCCGCGCGCAATGGATGGTGCCTGGCAACGCATTGCTGTTTCGCGCCGAGGGCCCGCGGGTTGCAGTCGTCGACGCGAAAGGCATTGTGCAGTTGCGCAAGATCGTGATTGCGCAGGATCTCGGACAGACGCTCGAAATAGAAAGCGGGATCGACGGAAACGACAGAGTGATCATCAACCCGAGTGATTCGATCGCGGACGGCGATCATGTCCATATTGCGCAACCGCAGAAGAACACGAAGGGGGCGTCGTGAAACCCACGCGCGGCGGCAGGGGCGTCGTCAGGATTGCCGCGGCGGTCGGTGCGGCTGCCAGTGCGGCCATGCTTGCGGCGTGTACGGTCGGCCCCGACTACAAGCGGCCGCAGGCAGAGGTGCCGCCCGAATGGAAGACCGATTCGTACTGGCGTGTCGCGGCTCCGTCGCATGCGCCGATGGACCCTGACTGGTGGAACGTCTATCGCGACTCCACGCTCGCCACGCTGGAAACGCAGGCGCTCGCACAGAATCAGACGCTCGTGGCCGCGAGCGCGCACTACGCTCAGGCGAAGGCGACGCTTGCGAATACGCGTGCGCAGCAGGTTCCCGAAGTGGACCTCGCCGCAACGGCGTCGCGCTTCCGGATCTCTCGCGACAGACCGCGCACGAACTACGGCGTGCCGACCACGTCGACGGTGCAGAACAATCTGCAGATCGGTCCCACGATCAGCTACGACACTGATCTCTTTGGCCGCATACGCCGTCAGGTGGAAGGCGCGACGGCGTCCGCCGAGCAATCTGCAGACGACCTCGCCAACGCGCGGCTCGTGCTCACAACCGAGGTGGCGAGCGACTACTTCTCATTGCGCGAGCTCGACACCGAAATCGACGTGTTGAACCAATCGGTCACGCTGCAGCAGAAAGCACTCGATTATGTGAACTCCGAACATGAGCTCGGCGCCGTGTCGGGGCTCGACGTCTTGCAGCAAAAGTCGCTGCTCGACACGACGCGTGTGCAGGCGCAGTTGCTGCTGAACCAGCGCGCGCAATTCGAGCACGCGCTCGCGGCGCTCGTCGGCGTGCCCGCACCTCAATTCGCAATCGAGCCGAAGGTACTGAACTTCCAGGTGCCCGCGATTGCGCTCGGCGTACCGAGCGACGTGTTGCAACGGCGGCCCGACATTGCCTCGGCGGAGCGCGCAATGGCAGCGGCCAATGCGCAGATCGGGGTTGCGAAGGCGGCATTTTTTCCGAGTCTCACGCTGACGCCCGGCATCGGCTGGGAAAGCACGCAGTTCGCGAGCTTGCTGAGCGCGCCCACGCTGATGTGGACGCTCGGGGCGGCAGCGAGCCAGGTTCTGTTCGACGGCGGGCGGCGCGCGGCCAACGTGCAGTTCGCAAGCGAAGGTTATAAAGCGACCGAGGCCGACTATCGGCAAACGGTGCTCAACGCATTCCAGCAGGTGCAGGACGGCATCACGGGTCTCGCCGTGCTCGACGGCGCGGCGAAGCAATCGGAGCAAGCGGTCGCGGATTCGCAACGTCTGCTTGCTCTTGCCAACGACCGTTATTCGGGCGGCCTCGTTGCGTATCTGGATGTCATCACCGCACAGCAGTCGTTGCTCAACAGCAAGCGTCAGGACGCGCAGATTCGCGGCCAGCAGATGACGCTCTCGGTCTCGCTCGTCAAGGCGCTGGGCGGCGGCTGGGACGCGAGCACAGGACCGGCGAGCGGCGAATCGAGGGTTGGACAACAGGACGTGCAGCCGGAGGGCGCCGGGCCCGTCCAGACGCGTGCCGCTGCGCAGTGAGGCGGCATAGTGCACGGAAGCAATACGAGGCGTTTCGTATAATGCAGACACTAGGGGACGCGCATGAAATTGCTGATTGTTGAAGACGAGCACAAGGTGGTGGACTACCTGCGCTCCGGTTTGACAGAGCAGGGCTGGGTCGTGGACGTCGCGCTCGATGGCGAAGAGGGCATGCATCTGGCCACCGAGTTCGATTACGACGTGATCGTGCTCGACGTCATGCTGCCGAAACGCGACGGCTTCAGCGTGCTGAAGGCGCTGCGCATGCGCAAGTCGACGCCTGTCATCATGCTGACGGCACGCGATCATGTGAACGACCGCGTGCGCGGTCTGCGCGAAGGCGCCGACGACTATCTGACCAAGCCATTCTCATTTCTCGAACTCGTCGAGCGTCTGCACGCGTTGGCGCGCCGCACGCGCTCGCAGGAGTCCACGCTCATTTCAGTCGGCGACCTGTTCGTCGATCTGATCGGAAGGCGCGCGACGCGAGAGGGCGTGCGTCTCGATCTCACCGCGAAAGAATTCCAGTTGCTGAGCGTTTTGGCCCGCAGGCAAGGCGATATTCTGTCGAAGACCGCGATCACTGAACTCGTCTGGGATGTCAACTTCGATAGTCATACTAACGTCGTTGAAACGGCGATCAAGCGATTGCGCGCGAAGCTCGACGGCCCGTTTTCTTCCAAACTGCTGCATACCGTGCGCGGCATGGGCTATGTACTCGAAGTGCGCGAAGAGGCGGAACAGCCATGAACCGTTCAATAGCACGGCGCCTCGCACTGATGTTCGCGCTCGTCGCGCTGTTCGTATTTACGCTCGTCGGCGCGGGGCTTTTTGCGGTGTTGCGCTCACAACTCGAGAACCACTTGCGCGAGTCGCTCGACGACCGTGCCCAGATCGCGCGGCTCATCTGCAATCACGGGCTGACACCTGAAAAATGGCGCATGTCGCGCGAGAAGCTTACCGACATGACGCCTCATGACCGTAGCACCGTATATGCGGTAACGAGCATCGAGCCGTCCTACAACTATGGCAAGCCCATCGAGGGTTCGACCGTGAAGACCTGGCCCGGCGGCTACGCGCGCGTGAGGCCGGTGGGCGGCGGTGAAGACATGCTCACCACCACGGTGTCCATTCCCGGCTATTCGACGCGGCCCCCCATGCAGTTGCAGGTCGCATCGAGCTATTCGCCGAACATTCGCACGATGCGCGTATTCGGTTTTGCGCTTGCGGCGCTGTCGGCGCTTGGCAGCCTCGCGGTGCTGCTGCTCAGTTATTCGGTGACGCGCATCGGCCTCGCACCGTTGACGCGTCTCACCCGCGACGCGTCCGCTGTCAGTCCGAACAATCGCTCGCAACGGCTGAATACCACGTCGTTGCCCCATGAATTGAATGACCTCGCTAATTCTTTTAACGGCGCGCTTGAACGCCTCGACGGTGCGTACTGCCGCCTCGAATCGTTCAATGCGGACGTTGCGCACGAATTGCGTACACCTGTCACGATCCTGATCGGGCAGACGGAAGTGGCGTTGACACGCAACCGCTCCGTGGACGATTTGCGTCATACGCTGCAGTCGAATCTCGAGGAATTCGAACGCATGCGCGCGATTATCAACGACATGCTGTTCCTCGCGCGAGCCGATCAGGGCGAGCGCGCAACGGGCCTCGTTGAAGTATCGCTCGCGGCTGAAGTTGCGCACACGCTGGAGTTTCTGGAGATCCCGCTCGAAGAAGCGCGTGTGCATGCGCGCTTGCATGGCGACGCCGCAGCGCATGTGAACCGCTCGCTGTTCGGTCGCGCCTGCACGAATCTGTTGATGAACGCGATCCAGCATTGCCAGCCTGGTGCGCAAATCAACGTGCGCATTGTGCGGGACGGGCAACAGGTGCGCATTGAAGTTGCAAATCCCGGAGAGCCGATCGAGCCCGGCGTGCTCGAACATCTGTTCGACCGGTTTTATCGTGCTGAAGCGTCGCGCACCAACAGCCGCGAGAATCACGGCCTGGGTCTCGCAATCGTTAAGGCGATTGCGGAGATGCATCGCGGCAGCGTGTCGGTGCAAAGCGCGAACGGCGTCAATACGTTTGCATTTTCGATTGCTGCTTCGCTTGCGGACAGCGTCACGCTGTCAGTACGTTCGAATGCGGCGAAACTGCCGGGGAATGGTGTGGGAAATGGTGTGGCGAACGCAAACACTCCACCGGCACCGGCTTCGTATTCGTCACTGGTAAAAGGAAAGTCCGCCTGAACGGGTTGCCACCGCTTCGGCGCTCCGTGTCACGCTGCATGCAACTGAACGCATGTACTAGAAATCAAGCGTGAATTGAGCCGGCTCGTCACGCGGAACCTGTCCGGCGGGTTGCAGGTTGCCGGCCTTGACTCCGAGCAGCCTGATGGATTTAACGAGCTCCACTCTCTTCAGGCAGTCGGTTGCCGCGCGACGCAACGCTTCCGCATTGGCAATGGGTTCGGGAAGCGTGATGTCGCGCGTGACTGTTTTGAAGTCGTTGAAGCGAAGCTTGATGCCGATCTTCCTCGCCAGATAGCCTTTTCTCTGCAGATCGGCTGCCACCTGTTCGCACAGACGGGTGAATGCGGCGCCCAGTTCCTGCCGATGCCGTCCGGCATGAAGGTCCCGTTCGAATGTGGTCTCGCGACTCATCGAGACCGGTTCGCTGTATGTCACCACGGGCCTCTCGTCAAGACCGTGGGACACTCTGCGAAGCCACGCACCGTAGCTTCGGCCGAAGTGCTCTATAAGCCACGACTCGTCGCGCTCAGCGATTCCGCCGATGGTCGTTATGCCCAATGACGCAAGTTTCGCGGTGGCCTTGGGGCCAATACCGTTGATCTTATTCGCGGCCATTGGCCAGATCCTGGACTGCACGTCTTCGAACTTCAGGATCGTGATGCCGTCGGGTTTTTGCATGTCGGAGCACAGCTTTGCAAGCAGCTTGTTGGGTGCAATTCCCACGGAGCACGTGAGATTCGTTGCTTCCAACACCGCCGACTTCAGCTTGCGCGCTACTTCCTCTGAACTGCCGCTCGTGAGCGAGACGTCTGCGTACACTTCGTCGATACCGACGTCTTCTATGCTCGAAGTGACCGACCGCACTGCATCTTTGAACAGTCGCGAATACGTTCGGTAGAGGTCGAAGTTCACCGGAAGGATAATCGCATCCGGCGCTAGCCGGGCGGCCTTCATGGTGGGCATGCCGGAGTGAACTCCGAACGCGCGCGCTTCGTAGGTGGCGGTCGTCAAGACGCCTCTGCCTACGTAGTCGCGTAAGCGCGAAAATTCGCGTGTGCCGTCCGGGTTGGTTCGCGGCGCGTCCGTGCGACGACCGGCGACCACCATGGCCTTGCCTCGTAGTTCTGGATACTGCGACAGTTCACAAGACGCAAAGAATGCGTCCATGTCGATGTGGGCTATGCGCCGTTCATCTGGCATGCCGTGTTTGCTCGATAGTGGCGTTCGGTGGTGCCGCCCGGGCCTAAGGGGCGCTCGTCCGCACCTTCAGAAAGGAGCGTGCGGACGAAGGTACATGCGTTTGACGGGTATTTTACCGGGACTGTACGTTTGTACAGTATTTTTTGTCAGGGTTTCTGGAATCCGGTCTGCGGATTTGTCGGGAAGGAAGCCGGGGCGCCGACAATGTGCTCGCGTTGGCGGATGCGCGCAGCAAATTCAGACGCAATATAGCTATGAGCCGTATGGTGCGACGATGCAGACGGGGCTGGCCGATCCGAACATGCAGCAGTACACAGGACGGGAGAATGACGGGACCGGGTTGTATTACTACCGGAATCGGTATTACAGTCCAGGCGCAGCGCGATTCATCAGTGAGGACCCAATCGGTTACGCGAGTGCGCAGACGAATGCGTATGCTTATGTAGATGGGGATCCGGTTCAGTTCACGGATCCGTTTGGTGAGTCCAAACTCATGCCCGTTACGGGTGGGCCGCATGGCGGGTTTATCGTTCATCCTTTCAAACCCAACGTGAATTACTACGATTCGAATGGTGACTTGTCGGCTCAGTATCATGGTGACCATTCTCACGATGGGATGAGGCCGCACGGTCATAACGCCGGGCCGAATTTTGACCGCGACGAAGGGCTTCCGCTTTGTCCGATCCCTTGAAAATGGATTTTGATTTGGGCGTTGGCGCGCGATCAATGCTGTCGCCGCCCTTGTCAGAAGGTCGTCATGACCGATCGCAATCTTGATGATTCGACGGGTGCAAACACCGTTGCGGAATGGGGCCAAATAATGTGTGAAGTAGATGACTATGGGTGGGGCGAGGTAGGCAACTCCATCTTGCTCAAGAAGCTATTCGGATACTGGCCGGCTTTCCACGATGCACATGTGCTGTCTATCAAGATGGGGTACGGAAAACGTGATGCCCGAGAGGTAAATGTCGCAATCGAATTACGACATTGGGGCCAGGATGACCCAAACTGGGTTGCACGTGGACCAGACTGCGTCATTACGCTGACCCTACTTGAGGTAAAGATCGCAGACGTATCTATGGACGCTTTCGTTCAAGATAACTCCGTAGGTGACGTTTGCTTCACGAGGACAGACGACAACCTATTGCTTTTTGAACTTGATCCTAATAGTGGCGCCAGCGTTTTCATTGCGTGTACGTCTGCCGAGATTACTCGAATAGAGCCGTATTGCGCGCCAATTTCTTCGAGTACGACGTGACCGCCAACGTGTAGTTGGCGCGGGGGCGACACAGTATCGTTTGTTTGCTATCGCAATAGGTATTACAACCCGGCCACAGCACGATTCATCAGTGAGGATCCGGTTGGGTGGGGGAGTGGGCAGACGAATGCGTATGCTTACGTGGGTGGGAACCCGGTGCAGTTTAACGATCCGCGCGGCACGGAACGAGGGCGACCATACAATGGACTTCCGGTTACTTGGTATGTACATCCGATAACGGGGGATAGTAGATTTTATGGCCCCAGATGGGGAGCCAGGTCTAGATATCGACGTGAGCCATAGTCATGATGAGATGTGACGAGTGGACACTGTTCCTGACGGACCACGGCGAGCCGTTCGGCAAGGGACGGCTGTCTGATCTGGTGAAGCGTTACATGGAGAGGGCGGGCATCCGAGAGGGGGCGTGTCACGTGCTGCGGCACGCATGCGCGACGCAAATGCTTGAGAACGGCGCGGATATCCGGTTCATCCAGGCGCTGCTGGGCCATGCGGACCTGTCGAGCACGCAGATCTACACGCAGGTGGCGATCGGCAAACTGAAGGAGATCCACGCGGCGACGCATCCGGCGAAGCTGGAGCGTGATGCGCTCTCCCTGCTAGCTGCCATTGAGGCTGAAGTGGACGGGGACGCCGAATAAGGTTCTGCACCACTCAGTTCTGTTCCAGAACCGCTCCGGCCTTCGCGAACCACCCTGACGCCAACCCCGTCAGGGTCGCTGCGCACATCCAGGAGGGCGATTGCGACGACCCGCGACTACCTTGAGCACGCCACCCCGCCTTCAGATGCCGCGCAAGCGAAGCCCGCAGCACTGCCACGCCTCATCTGGCGGCGAATACCGACACCCCGCCGTTGACGAACCCGTTTGCCGCGCAACCTGGGCATCCCGCCGGCGATGTCGCGGAAGAGTATGGAACGAAAATGAGCCCGGTTGCCGGGTCGATTGCAACCGAATGCGCGTTATTGCCCGTGTTAAGACGGGCAACGACACTGCGACTGCCCGCGTCGACGATGGTCAACACGGGCGTGCATGGCGACGCGGCCGAGCAGGCGCCGTTCGTCGACGCATTGCCAGAAGACGTCCACCGGCTCGCCGCGTTGTAGTAGCGATTGGTGGGCGCATCATATTCAAGCTGATCGCCGCCGCCGGCGTTCAGGGACGCCACCAGCGCACCGTTCGAACGGTTGAAGATCTGCATGAGCAACGGAGCGCCAGTCGTACCTTCGCGACACCCGACCGCAATATCGTTGCCGGGGCCCAGTGCCAGCCCTGTGGGATCGCAATTGCCTTCCGGGTACATCGCTACGCCCGCAAGCGACGTGTAGTTTTGACTGCCACCGGTCGGAATTGCTCGAATGGACGCTCCCGGCAATTTCACCAGTTCGCCATGAGGATTCGCTGTGCTGCCGTCAACGTTCACATAGAAGTTGTCGCTGGCGGCGTCGTACCGGCACGCTTCGAGGCCCGCGGTGGGCTTGCCCGAGAGATCCGTGAACGTCACCTTGGCGACGACGGTCTGCGTGGACGTGTTGATGAAGGTGGCGAACGGGGGCGTCTCTTCCGGGCTGGAGATCATGAAGATGCCATGCGTGGGATCCAGACAGCCTTCATCTGCGCGAACGCCCGTCGTGCTAACCGTGATTTTGTTCGTCACGGCGCCAACAGCGGGATCGACCACCTTCACAGAGTTCACGTCGCCCACGTAGATAAAGTTGCCGACAGCCGTCGCGCCGTCCGGACCCGCCTGCGAATTCGGCCCGGGGCCAAGCCCGGTGAACGCGAGAGGCCCGCTTCCCTGAATGGCTTTGACGAAGGTCTTCGACGGTATGTCGATCTGATCCAAAGATGCGTTATTCCTGTCGGTGAAGTAGTATCGGCTACCCGAGACGACGCCGATGTCGAATGAGAAGTTTACGCCTGCCTTGATGTTGGGGACCGCGATGTCCGATACATAGTGCGGGCCGCTAATGCTGAGTTCGTCCCCGCCACAACCCGCAATCGCAATAGCCGCACACGCCACCAATGCATTCGCCAACAGGTGCTTCGGCATCGTACACCTCCCATCATCGTCGTTGGAGCGGACCTATCTCAACGGCGCGCCGGAAGAGATAGTAGACGTTGCTATAGCTTATGCATTCCCGTAAGCAGTTGTCCTTATCGTTTTCCCAGGTAGGCGGTACTGTGCTTAAGATTCCCATAAGGTTTGATATTTTATCTGTGCATACCTGACGCTTGAATGCCATCTGGAATTAGAAAACCATGGCTGTTTGCTATCGGTGAATATGTGGGCTTTAGGGGGAATCTATTTGGCTTTCAATGTGCCCAGTCTGAGTATCGGCCGCGTGCCACAGATGCGACCGTATCACTGCGCACCAATCCGTTCACGCTTTCGAAACGGAGCGCTGATTCGATACTACGCAACCAGGCATCTGCACGTGGTTCAATGATCGACTGGCTCTGACGATGGCACGAGACAGCCTTGCCACCTCGTTGAAATGCTCGATCATGTCATTCGCCAGACGGAAAATGACTGCGCCTTCCTGACTCTGTAGTTGAGACTTCGATCAGGTTCAGATTGGCACCGGGCTGCATGGCGATGCGGACCCCTCAGATGGAATCATTCCCCAATTGTACGAGGTTCTGTCACCGATACCAGTAATGGAGCCGCCGCTTGAACGGCGGGATGGCGGCAACCTGATTACTTGTCCTTCGGCGCAGTCAACGGATCACGGATCCCACACGCGTTCCTGATGAATATCAGAGCTCGCTCGCAACCGGGTATCAAGAGAACCAGTCGAAGTCGAATCATGATCACCATTAGCATTGCAGAGAGCGTTGTCTCACCAATCACCCGGGCGAAAGCGAGTCCAACGGCGCCGTAGTGGGGAGCGAGCACAAGCGCGAGGATTATGTTCACGAACGCGGATGCGATTCCGACCGTGGCAAGCAGGCGATCCTTCTTCCGCGGCAAAAACACGTAACCGGCGATGAACTCGTTGAATGCAGCAAACGGGAACATCAAAGCAAAGATTTGAAGTATGTGAGCGCTGTGGGCGAAAGAATCACCGAGTATGAGAGGCAATACAAGAGGGGACAGGGTAAGCGCGGCGCAACATACTAGCAATCCGTATCCGATAAGCAGCATAGCGCCGCGCCGGGTCGTCTGGTTCGCGCCTTCCTTGTCGCCGTGGGCGAGTTGACGCGTGATGGTGGGAATGAACACTTGGGCCGCCGGCCCCATCAATCCAAGGCTTAATGCTGCAAAACGTTCTGCCGCGCCGAAATAGCCCACCTGGGCGGGCGTAGATAGCAGCGTCAAAAGATAAGTGGATGAAGCTGTCAGAACCCTCGACGCGGAAGAGTAGATGAACAGCATCGTTGATTTCCGTATCAGGGAAATGGTGCCTGTCCATCGGAGGCGTGGCCATCCCAGTTGTGAGATTGCGAGCCCATAAGAAATAACCGATGACGCTACACCTGAGATGAGTAGACTCGCGACGACCCATACTGCGTCGCGGGGGCCTCGTACGATTGTCAGCACCAGAACCAGGCTCAACGCGAAACCGAAGACTTCGATGATGATGGGCGTTCGAAACTGGTGACGGCCCTGAAAAAGCCAACCGAGGTTGGCCCCGGACACAATTCCCAACAGCGTGGCCATCACACCGATCAGAGGTGTCTGGGACAGTACAGGAGAGCACATGGTGGCGACGAGCCCCGCGCAGCCACCCACGATTGCATGCACCAGACGCGCGCTCAAGTGCAAAGACAGAATCTCATTACATTCTTCGGTCGTTTGGGCTTTCGATATGTCCCGCATGCCGACGGGCTCGAAGCCATAGGCGACCAGCATCCAGATCACGCTCATCAGCGACATGGACGCCAGCACGCGGCTGTATCCGTCAACACCAAGCGTCCTGCTGTAAAAAGGTACGACGATGATGAGGTACAGATATCTCAACACATAGCCGCCGTACACGAACCCAACGGTACGGATGCTGTTTCGTCTATCCATTCTGCTTCTCCGGCTGGAGGGTGCCTTCTCAGCGCAACACAGCGCGACGGCGGATCTGACGGGTTACTGCCTGGAGCAGCAAGCTAACAACGGGCCGCACGTCTGCTTGTCTTGGTCCGCGTTGTTGACATCGTGGAATCTCGGAAGTACTGCTACGCTGCATGGACTCCGTTGGCCCGGCTTTATGAGCTAGATGCTGATGAGCCCGGAAGTGCCGCCTGAAAGCACGCGAAGGCTGTCTGAACGCGCACAACCGCCTCCAGATGTCCCTTCTCTGCACGGTGCATGCCCACAACAGCCTGGCTGTGTCTCGGCATTATTACCGCATACCTGGACGCACGGGGCGGCACTATCGGACCATCGCCCGGGTACGCAACCATCTTGCCACGCCAAGACTTCCCAGCATTAACCCGGCTCCGAGAGCGGGCACCGCCCGGACTACGCTGGCCTCCGGCCATTCTGAAATCAAGGGTTTTCCATCTTTGGCGCCCAGCCTCGACATCCACTTGCGGGCGCTGAGCGGCAGGGGTGGCGCGACCTCCTCGAACACTCTGTGCAACTGATCGCTCGCATGAGGAAAGGAGCCTAATGCGCTTGCCTCGCTACGGGTGGGTGAGCCTATTACGAGTCTGGTTACGATGGCGGCTCCCTGCGTGATCCCTTGCAAAGAATCAAGTATGTCGATATCGGCCTCGCTGAGAACGGCCAGTACGTCATCGACATACGCATTGATCACATTATGTTGAAGTCTCAAGCCCCACGCCATGGCCTGTGGATTGTCCTGAGTAAGGAGCTCTGCGTAAACGATGCCATCGTCTCCTCGTTTATAACCCGTCGTCGTGCCGTGGTCCGCTGCGCAAAGGGCCTCAAATATTGGTCCTCGGACAAAGGGCCGTAGAGGCGCCGCGAAGGGTTCGCTCAGATAGTCGTCGAGACTACCGCAGTTTTCCGGGCGACGATGAAGCCCAAAGTAAAACCCCGATAGACGCCGACTGAAACCGGCTTCGCGCGTGGACGCCACCATTGCCAGCGACCGCTGTAGATTCCCCCGCCATCCAATATCGACGACACCGACGTTCCCGTCGGCGAGAAATCCTTTTTGTTCCAGATAGTCGAGAAGCAGTTGTCGAGCAGAAGATGCGGTCGCATTGATGAGATTCGCCACCTCGTCGTCCGCCTGCATATGCTGCATTAGTTGCTGCAGATCAGAGGCGCTCAGCGGCGCATCAGGGGAGCTAATGTGAAGACGTTGCTGCAAGCCGGCGATGGCCGGATGCCCGATATCCGCGTCGAACTTTTCCAATATGTCAGAAAGAGAACTTCCCGGCGTAAAGCCGAAATGACTCAGATCACCGTCGGACACGTTGACGAGTGCGGGTAAGTGGAGCGATTGACGCGATACGTGCAGATAGTGCAGCTCGATCGGAATGCCATATAGCGCCACGATCTTCTTTGCAATGGACATGAGGATCTGGCCGTCACGCGCCAGAAAAAACAGCTTATCGACTTTCCTGCTTTGGGCCTGCTTCAGTATCCACACAACGAACGCGAGGAGCAACGGGCCCATGAAGCCCGCCGATATTTCGGCAATCGACTGATCGTGGCTAGTAATAGCCGTAAAACGCAGCCGGGCGGTACGCGCGCTGCCCGACAGCGCAGATCCGAGCAGGTGCGGCTCAATCGCACCCTTGCCGAGTTCGCGCTCCAGGCGACTAGGTGCCCCGCGGAAGAACGGTGCTACGCGAGCGCCTGCACGCCACGCCTGGAAGACATCGGAAAATACGCTGTCGCCAACGTGCAGATGGCTCTTGCTACTGCCCTTTGCAAGCGGAAAGAGGGACCCTGTCCTTTTTGCGCGGCCCCTCTCGCATGAAACAAAAAGTTCACCCTCGCTGATATACACGCCGCAACTGCTCAACATCGTTTCCAGGTCCCGATGGGAAAAGTAGATGTCCGAAATAATTGCCGTTCTGCCGAGTGACGCAAAACGATTGAGAGTCTCAACCATACCGGCGATGGGTCGCATCAAACGCTTCTCGAGCTCGACTTCAATGGCCTGCGCTGCTCCCAGTAAATCGTGCGACAAGCCCGACGACGCTGCGATGGCCGCGTAGATGTCGTCGAGCGTCACTTCACGTTCAACTCCTGCCTTGCGGGCCCTGAACTCCGCTGCTTGCCGGATTTTCAGCCATTCGCTGGGATCGATAAGCGAGCCAAATTCGCGTTGCAGTCGATACCCCGTTAGCAGGAACATGTCGGATGGCCTGTGCAAAGGCCTCGTTATCAGGGTGTCGAAGGCGTCGAAAGAGACCAGCCCATTCCCGGTCCAGATTCGCCGCGCATCGACCTCCTCCAAGGGAGGCTTGGCCGAGAAGAGCCGATGGATGCCCGCTGACACGAATCGTTGATTGATGACCCGTTCGAGCACAAGGTTCGTAGCATTCATCAGTGTCTTCCACCCTTCAGAAAGGAAATGGTTTTCGCCAACACCGCTTTCCTGTCGGCTACTCGATGTCGTCTTCTGGAACTTGAAACGTTGGAGGCAGCGTCAAAGGAGAGCTTACGCGGTGCACGGCTGCCGTTGTCGCGTCGCCCGGTTCATAGGCCAAATGTTCTAGCGCGGCGCTTGCTCCGGGATATGAGAAGGGAAAGCCGTTTGTTGAAGAACTGCACAACGCAACTGAGAACTCCCGGGTGATCGATCACGTGTCTAACGGCGGTCACGAAACGCTTTTCACGAATCGCTTCGGTCACATCGACCCAGTGAAGAGACGCCTTGAGAGACCGATGCCGGCGCGCACACGCGGCGGCCAAGCTTGCAGAAAGTGTGTGCGATGCGCGGAAACGCGCATTTGCGTCAAGCATGCCTCGTAGCGTCTGCCGGTCCGCTGACTTGTCAGAGGAGAGCGAACCACCACGGCGCCGGTAGCGGTAACCCATAGCCGGATAGACAATTATTCTTGCATCGTGCTTGGCCAGTAAGCGCAACAGGATATCGAAGTCTTCTCCGGAACGAAGCCGCTCTTCATACCGAAGTCCGGCCAGGAGTTCGGCATTGATCATGGGCTTAAGATACGCCAGGCGTGGCGCTCGGATGAGAGAAACGGCATCGAAAGTTTTGAAGCTTTCAAGGCCGAGCAGGGAATGTCCAGTGAGCGAGCCCTCCTCGTCCACGATAAGTAAATCGTCCGCTACGATGCCTGCACCATAACTCTCCGCGCGCTGCAGCAGCGACTCGAGGCGTCCTTCCGCGAGGACGTCATCACTGTCCAAAAACGTGATCCAGTGTCCTCGCGCGCATTCCAGCGCACGATTACGAACAGTGGACGGCCCCGCGTTGAACGATGCGGTCAGAAGCTTGATTCGGGAATCGTTATCGGCAAAGGCGCGAACGATTTCCACGCTAGCGTCAGTTGACGCGTCATCCGCGACGATCAGTTCCCAGTCTTCAAGGCTCTGTCTCTGGACCGACTGAATGGCTTCGCCGATCCAGCGTTCACCGTTGAAGTTCGCCATGACGACAGTGACAGATGGAGCCGCTGCATCCGTCATCCGTGTGACGGGTTTATCTGTCTGCGCGCGATCGTCCACAGATCGCGCCAAGGAGAGGTCTTCGCCCGCCATGTATTCGTTGCTGGACAGGCCGACGGTTGACTGTGACTGGTGATGAGGCATATCAGCGCCGTTCGAAGTTAGACAAGCTTAGTGAACGTCAGAGGAGGGCTTGGGTTCGAGCCTTCGTCATGCGCGAATCTTGCATAACGAGGGAACACCGTCCTTCTTCCTAACGGGCGGCGCTGCACCGGGCCAGGGGATTGCAGATGTAGCGAACCGCGTAGTCTGCGACAGGGGAGTATGGAAACAGACACAAACTGGATAGCGCGAGTGTCCCCAACTTCTTCTTCAGGCTCCAGAAAGGGTTCGCCACAATGGCATGCAGATACCGGTGCGAATCTCTTAGCATCCAACGCCAACGGGTCGTCAACGGAGCATGGTAGACGCTTGAATAGAAATGAGCTCGTTCGTATGCGAAATCGTGGAAGTCGGCCGGCAGTTGCATTCCCATGCGACACCAGGCCAGTTCCCGAAGGGTCACCCAGCGGGACGGGAATGCCTTCGGGGCCTTTTCCTGCTGATCAGAGTTAGCAAACAATGCGTCTCTCCCTGCGCTTGCATATACGCGGTATCCGCCGAGCGACACCGGGATACTCGATACAGGTCCAACTAGAGCCGACCCATAAATTGCATAGAAATCTGCGCCATACCGGTCCTTGATCGTTTCGGGTACAGGAAAGATCTTTCTAAGAGCACTGACGCTGTAGGCGTTTCCAGACGCCGGCGGTGACGGATAGAGCCACCCATCGAGCAAAAGCTTTCGACAATCGCCATCGATTCGAGAATGAGGTACATACGCGCCCATCTGCTTGCTCGTGTGATCGATCACGTCTAGCTGAAACTGCACTTTTGCAAGATTTCCGTTCTCGAAGCGCTGCATCACTTCGGACACGGCGCCCTGATAAAGGACGTCGTCAGCATCGAGGAACAGCACGTAATCCGTTCTGGCAAGATGCAGCCCTAAATTGTAGGCAGACACCTGGCCGCCGTTGTCCTTGAAGACGGAGCTAACGCGAGCACCATAGCCTTCGATGATTGCGCGCGAGCCGTCTGTTGATCCGTCGTCGATCACTATGACGTAAGTGCTCATGTAGTCCTGTGCAAGCGCCGAATCGATTGCCTCCGCCAGGAACTGTTCGTAATTGTGATTGCATATGATGACTGTCATGTCCTTCATGATGTGTCACGCGCGAAGGTAAGGAGGGATCTGACGGCCTGCGACCGCTTTCATATGAACCGTCGGCGGATGAGCGTGCTGGCAATGTTTTTCGGCGCGAGCAACGTGGCAATGCTCCAACCGGCGATAAGACAGCGGAAAGCAGGGCGCTCGAAACTTGCGCGAAAAGGAATGGAAAGGGCGTCGCGCAGGGCTCTAATTCTGCTGTCGCCGGGCAAGGGATGCTGTCGCGGTGTGAGCCGTAGAGAGGCGACGCGCAATTGCAACAAGTGAGGTGCACAAAACAGGGTGCTGAGCGGCGGTGCAGGCCGGCCGGTCATCGCGCAGGCCTTGCAGGCAGCGCTGTGACGCTTGAGTGCACGCGCGATCTCTCGTCCGAAGTTGCTCGTGCTCGCGCTCATGGCGCTGTCATTCGCGCCGTGCATGCGATAGAGCACTAAGGGCGCAGCAATCGTTTCTACATCGCCGAGGTAGGGCGCCATGGCGATGCACGTTGAGTCCGTGAATGAATCGTAACTCGCATCCAGTGGAAAGATCTTTTCCAGAAAACTGCGTGCGTAGGCATTTCCCGATCCAGGCGGCGTTGGGTATTCGGACGTTTCATAAGCCCAGTGACGGATCGCTTCCGACGATAGACCGGGCGGGATCTTCGGGATCACATTTCGAATCTTTGGAATCGCATTCTCGTTCTGTATGCGACGGCCCTGCGCGTCGACGCGCTCCATCAGTACCTGTACCTTGCTCAGGCCGGTCCGCCATACTGAAGCAATGGCGCGCAACGCACCGGGCATTAGCACGTCGTCCGCATCGAGGAAGATGACGACGTCGCCTGTACTTCTCGCGAAGCCTACGTTGTTGGCGTCCCGCTGCCCGCCGTTCTTTTTAAAGATCGCGGTGATTTTTTCACCAAACGAGTGAATGACGTCGGCCGAGTTGTCTGTCGATCCGTCGTCCACAACGATGATTTCCAGCCGGTCCCAATCTTGCGTCAAGGCGCTTTCAATAGCCTGTCGAAGAAAATGCCCATAGTTGTAGTTGGCGATGACGATCGAGAAAAAGAGGCCCTTTTTAGCCATAGATTCGCTCCGTCCTGCGTTCATCGACTGCCTCCGGCTTCTCAAATGAATCAAGCGTCCTGAACCTGCGAGATGCGCCGCACCGACCAGCGCTAGGGGCCAACCTGATTGATGTCGCCGGAAAAATGGCGCGGCCAACGGTGCCGCGTGTGGCACCCTGGATGCAACTATTTAAGAACAAAGGTTTCGGAGTATGCGATTGCGGCCTAAAATCGGGCGATAAAGGCGCAAAAAGTTGAAACGGCGGGGTTTCGGCAGAGGATAAGTACTGCTTTCCAATCGCAAAACGCGAATTGCACATGCCGCGCGATAACGCGAATCTCGTATCTATTTGCAACTTGCTTCTTGAGATTCGGACACCGATATTGCTAACCGATACTCAAAGGCAGTTACGTCAGACGACTAATCGTTAGATCTGCGCCGGGCAGCGGCGGCACGAGGGCAGGCAACTGGATTGGTCTACGGGCTTCATACAAGGCAGAGCATTGGAGAGTGAAAATCGATCGCGCAGCGGTGAATGTCACATTCACGCAAGAAAGAATCAGCAGCTAGTGTTTCAGTTTAAATCGACGACGATCGGCCGCGCGTGCGAGCTGACACTTGGAGCTAATCGATGAAGGTTGCTTTTTACAAGGGAACGCGTCCTGGCCTGGCCGGGAAATTAAACCGCCTGATCCGGTGGTGGACAAACAGTCCCTATTCGCATTGCGAGCTTGTCGTCGCTCCAATCATCGACGCGCATCTGTGCGCATCGTCGTCGTTCGAGGATGGGAGCGTGCGCTTCATCACTACGAAGCTCGATCCGGCGCGATGGGATGTTGTCGGACTCACGGCCGACCCGGTGACGGAGCGGGCTGCGGTGGAGTGGTTCAACGATCATTTCGGCGAGCCATACGACTTCGCGCCTATCTTCGCTTTCCTTCGGCGCCGCGGCCGTCATCGAGGCCGCTGGCACTGTTCGGAGTCGATCGGGGCAGCGCTGGGTATGCCGGAGTCCTGGCGGTTCGATCCCGCTACGCTGCACGCTGCGCTGTCTTCCGATTCGGTGCAGTCGCCGCCCGACGACATGCCGCCACTGGTGTCGGCGTGATTTCGGGCGAGTCTCACTGACTGATGGTTGGTCTTCGTTGCGAAGCCTGTAGGGAAAACTGGAAAGATTCGGTGGCGCGAAACCTCGATCGATCCTGTCGGAGAGCCTCGCCGTTCGTTTTTAATCTCTCAGCGCGCGCGTTCCGCACCAATCAAGCTCAACGACATACTTCGCTGTCCAAATCAATGTGTTAATCGGACGTTGCACGTGTGTCGGCGTGGCGAACCAGTTCCTCCCATCCAGCCATCGTCATCTCAGCGACGGCTTGGAGTTCTGCTCTTTCGGCGCCGTCCCGCGCTCGGATCGCCATACCGCTTTGAACTGTTTGCAGGAACCTCGCGAGTTTCGCTATATCAAGGGATTCCGGCAACTCACCCTCAGCAACGGCCCTTTCCAGGCGCGACATGAGCACATCAAACGCTCCACCTCGCGTGGCCCGCATCAAGTCGTCAAGCTCGGCATGGCCATCGCTTCCGACGGTGGCCAGTGTGACCATGCAGCCGTGTGGCAGACCGCAATCTGCCCCAGTCATCGCCATGGCTGAGTCCCACAGATAGGCGAACGCCGCTTCGCGCGCTGTGACAGCCTGGCGAAACCTTCCCAGGACCAGATGCTCGTAGGTCGTCGAGTAAAGCCCCATCGCTTCGGCATATAGCTCGTCTTTCGATCCGAAAGCGGCATAGAGGCTGGTCGGGCCGACGCCGAGCGCGTTGGTCAGGTCTGCAATTGAGGTCGCCTCATATCCCTTGACCCAGAAAAGCCTCATGGCTTGCGCCAGTGCTGCTTCACGATCGAAAGCGCGTGGCCTGCCGCGGCCACGAGGTGGGCGTGCAATGGCCATGGAAGTTTTCTCTGATTTTTTCTGCATCGATCACTACATAAATATCTTGACTGTCCGTGCCGCCGATCCTACCATTTGTGCATCGATCACTACATAAAAGACGGACAATGAACAACAATCTAGTCGGAAAACGGGCATTGGTCACCGGCGGCTCGCGGGGCATCGGCGCCGCGATCGCACTTGCGCTTGCAGAAGAGGGCGCGGACGTTGCGGTAACGTTTCAGAACTCAGCCGAGCGGGCGCAGGCAGTTGTGGCCTCGATCGAGAAACTGGGCCGCCGCGGTGTCGCGATCAAAGCCGACAGTGCCGATCCGTCCGCCATCAGGCGATTAGTCGATGAGGCCGTCGGCGCGCTGGGTGGGCTCGACATTCTCGTCAACAACGCGGCCATCGCTCGCTACAACACGATCGCCGACTTCGACCTGGCGGACATCGACGCTCTCCTTGCGGTCAACGTCCGCGGTCCCATTCTCGCGACGCAGGCAGCCATCCCTCACCTCAAAGCGGGCGGTCGCATAATCACGATCGGCTCCGCCGGAGCCGATCGCATCGTGGGTTCAGCGGGAACGGTCTACTACATGACCAAGTCCGCGCTGCAGTCGTTCACACGGGGGCTGGCTCAGGAGTTGGGCCCGAAGGACATCACTGCCAATCTGGTCCAACCGGGCTCGACTGATACCGAAATGAACCCTGCTAACGGCGAGAGCGCGGAATTCCAGCGCAGCCTTACGCCGTTGGGACGCTTCGCCGCACCGGCTGACATCTCCGCGGCCGTTACTTTTCTTGCAAGCCCGGCGGCAAGGCATGTCACTGGAACAATTCTCACGGTCGACGGGGGCTTGCTGACTTAGGTCGGTAATGTGGTTGGCTGTGACGCGAAGAAGGCGTGGAAATGGCCGATACCGGGCGGTTTGTGGGCTCAAACGCGGCTTATACGACCGTTGATCTGTGCTTGATTGCCTGGCCGCTGACCGGGCGTCATGGGCATTCACGATTCGAGGCTCTCGGCAGACATGAGTCTTCCTGTGAGTCGCTTTCCTCGTTGTCGTGCAGTTGCCGGTTAAGTAGATTAGGGATCTACGAGGTCTCACCACCAAGGCGAAGAAACCAAGATCCATTTCACACGCTGACTTCCCTCTGAACCGGTCAACAGATCGATGGGACGTTGATTGTCCAACATTGGCACTTCGCTATACAGCCATCGGATCGCATCTGACTTCAGGCAACCCCAAAGAGCCGTGGCAATGGTGTCGTCCGCAACCAAGCTCATCAGTTCGTCGGTAATCCTGTTCAGCTTCCACTCTGGGGCCAACGCTTTGACAAACCCGTCCCAACCGTTAAGCTCCGGATTCGCTTGCCTCCTGCAGTCCATGAATTCAGCTCCTTGGTTGTAATTGTCGGCAATTTACCTGAGATGCTCGACTGACGGAGAGTGGCCGATTGCCAAAGACCACGCGTGAAACGCACGCATCCCCACCGACTTCGGCCCCAGCTTTCGGACCCGACCGAACTCAGCCGCCCGCATGGGGCGCGGGCCGACTGCCCTCAGTACACATCAAAGTTCGAGAAGCGCGCGCCCTTGACCTCCTAGAATGCCATTTGGTACACGGGCTATTGTCGTAGATACAAGCTTGCGGTTGGCATTGAAGCGGAATTCGTCATCCGAGGCGTAAGCGGCCAACTCCTCGAAAGAGAACTACATATCCAAAGGAGCGATCATGCAGCAACTGGTGAGACACCCATTTGTCCTCTTTGTCATCTCTTTCGTGCTGATGTCGATTGCGGCCCGGCTGGGTAGCCGTACTCTGCGCTCGCGGATACAAATCGACGAAGACACGCTTGATGACTTCAAGATCGTTCAGTCCGCAACGCTGACTTTACTCGCGCTGGTCATCGGATTTAGTCTGTCCATGGCAGTGGGCCGCTATGACCAGCGAAAAAACCTCGAAGAGGAAGAAGCCAACGCGATCGGAACTGAGTTCGTCCGCGCTGAACTGCTGGCCGACGCCGAGGCGGCCGTGGTCCGCTCGCTACTCGTGCAGTATCTCGCATTGCGTGTCGAGTTTTACCAGACCCGCGACCTTCAACGTGTCCAGCAAATCGATGCCGCGACCGCGGACATGCAGGCCAAACTGTGGACTGCAGCCAAGGCCGGCGCCGTTAAACAACCGAGTCCGCTTAGCGCGCTAGCCATCGCGGGCATGAACGATGTGATCAACACACAAGGCTACACGCAGGCGGCATGGTGGAATCGAATCCCTGTAGCCGCATGGATATTAATGATCGTCATTGGCCTGTTCAGCAATCTGCTAGTGGGCTATGGCGTCAAAAATGCAAACGCCAAAAACCGCTTCCTCGTGATCATGCCTTTGACTGTGTCTCTCTCGTTTCTGTTGATCGCAGATATCGATAGTCCGCGGAACGGCATCATTCGGATTGTGCCGCAAAACCTCATTAGCACTGCGCAATCACTCCCGAAACCGTAGCGCACGGAAACAGGACTATTGGACGCCAGCACATGTCAATTAGCTGCACGTCAAGTCGGATACGAAACCGTTCAAGCGCCTGACAACAGCCGGTTTGTCGAGGTTCAAACGCCTATGTACTGCCGTCGACAAATGAACGCTGATGGCCGGTTTTCTGCCTGACGGCGATTGGCCGCACGCGACCCACTGGAGACGGCCGCATCTGCCCGAAGCGGCCGCTCACAACGAACGAACAACGACGCGGCCGGCAGCCGTGACCGCGATTTTCCTCAACGCTTGGAGCGGGAAAATATGTTGACAAGATTCCCATCCGGATCGCGTAGCAAGAGCGAGCGATTGCCCCACGGCATCAACGTCGTCGGCATCACGATGTTTGTCCCGGACGCCTTCATCCGTTCGAACACCGCGTCGACGTTCTCCACTTCGAACTCCAGGATCGCCGATTGATTTGCAGCCGCAGTGGCAGCACCGACATTGAAAAGCTCGATCAGATGCTCGGACGAAATCGCAAGCGTCGCTCCTTCGAACCGCATTTCGGCAAATCCATCGGCCGGACGTACAGCCTCGATACCGGAAAGCCTTTGATAAAACTCCACCAGCCCATCGATATGCCGGGTAACAACACGAACCGATGCGAACTTCATTTTGAACTCCTCGCCAAGAAAGGGAGCTCAGTCTAATGGTCGATACTGTCAGATTCTGGCAGTATGGTGCGGCTGGCGACGTGATTGAGCCTACGCCACTCACGAAGCAGTGTTGACCGCCTTTTGGGGTAGCGCTCTTCCAACTGCTCGACGTTCGAGATGCGGTCCGAACGGAAATTCCGAAAATCAGCTCGAAGCTCGCACCAACACATCAGGACCCGCGCCTGGTCGAAATACACCAAGGCAAAGGGCCAAACGACACGCCGCGAGTGAATACCACTGGCGTCCACGTATGTAATATTGAGCTTCTGCTCTTCCCGGACTGCGGCACGCAGAAGGTCAGGCGAGATTTTGTGGGCAGGTCTCGTCAACGGCGCGCCGACTAGCAGCGAAGACTTCTCCAGTTCGCGACGCAGTTCAGTGGGCAGTATGGCGGCTATCTTAGCAAGCGTGCTCAGCGCACCGGACGACAGCGTGTTGTCGCAGCGATCGGCCACCCAGCGCATGCCAAGAACCAGGGCGTCGAGTTCCTCTGAGCGAAACATGATCGGCGGCAGCATGAAGCCCGGTTTCATAACGTAACCGATGCCCGGTGCCCCCTCGATCATTGCTCCTTGCGCTTGCAAACTGGCGATGTCCCGGTATAGCGTGCGGATGCTCACGCCGAGCTCCTCGGCCAGGGCTTGGCCACGCACGGGACGTCGATAACGACGTAACACTTGCAGGAGATGAAGGAGACGTTCGGAGCGGGACATACGTGAATCCTGGTATTGACACTGAAGCAAATCGACGACGCTATCGGTTACTTCAAATTGAATGCGATATGTCGCGTCCAGACAGACATTGCATTGTTGACGATCTATGCGGCTCTGTCGAACGTCTCAATCTGGCCGTCCGCTGCCCGTTGCATCAGTCGTGATACGCGAGTGCGACCAGAGCACCTCCGTGCTCGCGCGTACGACGCCAGTTCACAAAAGCGCATGCGTCTTGCAAGCCCGCGAATTGGTCCGGACAGCGCTTTCTGAAACTGTCGACACCGCCAAGTAATA
>JGI25165J46597_1000841_pt1 | contig 22523 bp, 13 predicted proteins | sample AraplaCL_Cvi_mCL_FD_46597 | JGI IMG/M metagenome (IMG submission 46597)
AAACTTCTGCACGTATTTCGCGCGGTTCTCGCGCACGTGCGCTTCGTCGTTCCAGGCTGCGATGCTCGCGCTTTGAAACACCGTTGATAACGCCGCGCCGTGGTAAGTCCGGTACAACAGGAAGTCTTTGAGAATCGCCGCGTCGCCCGCGACAAAGCCCGAGCGCATGCCGGGCACATTCGAGCGCTTCGACAGGCTCGACAGCATGATGAGTCTGTCATAACCGCGGCCGAGCTTGTGCGCGGCTTCGAGGCCGCCGAGCGGCGCGTTGGCTTCGTCGAAATAGATCTCGGAGTAGCACTCGTCGGAGGCGATCACGAAGCCGTGGCGGTCCGAGAGCGCGAAGAGTTCGCGCCAGTCTTCGAGCGTCAGCACCGCGCCGGTCGGGTTGCCCGGCGAGCAGACATAGAGCAGTTGCGTGCGAGCCCAGACGTCGGCCGGCACCGCCGAGTAATCGCACGCGAAGTTGCGCGCCGGGTCGCTATTGACGAAATAGGGCTCTGCGCCCGCGAGAATCGCCGCGCCTTCGTAGATTTGGTAGAACGGGTTCGGACAGAGTACGATCGCAGGCTCGCCTTTCGCATTGCGCTTCGGGTCGATGACCGTTTGTGCGAGCGCAAACAGCGCCTCGCGCGAACCCGAGACGGGCAGCACCTGGGTCGCGGGATCCACAGGCGGCAGGCCGTAGCGCTGCGTAACCCACTTCGCGATCGACTCGCGCAACGGCAGCGACCCTACGGTGGCCGGATACGCGGACAGACCGCCGAGCGAAGCGATCACGGCGTCGGTTATCAACGTGGGCGTCGGATGTTTCGGCTCGCCAATGCCGAAGCTGATATGCGGGAAGCCGGCGGCCGGCGCGACGTCTTTGAAAAGCGCGCGCAGCTTTTCGAACGGATAGGGCTGGAGGGAGTCGAGTAGCGGATTCACTGGGCGGATCGAGCCTGATCGAAGAGGGCGCGGAAAGATGCACGACGGCGCATGCGCTGGGTCGCGCCGCGCGAAAATAGCAGCGGCGGCGAGCAGGGGATTATAGCGTGCGTGAGGGCTGGCGTTGGGCGGCTGGCGGGCCGTGGTCCACGGTTGAGCCTGCGGCAAGCGGGCATCGGCCACGCCGACCGGACGCCAACGAATCTTCAACTAGAAGTAACCTGGCATCAACCAGGGCACCACCACCCGCCAGGCGGCGCAGTTAATGCGCTGCAGCGGGAACGACGCGGAACGTAACAGTCCGCGCAGAAACAAGGCAGGAGCAGCAATGTACGCAGCAATTGAGGAGACGTCCGGACGAGGAGCGCGCGAAAACGCCGCAGTCCGTGACACGAACAGCACCGTCTCGCGGAGAGCGTCGCCATGACAAACTGGCTTCGCACAGGGTGGCCGACGCTCGCGATCATGCTGGGCGCGTCGGTGTGGGGAATGATCTGGTATCCGCTGCGGATGCTCGCAGCGCTCGGCGTGACCGGCACGGCCGCGAGCGCGCTTACGAGCGGCGCCGGTTGCCTGTTCGTGCTGCTGGTGCGCCATCGGGCGCTGAAAACCGTGCGCTGGCACTGGCTGCTGCCGGCGCTCGCGCTCGCCGCGGGCATCACGAATCTCGGCTTCGTGTGGGGATCGATCCACGGGCAGGTGATGCGCGTGCTTCTGCTCTTCTATCTGACACCTGCATGGACCGCGCTCTTCGCGCACTTCATCCTGCATGAACGCCTGACGTGGGCCGGCGCGGGGCTCGCCGCGCTGTCGCTGGCCGGCGCGATGACGATGCTGTGGTCGCCGCAGCTCGGCATTCCGCTGCCGGGCAACCTCGCGGAATGGGCGGGCCTCGCGGGCGGCATGGGTTTCGCAATGAGCAACGTGCTGATCCTCAAGACAAGCCGTGTATTGCCGCAGATGAAACCGGAGATGCGCACCGCGACCATCTTCGGCGGCGCGGCGATTTTTGGCGCTTGCGCGTCGCTATTCGAAGCGATGCCCGCGCCGCCCACCGGCGCACATCTCGCTACTGCCGCGTGGCTGGTGCTCGGCCTCGGTTTCCTGCTCGCGTCCAACAACATGCTCGTGCAATACGGGCTGTCGCGCGTGCCGGCCAACCGGGCGTCGATCATCATGCTGTTCGAACTCGTGGTCACGGCAATGTCCGCGTGGCTCTTTGCCGGGGAGACGCCCGGCCCGCGCGAATGGGCGGGCGGCGCGTGCATCGTGCTCGCTTCGGCGCTGTCGAGCTGGATGCATCGCACGAAGGCAATGCCGCCCGATCCCGCCAATCAGGATGCGGGCGAGGGCCCGGGCGACGACCCGGGCGTCAGGAGCGCCGCGAGCACATGCTCGGCCGACATCCACCAGCGCGACGGCCATAAGGACGGCAAGAACCGCCCACGCGCGATGGTATGATTGCCCCTCATTAGCCGGCGCATGCGCGGTGCGCGTGCAGCCGGCGCCCATGTCTCGAGGGCTGGCAAGGAGCGCGGGCCGCATCGCTGCAGCGGCACACGGCTCGTGCGGCCTTCGTGAGCCACCTATTTTTTCTCCCTTTCAAACAGCGAAATCGCCGTGCGTCTGACCTCGATCAAACTCGCTGGATTCAAGTCATTCGTCGATCCCACGCATTTCCAGGTTCCGGGCCAGCTAGTCGGCGTGGTCGGACCCAATGGATGCGGCAAGTCCAACATCATCGACGCCGTGCGCTGGGTGCTCGGCGAATCGCGCGCCTCGGAGCTGCGCGGCGAGTCGATGCAGGACGTGATCTTCAACGGCTCGACTGCGCGCAAACCGGGCAGCCGCGCCAGCGTCGAACTCGTGTTCGACAACGCCGACGGGCGTGCCGCCGGGCAGTGGGGCCAGTATGCCGAGATCGCCGTGAAGCGCGTGCTCACGCGCGACGGCACATCTAGCTACTACATCAACAACCTGCCGGCGCGTCGCCGCGACATTCAGGACATTTTCCTCGGCACCGGTCTCGGCCCGCGCGCCTACGCGATCATCGGGCAAGGCATGATTGCGCGCCTGATCGAAGCGAAGCCCGAAGAACTGCGCGTCTTTCTCGAAGAAGCCGCGGGCGTCTCCAAGTACAAGGAGCGCCGCCGCGAGACGGAGAACCGCCTGCACGACACGCGTGAGAATCTGACGCGGGTCGAAGACATCGTCCGTGAACTGGGCACGAACCTCGAGAAGCTCGAAGCGCAAGCGGTGGTCGCCACGCGCTACAAGGAACTGCAAACCGACGGCGAAGAGAAGCAACGCCTGTTGTGGCTGCTGCGGAAGAACGAGGCGGGCAGCGAGCAGGAACGTCAGCAGCGCGCCATCGAACAGGCGCAAATCGACCTCGAAGCGCAGACAGCCAAGCTGCGCGAAGTCGAAGCGCAACTCGAAACGCTGCGCGTCGCGCATTACTCGGCGAGCGACGCGATGCAGGGCGCACAAGGCGCGCTATACGAAGCGAACGCCGAAGTGAGCCGGCTCGAAGCCGAAATCAAGTTCATCGTCGAATCGCGCAACCGCGTGCAGGCGCAAATCGCTGCGCTGACCGCGCAGCGTGAACAGTGGCAATCGCAGGCTGAAAAAGCGCAGGGCGATCTCGAAGACGCCGAAGAGCAACTCGCCGTCGCCGAAGAAAAGGCCGCGCTCGCCGAAGAAGAAGCCGCGGCGAAGCACGACGCAATGCCCGCCCTCGAAGCGCGCTGGCGCGATGCGCAAGCCGAACTGAATGCGGAGCGCGGCGGCATTGCGCAGACCGAACAGGCGCTCAAGCTCGAAGCCGCGCATCAGCGCAACGCCGATCAGCAATTGCAGCAGTTGCAGCAGCGCCATGAGCGGCTGAAGGCGGAAGCCGGCGGCCTCGACGCACCCGACGAAGCACAGCTCGAAGAGCTGCGCATGCAACTCGCGGAACACGAAGAGATTCTGCACGACGCGCAGACGCGTCTTGCCGATGCGCAGGAAACCCTGCCGCGTCTGGACGCCGAGCGCCGTGCCGCGCAGGAGCGCGTGCAGGCGGAAAGCGCGCAGATTCATCAGCTCGACGCACGCCTTGCCGCGCTCAAGCAGTTGCAGGAAAACGTCCAGACCGAAGGCAAGATCCAGCCGTGGCTCGAAAAGCACGAGCTAGGCGGCCTGCCGCGACTCTGGAAGAAGCTGCACGTCGAGTCCGGTTGGGAAGCCGCGCTCGAAGCCGTGCTGCGCGAGCGGCTCGCCGCGCTGGAAGTATCGAATCTCGACTGGGTCAAGGCGTTCGCTACCGACGCGCCGCCCGCCAAGCTCGCGTTCTACGCACCGCCCGTCGCCGGCCAGCCGGTCGCGGCGTCGTCCGCGCTTCGGCCGCTGCTGTCGCTCGTTCGTATCGACGACGCGGGCATCCGCGCGGTGTTGAACGACTGGCTCGGCCTTGCGTTCGTCGCCGACGATCTGCAGCAGGCGCTCAGTATGCGCTCGCAATTGCCCGAAGGCGGCTCGTTCGTCGTGAAGGCGGGGCACGTGGTGACGCGCGTCGGCGTGCAACTGTATGCGGCCGATTCGGAACAAGCCGGCATGCTGGCCCGTCAGCAGGAAATCGAAAATCTCGCGCGTCAGGTGCGCGCACAAGCCCTGCTCGCCGACGAAGCGAAGGCCGCCGCGATCCGCGCCGAAGCCGCGCACACGCAAGCGGCGCAGGCGCTGACCGACGTGCGTCAGCAGGCCGAGCGGGCGACCCAGCGCGTGCACGCGTTGCAACTCGACGTGCTCAAGCTCACGCAGGCGCACGAGCGTTACACGCAGCGCAGCACGCAGATTCGTGAAGAGCTCGAAGAGATCAACGCACAGATCGAAGAGCAGCGCGCGATGCGTGCGGAATCCGAAGCGAACTTCGAGCGTTACGACGGCGAACTCGCCGAATTGCAGGCGCGATTCGAAGATCATCAACTGGCTTTCGAGGCGCTCGACGAAGCGCTTACCGCTGCACGCGGCGAGGCACGCGATCTCGACCGCGCCGCGACCGACGCGCGCTTCGCCGCGCGCAACATGGCGAACCGCATCGACGAATTGAAGCGCAGCATTCAGGTCGCGCACGAGCAGAGCGAGCGGGTCGCGGCGTCGCTCGAAGACGCACGCGCCGAACTCGAAACCATCAACGAGCAGACCGCTCACACGGGCTTGCAGGACGCGCTCGACATTCGCGCGGTCAAGGAAGAGGCGTTGCACGCCGCGCGTCTCGAACTGGACGACCTGACTGCCAAGCTGCGTGCCGCGGACGAAACGCGTCTCACCGCCGAGCGCGCGCTGCAACCGCTGCGCGACCGCATCAACGAATTGCAACTGAAGGAACAGGCCGCGCGGCTGAACGGCGAGCAGTTCATCGAGCAACTGGCGGCAGCGGGCGTCGACGAGGCGGAGCTGCAGGCCAAGCTCACGCCGGACATGAAGCCGTCGTATCTGCAGGGCGAAGTCACGCGCATCAACAACGCGATCACCGCGCTCGGTCCGGTCAACATGGCCGCGCTCGACGAACTCAAGGCGGCCACCGAGCGCAAGTCGTTCCTCGACTCGCAATCGGCCGATTTGACGAGCGCGATCGAGACGCTCGAAGACGCAATCCGCAAGATCGACGCGGAAACGCGCACGCTGTTGCAAGGCACCTTCGACGAAGTGAACCGTCATTTCGGCGAACTGTTCCCGCGTCTCTTCGGAGGCGGCCAGGCGAAGCTGATCATGACCGGCGACGAGATTCTCGACGCCGGCGTACAGGTGATGGCGCAGCCTCCGGGCAAGAAAAATTCGACGATCCACCTGTTGTCGGGCGGCGAAAAAGCGCTGACCGCAACCGCGCTCGTGTTCGCGATGTTCCAGTTGAATCCGGCGCCGTTCTGTCTGCTCGACGAAGTGGACGCGCCGCTAGACGACGCGAACACAGAACGTTTCGCCAATCTGGTACGCGCGATGTCGGACAAAACCCAGTTCCTTTTCATCTCGCACAACAAGATCGCGATGGAAATGGCGCAGCAACTGATCGGCGTGACGATGCAGGAGCAGGGCGTGTCGCGCATCGTTGCCGTCGACATGGAAACGGCTGCGGGTTTCGCCCAGAATATCGTTTAAGTTTTCGTTTGAATCAAGGAAGCGCGGGCGCCCGCGTTCAGCGCTGCGGCACTCGCCGCGCGATACGTGGGGCGGGCGTCAGGACGCGCAGATAAAGAATTGCTGATGGAGCATGCATGGACGAGTTGACACTCGGTTTGATCGGCGCGGGTGCCGTGGTGGTCGGGGGCGTGGTGGTGTACAACGCGTGGCAGGGCGCCAAGGTGCGCCGCAAGATGCCGCGGCCCATGCCCGCGGACGCCGCGGAAAATTTCGCGCGCGACGACCATCAGGAACAGAGCCCGTTTATCGAACCGGCTCGGCCCACAACGCGTCGCGAGCCGGTAGTGGGTGCAGAGGCATCCGCCGACACGGCGTCGGCCCGCGTCGAACCGACTTTTGGCGCGCCGGTAGGCGCGGCACCGCTTGATACGCCGGCCGACATTCAGGCAGAGACGACCACACCGAACGGCTATCTGTCGGACGGCGATGATGCCGAGGCCGAGGGTGGCGCAAAGGCGAGCTCCGGTGCCGACGCCGGCAAGGACGCGGCGGCGGCTGGTCAACAACCCGCGAGCAACGCGTCGCGCGAAGCGGACGAACAGATCGAGCCGATTCTGCCGGCTGCCACGACGATCTCGTCCGCGCCGCCGGCTATCGTCGATCGCCGGATCGACTGCATCGTGCCGATTCGTCTGAACGGACCGGTTGCGGGCGACAAGGTGATTCCGCTTGCGCAGCGTCTGCGCCGCGCCGGCAGCAAGCCGGTACATATCGAAGGCAAACTCGAGGGCGGCGCGTGGGAGTTGCTGCAAAACGGCGCGCGTTATGAAGAGCTGCGCGCGGCCGCGCAGCTGGCCAATCGCAGCGGTGCGTTGAACGAACTTGAGTTCTCCGAGTTCGTGACGGGCGTACAGCAGTTTGCCGACGCAATCGACGCCTCGCCGGAATTTCCCGACATGCTCGAAACAGTCGCGATGGCGCGTGAGCTCGACGGTTTCGCCGCGCAGTGCGACGCGCAGTTGTCGATCAACGTGCTCTCCGACGGTGCGCCGTGGTCGGCCAACTACGTGCAAGCCGTGGCCTCGCAAGACGGCTTGCTGCTTTCGCGCGACGGCACGCGCTTCGTCAAGCTCGACGCGCGCCAGAGCCCGGTGTTCATGCTGCAGTTCGGCGACACGAACTTCCTGCGCGACGACCTCACGTACAAGGGCGGTCAGATGATCACGCTGGTGCTCGACGTGCCGGTGGCCGACGAAGACATCTTGCCGTTCCGTCTGATGTGCGACTACGCGAAGTCGCTGGCCGAGCGCATTGGCGGGCGGGTGGTGGACGACGGCCGTCGCCCGTTGCCGGAGACCGCGTTGCTCGCCATCGAAAAGCAGTTGATGACGCTTTACGCGAAGCTCGAACAGGCCGGCATTCCGGCAGGATCGCCCGCCACTCGGCGTCTGTTCAGTCAATAACCCGCTGCGTTTCAAAACGCCTCGAACGGCCGCGCAATGCGCGGCCGTTGTCGTTTTGAAGAGTAACGCCGCCGACTTTCGCATACACGCGTTCAGGTCTGCAAGCTGGCCATTCGGCCGATGTAAAGGGGCACGCTTCCTGCGATAATCCAGTGTCCAATTTCACTGAAGAAGCGCCTACAGCATGGCTCGAACTCCCGCCTCAGATCCAGCAACCAGCGCCCCGGCCGAGCGGGCCGCGTGGCTGCGCGCGGAACTCGAACGCGCCAATTACGCGTACTACGTTCTCGACCAGCCCGACTTGCCGGACGCGGAGTACGACAAGCTGTTCAAGGAACTGGAGAGCATCGAGGCGGAGCATCCCGATCTGATCGTCCCTGATTCGCCTACGCAGCGCGTTGGTGGCGAGGCGGCAAGCGGGTTCGAGCCGGTCGTTCACGACCAGCCCATGCTGTCACTGAACAACGGTTTCGCAGACGAAGACATTCTCGCGTTCGACAAGCGCGTGGGCGACGCACTCGGCAACAATGCGAAGGAACCGCCGGTGCCGGTCGACTACGCGGCCGAGTTGAAGTTCGACGGCCTCGCGATCTCGCTGCGCTATGTCGACGGCGTCTTCGTGCAGGCCGCCACGCGCGGCGACGGCACGACTGGCGAGAACGTCACGGAGAACGTCCGCACGATCCGCTCTATTCCTCTCAAGCTGAAGGGCAAGCGCGTGCCGCACATACTCGACGTGCGCGGCGAAGTGCTGATGTTCAAGCGCGACTTCGAGCGTCTGAACGAACGTCAGCGCGCCGCGGGTCACAAGGAGTTTGCCAATCCGCGCAACGCCGCGGCGGGCAGCTTGCGTCAGCTCGATTCGAAAATCACCGCGCAAAGGCCGCTGTCTTTCTTTGCGTATGGCATCGGCGTGCTCGAGGGCGTCGAGATGCCGGCCACGCATAGCGAACTGCTCGACTGGTACAAGGAACTCGGCTTGCCCGTCAATGCGGAGCGCGCGGTCGTGAAAGGCGCCGAAGGTCTGCTCGCGTTTTTCCATGCGGTCGGCGAGAAGCGCGACAAGTTACCGTACGACATCGACGGCGTCGTGTACAAGGTCAACCGGCGCGACGAGCAGGACGCGCTCGGTTTCGTATCGCGTGCGCCCCGTTTCGCTCTCGCGCACAAGTTCCCGGCGCAGGAAGCGTTGACCAAACTGGTCGCGATCGACGTGCAAGTGGGGCGCACCGGCGCGATCACGCCTGTGGCGCGCCTCGAGCCCGTGTTCGTCGGCGGCGCGACTGTCACGAACGCCACGCTGCACAATGAAGACGAAGTGCGTCGCAAGGACATCCGTATCGGCGACACGGTGATCGTGCGGCGCGCGGGCGATGTCATTCCGGAAGTGGTGAGCGCGCTCATCGACCGCCGCCCGCCTGACGCGCATGAATTTGTGATGCCTACGCACTGTCCGGTGTGCGGCTCGAACATCGAGCGGCTACCCGACGAGGCGATTGCGCGTTGCACCGGCGGCCTGTTCTGTCCGGCCCAGCGCAAGCAGGCGCTGTGGCATTTCGCGCAGCGGCGCGCGTTGGACATCGACGGGCTGGGCGAGAAGATCATCGACCAACTGGTAGAACAGAACCTGGTGCGCACGCCCGCCGATCTGTTCAACCTCGGCTTCTCGACTCTCGCCGAGCTCGACCGTTTCGCCGACAAGTCCGCGCAGAACCTGCTCGACTCGCTCGAAAAGGCCAAGCACACTACGCTTGCCCGTTTTATTTACGCGCTCGGCATCCGCCATGTCGGCGAATCCACGGCGAAAGATCTGGCGAAGCACTTCGGCTCGCTTGATCCGATCATGGAGGCTTCGGTGGAAGCATTGCTGGAGGTCAACGACGTCGGGCCGGTCGTCGCCGAATCCATTCACCAGTTTTTCGCCGAAGAGCATAACCGCACGGTGATCGAGCAACTGCGCGCGCCGGGCAAGGTCACGTGGCCTGAAGGGCCGCCCGCGCCGAAGGCGCCGCAGGGCGTGCTGGCCGGCAAGACCGTTGTGTTGACGGGCACCTTGCCGAGCCTCGCTCGCGAGGAGGCGAAGGAAATGCTCGAAGCGGCCGGCGCGAAAGTGGCCGGCTCGGTGTCCAAGAAAACAGACTATGTGGTGGCGGGGGCCGAAGCAGGCAGCAAGTTAGCGAAGGCCGAGGAACTCGGCATTCCCGTACTCGACGAAGATGGTATGCGTAAGCTCCTGGAGGGGCAGTTATGATCCGCGAAATTCTCAAGATGGGCGATCCGCGTCTGCTGCGCATTGCCGATCCGGTCGATCACTTCGACACGCCGCAATTGCATGAGCTCGTGAAAGACATGTTCGAGACCATGCACCATGCGAACGGAGCGGGGCTCGCCGCGCCGCAGATCGGTGTCAATCTGCAGGTGGTGATCTTCGGGTTCGGCAGCAACGAACGGTATCCGGATGCACCGCCGGTGCCGGAAACGGTGTTGATCAACCCGACTATCACGCCGGTTTCGCTGGATATGGAAGAGGGCTGGGAGGGTTGCCTTTCCGTTCCTGGCCTGCGCGGCGCGGTCAGCCGCTTTTCGATGATCAAGTATCACGGCTTCGACCAGTACGGCACGCCGATCGACCGCGTCGCCGAAGGTTTTCATGCGCGCGTCGTACAGCACGAATGCGATCACCTGATCGGCAAGCTGTATCCAATGCGGATTACCGACTTCGCCAAGTTTGGCTTTACAGAAGTGCTGTTTCCGGACATGGATCCGAATAGCGACGATTGATGCGGCCCGTTGGCCGTTGGCCCTTGGCCCTTGGCCGGCGCCGCGCGTTGACAATAAAAAACCCACGCAAATGCGTGGGTTTTTTATCGGGCTGCTGCGGCGCTCGATGCGCTTGAAGATCACATGAAGCGGTCGATCTCGCAGCCCCTGAGCTTGCCGGATGACGTCAGAACGACTCGTCCGGTGCGAGGTAACGCCACTGGCCAGGCGGTAGCGCGCCAAGCATCACACGGCCCATCCGCACGCGTTTCAGGCCAAGTACCTCGAGGCCGACCAGTTCGCACATCCGGCGAATCTGGCGCTTCTTGCCTTCGCGCAGCACGAACCGCAACTGCTCGCCGTTTTGCCAGTTGACTTGCGCCGGCTTGAGCGGAACGTCGTCGAGCGAGAGACCGTGACACAAGAGCGCGAGGCTTTCCGGCGGGAAGTGACTTTCGACGTCGACCGTGTGCTCGCCGTAGGCGACGCGCACCAGATACTCCTTGTCGATGTCGGAATGGCCGCCGATCAGCTGCTTCGCGATGCGGCCGTCCTGCGTCAACACCAGCAAGCCTGTCGAATCGATGTCGAGACGCCCGGCCGGCGCGAGTTGCCGCAGATGCGCGACGGAGAAGCGGATGTCCGAGCGGTCGCCTTCCCAGCGATTCTCCGGCGTGACGAGCGTGATGGCCGGCTGGTAGCCGTCTTCCGCCTGGCCCGAGACGTAGCCGACAGTCTTATGGATCAGCACGGTGACCTGGCTTGCTTGCACGGCCTCGGCAGCAGGATCGATCTCGATCCGCTGATCAGGGCGAACTTTCGTGCCTAACGTGTCGATCCGCTCGCCGTCGACGAGCACCCAGCCTTTCTCGATCCATTCGTCGGCTTCGCGGCGCGAGCACAGGCCCAGTTCGGACATGAGCTTGGACAGGCGCAGGGTGCCGGGCGCGTCCTCGATATCCCGACGCGGCGTGCGCGGGGCAGCCTCAGCGTGCGGGCGATGTTCGGCCGGAGCGGCGCCGCGCGCCTTGCTGGCTCGCGCGGGGCGGTCGTCGGTGAAACGGCGTTCGGCCGCCGGTGCCTTGTCGAAGCTGCGTGCCGGGCGTTCCGCACGGTCGGTGCGCGGGGCCGCGCGGTCACCGAATTCGCGGCGAGCCGGTGCGCGGTCGCCTCGGTCGCCCCGGTCCCCTCGTGCGTCGCCAGTTGCGCGGGCCGGGCGATCGGCGCGGTCGCCATAGCTGCTCTTGACGGGCTTGGCAAAGCTGCGCTCGCCGCGCTCGCTTTCTGCGCGTCGAGGCGCGCTGTCGCTGCGCGGTCCGCGCTCGCCGCCGCGGCGGTCTTGCGAGGCGCCGCGGTCTGCGCTGAAGCGGGGGCGGTCGGAAGCGTCGCGTTCACCACGCGTCGGACGCTCGCCACGCTGGCCGCCTTCCGCGGGACGGCCTGCTCCCGTCCGCGGGCCGCTGGTCGGACGGCGTTCGCCGTCGAAGCCGCGCGAGGCGCCGCGGTCTGAGTTTCCTTCGAAACGGCGGGGCGCACGGTCGGTGCTGCCTGAGCGATCTTCGAAACGGCGCGGTGCGCGTTCGCCGCGTTCAGCACTTGGGCCACGGGGCGACCGTTCGCTGTTACCAGCACGGTCTTCGAAACGGCGGGGCGCGCGGTCAGTGCTGCCCGAGCGATCTTCAAAGCGGCGCGGTGCGCGTTCGCTGCGTTCGGCACTTGGGCCACGGGGCGACCGTTCGCTGTTACCAGCCCGGTCTTCGAAGCGGCGGGGCGCGCGTTCGGCGCCGCCCGTGCGATCCTCGAAACGGCGCGGTGCGCGTTCGCCGCGTTCAGCACTTGGGCCACGCGGCGACCGTTCGCTGCCACCAGCACGGTCTTCAAAGCGGCGGGGCGCACGGTCGGTGCTGCCCGTGCGATCCTCAAAACGGCGCGGTGCACGTTCACCGCTAGGGCCACGAGGTGCACGCTCGCCACCACCCGTCCGATCCTCAAAGCGACGCGGTGCGCGCTCGCTGCGTTCACCGCCAGCGCCGCGCGGCGCCCGCTCGTCGCCAGCCGCGCGATTTTCAAACCTGCGAGGCGCGCGCTCACCACCCTCACGCCGCGGACCACGCTCGCCGCTTCCTTCGAAACGCCGCGCCGGTGCGCCCGCACTCTCGCTGCGCGGCGGCCGGTCAGACGTCGCACGTCGTGCGCCGCCGGCTCCGCCCGCTTCGCGTTCGCGCGAGAACGAGCCTTCCGCGCGGGGAGCACGCGGTCCGCGCGCGCCTGCGCCAGCCGGACGCTTGCCACCGGACGACGTCCCCGCGCCTTCGCCTCGCGGGCCACTCGGGTCCGCCATCGACGATTTAGGTCCTGCCGGCCGTGTCGGCTTACGTCCCGACGTGCTGCCGCTACGGACAGGGGCGCGTTCGGACGAAGCCGGCCGCGGGTGCTTGGCTGTTAATTTGTCTCGCATGAAATCTCACACTGCGATCGCGCGCAGCAGTTCCGTCTCGACCTGAATTTGCAGGCGGTTGTCCGACAGACCGTGTCCGTCCAGCAGAAACACGTCCTCGACGCGTTCGCCGAGCGTGTTGATCCGCGCCGACGCGACGCCGACCCGGTGTTCGGCCAGCACGCGCGCGATCGAATAAAGAAGGCCTGGCCGGTCGTTCGCCGACACGGACAGGATGTAGTACTGGCCGCGCTCGTCGGCCCGAAGATCGACGCGCGGTGTAACAGGGAAGGTTCGCGAAAGCCGCGACAAGCGGCCCTTCGACGGCCCCGGGAGCCAGGTGCCGTCGCCGGTTAGGCGCGCGGTCAGTTCCTGCTCGACGAGATTGGCAATGTCGCGATAATGCACGTCTTCTTCGGTATGCGCGACGAGGAAATTATCCAGCGCATAGCCGTGACGCGTGGTGCTGACCCGGGCATCGAGCACCGACAGGCCGTTGCGGTCGAAATACGCACAAATGCCGGCGAACAGATCCGGCTGGTCCTTCACATACACGAGCACCTGAAGCGCTTCGCCGATCGGAGAGGGGCGGGCGCGAACGATCGGCGTAGGCGTCTCGACGTAGCGGTAGAGCACGCGCGTTTGCCATGCGATGTCCGCCGCGTCGTGGCGTAGGAAGTAGCCGACGTCGAGCTTGTCCCACAGCGCTTTCTGCGCGCCTTCAGGCACCGTTTCGAGGCGCAGGAGCGCGAGCGCCTCTTCCTGACGCGATTCCAGTTCCGAATGCGCGTCCGGACGGGCGCCGCCGAGCACTGCGAGCGTCGCGCGGTACAGGTCTTCCAGCAGCTTGCCCTTCCACGTGTTCCAGACTTTAGGACTGGTCCCGCGGATGTCGGCCACGGTCAGCAGATACAGCGCGGTCAAACGGCGTTCGTTGCCGACCAGTTCGGCGAAACGCTTGATGACCTCCGGGTCGCTCGTGTCCTGCTTCTGCGCGACCTGGCTCATGGTCAGGTGCTGCTGCACGAGCCAGACCACCAGGTCGCCGTCTTCGCCCTCGATGCCGTGATTGCGGCAGAAGCGCCGCGCGTCGGCCATACCGAGCGTGGAATGGTCGCCGCCGCGGCCCTTGGCGATATCGTGAAACAGCGCCGCGACGTACAGCACCCATGGCCGGTCGAAGCCGACGATCAACTGGCTGCAGAACGGATACTCATGCGCGTGTTCCGCGACCGCGAAGCGCCGCAGATTGCGCAGCACCATCAGAATGTGCTGGTCGACCGTGTAGACGTGATACAGGTCGTGCTGCATTTGTCCGACGATGCGCCGGAAGTTGAGCAGATAGCGTCCGAGCACGCTCGTCTGGTTCATCAGGCGCAACGCGTGCGTGATGCCCGCCGGCTGCTTCAGGATGTCCATGAAGAGGCGCCGGTTTTCCGGATCGCGCCGCCAGTGCTGGTCCATCACCTCGCGCGCGTTGTAGATGGCGCGCAGCGTGCGCGCCGACAGGCCTTTGACGCCCGGCGTCTGCTCGTACAGCAGGAACGCTTCGAGGATCGCGTTCGGCTCGCGCTGAAACACGTCGTCGCTCGCAATTTCGAGCATGCCCTGCTTTTCGACGAAGCGGTCCGACAGCACCCGCGTGATGCCGCTCGTGCTCGGGAAAAGCTGCGCCTCGATGTTCTGGATCAGGATGGTGGCAAGCTGCGTGACCGCCTTGGCGGCCCAGTAATAACGGCGCATCAGCTGTTCGCTTGCGCGCTTGGTGGCGGTGGGCTTGTAGCCGAAACTTTCCGCCACCGCAGTTTGCAGGTCGAACACCAGAATGTCCTGACGACGGCCGGCGGTGACGTGCAACCGGGCGCGCAGCGACTTCAGGAAGCCTTCGTTGCGCCGCAGTTCCTGCGCTTCGCGCTCTGTAATGAGACCGCGCGCTTCGAGTTCGCGCCAACTGCTGCCGAACCCGGCCGCCTGGGTGATCCATAGAATCAACTGCAGATCCCGCAGCCCGCCCGGGCTTTCCTTGATGTTCGGCTCGAGCGCGTAAGGCGTGTCCTGAAATTTGGCGTGGCGCTGGCGCATTTCCAGTACTTTGGCCTGGAAAAACGCTTTCGGGTCGAGCGCCTCGCGATAACGCTTTGCGAAGTCGTCGAACAGCGCCGCGCTGCCCGTAATGCGCCGCGCTTCGAGCAGCGACGTGCGCACGGTCACGTCGTTCGCGGCTTCTTCGAGACACTGCGAAACGCTGCGGACGCTGCTGCCGAGTTCCAGTCCCAGATCCCATGCCAGGCTGATGAAACGCTCGATACGCGCTTCGAGGTGCTCGAGCGGCGCATCGGGCAGCAGCACCAGAATGTCGATGTCCGAGTGCGGCGCGAGTTCGCCACGGCCATAACCGCCCACTGCGAGGAGCGCTAGATCCGCGGGCAGTTCGCAGGTGTTCCAGGCGGCGCGCAGCGAGTCGTCGGTGGTGCGCGAAAGCGCCGCCATCAACGCTTCCACGTTGGTGGCGGTCTTGAAGCGTTCCAGCAACTGGGCTTTGGCCACTTTGTAGTCCGCCTTGAGCGACTTGGCATGGGACGGGGCGACGGCTGGAACACTACTCATGGGCGGCTGAAGGTCGGGGAGCGAAATCGGTCAGGCCGTGGCGGCGACCATCGGCGGGCGCGCGGGCGTGCCGGCGGAAACGGTCAGTACGTCGTGGCCGGATTCCGTCACGAGCACTGTGTGCTCCCATTGTGCCGAGAGGCTGCGGTCTTTGGTCTTGACCGTCCACTGGTCGGGCATGGTGCGGATGTCACGGCGGCCGGCGTTGATCATCGGCTCGATCGTGAAAATCATGCCCGCTTGCAGTTCGAGCCCTGTGCCGGGACGGCCATAGTGCAGAATCTGCGGATCTTCATGGAACACCGTGCCTATGCCGTGGCCGCAATACTCGCGTACCACGCTGTAGCCTTGCGCCTCGGCGTGTTTCTGGATTGCGTAGCCGATGTCACCCAGATGCGCGCCCGGGCGCACCTGGTCGATGCCGAGCCACATGCATTCGAAAGTGGTCTGAACGAGCCGTTTGGCAAGAATCGAACCCTCGCCCACGATGAACATCCGGCTCGTATCGCCAAAATAGCCGTTCTTGATCACCGTTATGTCGATGTTCAGTGCGTCGCCATTCTTGAGCGTCTTGTCGCCGGGAATGCCGTGGCAGATCACGTCGTTGACAGAAATGCAGGTGGCCTTGGGGTAGGGCGGATAGCCGGGCGGCTGATAGTTCAGCGGCGCGGGGATCGTGCCCTGTTCCTTCAGCATGTATTCGTGACACAGGCGGTCGAGTTCGCCGGTCGTGACGCCGGCGGTGACGAACGGCGTGATGTAATCGAGCACTTCGCTCGCCAGTTTGCAGGCGACGCGCATTTGCGCGATATCGTGTTCGTTTTTTAGCGTGATAGCCATGAGTCGGGCCTGAAATGCGATTTATCCCGGGATTATCGCACCATATTCCCGGTGCCGCAGCGTTTTGGCGGTCGCCGGACGGCTTTTGCGCCGGGATCGGTCCCCCGTCATTTATGGCCTCGCGGTGGGGCGCGAAGCGGCGAGAAGCGTCCGGGTGCAACCGGCGGCAGCAAAGACGGGCAACCGGGCAGGTTGAGTCGGCCGATAGTCGCATGCTATAATCTTTGGCTAAGTCGGTCCTTCTCTTGTCGCCGCTGGCTACCCGTCTGGGCAGTCAGCAGTGTCAGGCAGATGTGAGCGACGCTTCCCATGGCGCTGGCTGCCCGAGCCATGGGAAAAGCTGTACCGGGCAGCAGACTCGCAAGCCGGCGCACCCAGGGTGTCCGCGGCGCGTAGCCAGGCAAGACTTGACCTGGCAGCGCGGCGGATACGGCAGCCGGCTTAAGACCCAACCCTCGCGGAGATTTTCATGGCAGTTACCATGCGTCAAATGCTGGAAGCCGGTGTCCACTTCGGTCACCAAACGCGCTTCTGGAACCCGAAGATGGCCCCCTTCATTTTCGGTCATCGCAACAAGATTCACATCATCAACCTCGAAAAGACGCTGCCGATGTACAACGACGCGCTGAAGTACGCGCGTCAGCTGGCAGCAAACCGCGGCACGATCCTGTTCGTCGGCACGAAGCGTCAATCGCGCGACACGATCGCTCAAGAAGCACAGCGCGCGGGTATGCCGTACGTCAACGCGCGCTGGCTCGGCGGCATGCTGACCAACTTCAAGACGCTGAAGGTTTCGATCAAGCGCCTGAAGGACATGGAAGCAGCGCTGGAAGCAGGTGAAACGGAACGCATGAGCAAGAAGGAAGCGCTCCTGTTCGAACGCGAAATGGCCAAGCTGCAAAAGTCGATTGGCGGCGTGAAGGACATGGGCGGCATTCCGGACGCGATTTTCGTGGTCGACGTCGGCTACCACAAGATCGCTGTTACCGAAGCTAACAAGCTCGGCGTGCCGGTCATCGCAGTGGTCGATACGAACCACTCGCCGGAAGGCATCGACTACGTGATCCCGGGTAACGACGACGCCAGCAAGGCCGTCGCTCTGTACGCGGCTGGCGTGGCGGATGCGATTCTCGAAGGCCGCGCCAATGCGGTCCACGAAGTGGTGCAGGCTGCACGCGGCGACGACGGCGACGAGTTCGTCGAGGTCAACGCGGAAGCGTAAAGCTGCCCTGTGTCCGGCAAAAAAGGGGGCTTTCTACAGGCCCCCTTTTTTTAAGCCGCGACGCCGTAGTGGGGCGCTGTCTCCGGCTGGGGCTGTGTCCGACGCGTTATCCGTAAAAAATGCGCATAACGCTGAAACGAATTCTTGCCGCCGGTATCGAAGTCCGGGCGGCGTGTGACAGATCGAACTCAAGGAGCAAATGATGGCGGCAATTACCGCAAGCATGGTTGCAGAACTGCGCGCAAAGACCGACGCGCCGATGATGGAATGCAAGAAAGCGCTGACGGAAGCCGACGGCGACATGGCGCGCGCTGAAGAGCTGCTGCGCGTGAAGCTGGGCAACAAGGCGAGCAAGGCTGCATCGCGCGTTACGGCTGAAGGCGTGGTTGCCTCGTTCATTGGCGGCAATGCCGGTTCGCTGGTCGAACTGAACTGCGAAACCGACTTCGTCTCGAAGAACGACGACTTCCTCGCTTTCTCGAAGAAGATCGCCGAGCTGGTCGCAACGCAAAACCCGGCTGACGTCGCCGCGTTGTCGGCTCTGCCGCTCGACGGCCAGACCGTCGACGCAGTGCGTCTCGCGCTGGTCGGCAAGATCGGTGAAAACCTCTCGATCCGCCGTTTCGTGCGTTTCGAGACGTCGAACAAGCTGGCTGCGTATCTGCACGGCACGCGCATCGGCGTGCTGGTCGAGTACACGGGCGCAGACGAGCAGGTCGGCAAGGACGTGGCTATGCACATCGCCGCCATGAAGCCGGTCTCGCTGTCGTCGGACGACGTGCCGGCGGATCTGATCGCCAAGGAACGCAGCATCGCTGAGCAGAAGGCCGCCGAATCGGGCAAGCCGGCTGAAATCGTCGCCAAGATGGTCGACGGCAGCGTGCAGAAGTACCTGAAGGAAGTGTCGCTGCTGAACCAGACGTTCGTTAAGAACGACAAGCAGACGATCGAGCAGATGCTGAAGGCTGGCAACGCGAGCGTCCAGAAGTTCGCGCTGTTCGTGGTCGGCGAAGGCATTGAGAAGAAGCAGGACGACTTCGCTGCTGAAGTCGCCGCTCAAGTGGCTGCTGCAAAGCAACAATAAGCTTCACCTAAGCTTCAGCTAGTACCGTTGTACCCGCGGCAGAGCAAGACTGTGCCGCGGTCGGCAGCGCCGCAAGGCTGCGCGCGGGTCGACCCCCGCTGTGCAGCCGCCATTGACGAGCCTCACGTGTCGATCAATTTGGCGGCGCTTGCCCGAATCAGCATTTCACCCCTACATTAGTCCCTTGTTGTTGCCCTGTTCTGCGCGATCTGGATACCCCTATGCCCACTGCCTACAAACGCGTTCTGCTCAAACTCTCCGGTGAAGCTCTGATGGGCGATGATGCCTTCGGCATCAATCGCGCGACCATCGAACGAATGGTGGCGGACGTGGCCGAAGTGGTCCGTCTTGGAACGCAGTTGGCCGTGGTGATCGGCGGCGGCAATATTTTTCGCGGCGTAGCAGGCGGCGCGGCCGGTATGGACCGCGCCACGGCCGACTACATGGGCATGCTGGCCACCATGATGAACGCGCTGGCACTGCAGGACGCCATGCGGCATGCAGGCATCGAGGCGCGTGTGCAGTCCGCGCTGCGTATGGACCAGGTGGTCGAGCCGTATATCCGCCCGCGCGCGATTCGCCAGCTCGAAGAAGGTAAAGTCGTGATTTTCGCGGCCGGAACGGGCAACCCGTTCTTCACGACCGACACGGCCGCCGCGCTGCGCGGCTCGGAAATCGGCGCTGAAGTCGTGCTGAAAGCCACCAAGGTAGACGGCGTCTACTCCGCCGACCCGAAGAAAGATCCGAGCGCGACGCGCTACACGACGATCAGCTTCGACGAGGCAATCGGCCGCAATCTGCAGGTCATGGACGCGACCGCGTTCGCGCTGTGCCGCGACCAGAAGCTGCCGATCCGCGTGTTTTCGATCGTCAAGCCGGGCGCGCTCAAGCGTATCGTGCTCGGCGAGGACGAGGGCACCCTCGTCCACGTGTAAACTCTCGTTCACATAAGTGGGCTTCGACGCGGGCCCGGGCCGCCGCATATCGCGCGTGCTGGCCGGCTCGCACAGTTTTGAAGGTTCGGAGGTTTAAAAATGTCTGTGGCTGATATCAGGAAGGGCGCTGAGCAAAAGATGCAGCGTTCCATCGACGCGTTCAAGAACGATCTGTCGAAAATCCGCACGGGCCGTGCGCACACGGGCCTGCTCGATCACATCCAGTGCGACTACTACGGCTCGCCGGTGCCTATTTCTCAGGTCGCGAACCTGACGCTGATCGACGCACGCACCATCGGCGTTCAGCCGTGGGAAAAGAAGATGGTTCAAGTCGTCGAAAAGGCGATCCGCGAGTCGGACCTCGGTCTGAACCCGGCTACTCAGGGCGACGTGATCCGCGTACCGATGCCCGCGCTGACCGAAGAACGCCGCCGCGAGCTGACGAAAGTGGTCAAGAGCGAAGCCGAAACGGCCAAGATCGCTGTGCGCAATCTGCGCCGCGACGCTAACGAGCAACTGAAAAAGCTCGTCAAAGACAAAGAAATTTCGGAAGACGACGAGCGCCGTGCAGGTGACGACATTCAGAAGCTGACGGACAAATTCGTCGCTGAAATCGACAAGCTCGTCGTGACCAAAGAAGCAGAGATCATGACGGTGTGATGCTGCTCGGCTCCGTGCAGACACGGAGCCGGCACGGGTTTTCCTGCCCCCTACAGGGGCTGGCGCGAAATGTCAGTCATGCAGCGCCAGGTCTGGGAGCATTCACCAATTCAAGGTTTGCACTTCTTCATTTGCAGTTATTGTCCCGACGGCCATGACCTACACCAGTTCAACCGTGCGCGTGCCTGATGTCGCTGCGGTGCCGCGACACATCGCGATCATCATGGACGGCAATGGCCGTTGGGCCACCCAGCGCCGCTTGCCGCGCGTGGCCGGTCATACGCGCGGCGTCGACGCTGTGCGTGCAGCCGTCGAGGCGTGCGCCCGTCAGGGCGTCGAATATCTGACGCTGTTTGCCTTCAGTTCCGAGAACTGGCGTCGGCCGAACGAGGAAGTGTCGTTCCTCATGCGCCTGTTCGTCACCGCGCTCGAGCGCGAGATCGGCAAGCTGCACGCGAACGGCATCCGTTTGCGGGTGGTCGGCGATCTCGAACGTTTCGATACGCGCATCCGCGATCTGATCAGGCGCGCCGAGACCAAGACCGCGCGCAATACCCGCCTCACGCTGACCATCGCAGCCAATTACGGCGGTCGCTGGGACATCATGCAGGCCACCCGCAAGCTCGCCGAGCAGTCGGCGCTGACGGGTAAGGCGGTCGAGGTGAACGAGGAATCGTTCGCCGAACATCTGTCCATGGCCTATGCGCCCGAGCCCGATCTGTTCATCCGCACGGGCGGCGAGCGGCGCGTCAGCAATTTCCTGCTGTGGCAACTCGCCTACACCGAGTTCTACTTCACCGACATCTTCTGGCCAGATTTCGACGCCGACGCCCTCGGCCACGCAATCGCGTCATATGCTGAGCGCGAGCGCCGTTTCGGCCGCACCAGTGCTCAACTCGAGCCGCAATCGCAAAACGTCGATTCGCTTCCATGCTAAAAACCCGTGTCATCACGGCGGTCGTCCTCCTGGCGGTGTTCCTGCCCGTCACGTTGTTCGCGCCGGTCGGCGCGTTCGGCGCGCTGATTGCGTTCGTCGTCGTGTTCGCTGCGTGGGAGTGGGCGCGCCTGCTCAAGCTGGGCGGCGCGGGCCCCGTCATTTACGCGCTGGTGGCGGCAGTGGCGCTAGTGGCCAGCACGCGTCTCGGCATCGGTGTCGACGATGCGCGGCCGTTTTACAAAGCGGCCGCCATTTTCTGGGTGATCGCCGGCCCGTTCGTGCTGCTGCGCAAACCGACGCTCGCTCAGGGCGCGTGGCGTAACTTCCTGTTTCTTGCCGGGATTGTGATATTCGTCGCGTGCTGGCATGCTCTCGTCGCCGCGCGCATGCAGGGTGTGCCGTTCGTGCTGTCGCTGCTGCTATTGGTATGGCTCGCCGATATCGGCGCATACTTCTCGGGGAAGGCGTTCGGCAAGCACAAGCTCGCGCCCGCCATCAGCCCGGGCAAGACGTGGGAGGGCGCGATCGGCGGCTGGCTCGTCGTCATGATTGTCGCGCTGGCGGCGGTCGTTTTGCATGCGTTCGAGCCGACCCTGTATTCCAGCTTGTGGGCGCATTGGGGCGCCCCGCGTGCGCTGCTTGCGCTGACCCTGCTGGTGGTGTTCAGCGTGGTGGGCGACCTTTTTGAATCCATGATGAAGCGCCAGGCCGGCGTGAAAGATTCGAGCGGCCTGTTGCCGGGGCACGGTGGTGTGCTCGACCGCATCGACGCATTGTTGCCGGTGCTGCCGCTTGCCATGCTGCTGCTCGGCTAGAGAAAGAGATATGCAAAAACGTCTGACATTGCTCGGTTCCACGGGCTCGATTGGAGACAGCACGCTCGACGTCGTCGCGCGTCATCCGGAGCGTTTTTCGGTTTATGCGCTCACTGCACACCGCAACGGCGACAAACTCGTCGAGCAATGCCTGCGCTTCCGGCCGGAAGTCGCGGTGGTCGGCGACGCCGACACCGCAGCGCGGGTCGCGGCCAAGTTGCGCGAGGCGGGCTGCAAGACCGAAGTGACTTACGGCGCTCAGGCGCTCGTCGACGTGTCGAAGGCGAGTGGCTGCGACACGGTCGTGGCGGCCATCGTGGGCGCGGCAGGCCTCGCGCCGAGCCTCGCCGCCGCGCGCGCCGGCAAACGGATTCTGCTTGCCAACAAGGAAGCGCTGGTCATGTCGGGCGCGATCTTCATGGACGCGGTCCACGACAACGGCGCGGTTCTGCTGCCGGTCGACAGCGAACACAACGCTATTTTCCAGTGCTTGCCGCGCGAAGCCGCGCTGCACGGCGGCGTGTCCAAGATCATTCTGACCGCGTCGGGCGGCCCGTTCCGTACGCGCGAACCGGCCACACTCGCGGGCGTCACGCCCGAAGAAGCCTGCAAGCACCCGAACTGGGTGATGGGCCGCAAGATTTCGGTCGACTCCGCCACGATGATGAACAAAGGCCTCGAAGTGATCGAGGCTCATTGGCTGTTCGGCTTG
>JGI25165J46597_1000849_pt1 | contig 22229 bp, 21 predicted proteins | sample AraplaCL_Cvi_mCL_FD_46597 | JGI IMG/M metagenome (IMG submission 46597)
GAACCAGATCTTCGGCGTGCGTTACGGCGACTACAGCTTTTCGCTTCCGTTCGGCCAGCTCGCACTGCACCTGGTCGACGAACGCGGGCTCGTACGGTATCGGGCGCGCGTCTACATGGTGTTCGGCACCTTCGTCGTACCCTGGACCTTGCCGGCACGAAGTGCGCGCGATTATGTGCGCCGCGCCTACAACGTCGCCATAGAAAGCAGCGATCACACCTTTGCGCTGTATTGCGGCCGCAACGAAGCCACCGGCATGCTGTTCGCAGGCGAGTTGCTGGCCGACGTGCGCGAGACGGTGGCGCGCGCACTGGCAAGCGCACGCGACGCCAACTTCCAGCTGGTGATCGATGCGCTTCTGTCGCAATGGGCGCTCCTCACGCACTTGCAGGAAGGCGAGCCCGACGGCCGCGTCGAGATGCCGCCGGTGCCCGTGGACGGCAGGCCGACCACGCTCGTGGACTTCTCTTACTGGGTGTACCGCTTGCAGCGCGCGCTGCTGTTCGGCGACCTCGCGGATGCGCTGGAATCGCGTCAACGTGCCGAAGCCTGCGCGAACGCATCGCGTTCCTTCGCCGAGAGCGGCGAGTTGCCCTTCTACGGGGCGCTCGCGCTGCTCGCATTGCCAGAGCGCGATCCGGCGCAAGAGGCTGCGTTGCAGCGCCATGCCGGACGACTCGCGATCTGGGCGCGAGCCTGCCCGGAGAATTTCGTCGGACGATGCGAGCTGGTGCATGCTGAGATGGCGCGTGCCGAAGGCCGCGCGCTCGACGCGCTGGAAGCGTATGCGAAGGCTGTCGCGCACGCGCGTCGTCACGGCTTCACGCAGGTCGAAGCGATTGCGGCCGAGCTTGCGGCGTCGTTCCACGCTGCGCGCGGCGAAGAGGTGAGCGCGCAGGCGTACCTGCGTCACGCGCGCGGGGCGTGGCAACGCTGGGGCGCGATGGCGAAGGCGCGGCAGTTGCAGACCGGTCATCCCGAACTGTTCGACGCCGACATGGATGCACCCGCCGCAAGCCGTCTTCAGGAACTCGACGTGCAAGCGGTGCTGCGCATTTCGAATGCGCTCGCAAGCGACATTGTTCCGGCGCGGCTCGTCGAAACGCTCTTGCGCACGGCGCTCGAAAGCGCCGGCGCCGGGCAGGGCGCACTCGTTTTGCTGCGCCGCGGCGTATGGCAGGTGCCGGCGCGCGCGCAGGTGGTCAACGGCGCGATCGCCGTCACGCAGGAGGCGGTGCCGTTCACGTCCGACGTGCTGCCGGTCTCGCTCGTGCAGGCCGTCGCGCGTACTCAGGAAGGCGTGGTAGCCGACGACCCGCACGACTCGCCGGTCTATGCGCAGGACGTCTACATCCGCCGCAAGCGTCCGCGTTCGGTGTTATGCGTGCCGTTGATGCGTTATTCGACGCTGGTGGGCGTGCTGTATCTCGAGAACGATCTGGCCGCGAAGGTGTTCACGGCGGCCAAGGCGGCGGTGCTCGAAGTGATCGCGTCGCAGGCGGCCTTCGCGCTGGAAAACGCGCGGCTCTACGACGATCTCGTCGAGCAGAACGAGCAGCGCGCGCGGGCTGAGGAACAGTTGCGCGCCGCGCTCACCGACCTCGCGCGCGCAACGCGTCTGAAGGCGATGGGCGAGCTGGTCGCTTCGATCGTGCACGAAGTCGGGCAGCCGCTCGCCGCCGTGGATACCTCGGCGAGCGCCGCGTTGCGCTGGTTGAGCCGCAGTCCTCCGGAGATCGGCGAAGCGCAGCAGATGCTCACGCACATCAGCCGCAGCGCGACGCGCGCGAAAAGCATCATCGAGGCGCTCCGCGCAAAGGCCCGCAAGGCCGAGCCGCAGTTCACGAGGATCGACCTGTCCGAAGCGCTGCGCGAGGCCGCGGCTCTCGTGGCCGCACAACTGGACACGCTGAACGTCACGCTGGAATTGCGCGGCCTGAACGAACCCGTCTACGTGCATGGCGACCGTGTTCAGTTGCAGCAGGTGGCGATCAATCTGCTGACTAACGGCGCCGAGTCGATGGCTGCGCTCGACACCGGGCGGCTGCTCGTGCTCGCGTGCACGATGGGCGCGGACGGCACGGTGCAGGTGACGGTGGACGATCTCGGCAGCGGCATCGCGCCCGAAGTCGCGGACCGGCTGCTCGAACCGCTCTTCACCACGAAAGACAACGGCATGGGCATGGGCCTCGCCATTTCCCATTCGATCGTCGACGCCCATGGCGGCACGCTGACTCTCGCGCCGCGCGAGGTGACCGGCACGCGGGCCCGGTTCGTGTTGCCGCGGCTCGACGCGGAAGGAACATAAGCAGCGCGCCGCCGTGCGGTCGCACGAAGCATGTGCGAACCAGCGCCGGCGCTTCGAATTCGTCTAACCACCGGGCCGCCTCGCGGCCTTTAACGAGAGCTCTGCGAACGCCGCAATGTCCGATTCCCGAACCTTCCGTACAGCCGCTTCATCCACGGGCCGTGAGTCCCGCGTCGTCTACATCGTCGATGACGACGACCTCGTGCGTGGCGCGCTGGTCGGCCTGTTGCGCTCGATCGACCTCGAAGTGCACGCGTTCGCCTCGACCGAGGAATTCCTCGCCGCGCCCAAAAGCGCGAATCCGTCGTGCCTCGTGCTCGACGTGCGGCTGCGCGGGCAGAGCGGTATTGCGTTCCAGAAATCGCTGTCGGAGACCGGCCAGCCGCACATGCCCATCGTCTTCATGACGGGCCACGGCGACATAGCGATGACCGTGAAGGCGATGAAGGCCGGCGCGATGGATTTCCTCTCCAAGCCGTTTCGCGACCAGGACATGATCGATGCGGTAGTCGCCGCGCTCGACAGCGACGCGAAGCGGCTGGAGGCCGACCGCTCGCTGCATGAGGTGCGCGCCTGCTGGGAATCGCTGACGCCGCGCGAACGCGAGGTGCTCGAACACGTGGCCGCGGGGCTGATGAACAAGCAGATCGCGGCCAACATGGGAATCGCGGAGATCACGGCCAAGATTCATCGCGGGCAGGCGATGCGCAAGATGAACACGCGCTCGGTGGCGGAACTGGTGCGCAAGATGCAAGCGCTCGGTATCGCCAAACTTGGCGGAATAGGCGCCGCGGAGCAGTAAGCGTACGCTTTATACCGTACCGTTCGCGCGCACGAAGCTGTACCCACCGTGTTCCGGCAAGCGGCGCGGGTGTACCCATACCTACATATGATGGCGGTACCCATGCGTGGCGTTATGCTGGGCTACCGGTGAGCGGTGGGATGGGCCCATCCGTTTGCCTGGCCTCAGGCAGGTATCGCTTTGTCGCTTTCATCCACCGAACTCGTCGTCATTGTCGACGATGACCCCTTCGTGCTCGCCGCCGCCAGCAGCCTCGTGCGTTCGTTCGGCTGGGAGGCGCGCGAGTTCGCGAGCGCGGCAGAGTTTCTTGCGTCGGATGTACTCTCGCAAACCGATTGCCTGATCTGCGATATCCAGATGACCGGCATGGGCGGGATAGAACTCCTCGACAAGCTAGAAGCCGACGGCATGCGCATTCCCACGCTGTTCATCACGGCCCTGGCCTCCGCGCGCACGCGCGCGAGGGTAGGGGCCAGCCCTGCGTTGTGTGTGATCGAGAAGCCCATCGACGCGAGCGAACTCGAGTCGTGGATTCGTCGCGCGCTGGGACACGGCTAGCAAAAGCGGCACCAGCGGCACCAGCGACACCAGCGACACCAGTGCATGGCGAGGGCAAACCTTCGTAGGGGGTGGGCGACCTCTCGTTTGATGGTGCGAACGCCATGCCGCATGCTCTCATGTCTCCTATGCCGTCCGACGTGGCGGCGCCAGGAGAACGACGATGACCTTCATCCATTCGACCGTGTCGCGCGAGGCCTTGCAGGAATCCCTGTTGCGAATCTGCACTCGCGCGGCAAGACACTCCTCGTTTAGGATTGCTCGCGCGAATCCGCCCAATCTCGCGGCGAGCGCCGCTCGTGCGGCTCGCACCGTTCGCGCCATTCGCACGGGCGTGCAATCGCAGCGGATCAGCGCAATCGCGATGTTCGTGCTGCTCGTTGCGCTACTCGTCACGATAAGCGCACCTGCTGCCAACGCGGCGATGCTCTACACGCGGCCGTGCCGCGCCGACAGCAACCTGCTGCCGATCGTCTGCCTCGTCGCGATCGGCTTCGGGCTGCTCGCGGCGGCGCTGTGGGTATATGCGTACGAGCAGCGTTCGTGCATCGCGCGCCTCGCCGCCGCAATCGAGCAGCGCAGCAGCACGGACACGTTGCCGCAAGCGTTGGCCGAGTTCGGGCCGCCCACGGTCGCGCGCCTGGTACGCGCGATCAACAGCGCGCAGCGCTACGACGCCGAGCGCGTCGCCCAGGTGCTCGATGTGCTCGCAGCTTATGCGCACGACCTGCGCACGCCGCTGACCCGTATGGCGTTGCGCTGTGAGCGGCTCGACGATGGCAATGTGCGCGACGCGATCGAGCACGATCTCGCCGAGATGGGCGAACTGGTCGAGGCAAGCCTCGCTTGCGCGCGAATGCAATGCTGGGCCGGACAACCGTTGCGATGCTTCGATGCGGACGGACTGATCGGTGCGCTCGTCGATAACTACAGGGACGCCGGCCGCTCGGTCGAACTCGAAGGCGAGGTAGGGTGTCCGGTCGTAACGTGCCCGCATGCGCTGCGCTGCGTGCTCGTCAATCTGATCGACAACGCGTTGCGCTATGACAGCGCCGTGCGGTTGTGCGTGCGCGTCGATGCACGGCGGGTGGTTCTGGCCGTGGTCGACTCCGGACCGGGTATCGTGCCGGCCGAAATGGAGACCGTATTCGCGCCCTGGTATCGCGCGCCGCGCACGACAGCGCGCGCGGCGGAATCCGGCTTGGGCCTCACGCTCGCGCGACGTCTTACGCTCGCGATGCGTGGCGAACTGCAACTGGAAAACCGCCGTAACGGCGGACTCGAAGCAAGATTGACGCTGCCTCTCGCGGTAGCGTGAGCATCAAACAGCGCCCGACAGAAAAGCTCCACGCGAACTCGCGGAATAAGCGAGCGGTCGCGCGTGTCGTAGCTGGAGCTTCGTGTGCAGTCGTCTATGTCGCGTGTGAGGACGCCCAGCGTTCTCAAAGATGCCCGAACACCCTCACATCCTTTCGCGCCGACGCCTTATGAGCGCAGCCGCAACGCGCCCTTGATCGCATCCTTCGACTCCTTCACGGCGTCAGCCGGTTTAAGACCCGGCTCGCCGATCATGCCCGCGATCTTCTCGAGCTTTTCATCATTGGACATTGCACTCGGGTCTTGCGCTTCTGCTTTCGCCGATTTCTCTTCGGCGGGTTTCAACGCGTCGGCGGCGAGGCGCATCATCGCTTTGACCGCGTCGGCCCGCGGCATGCCGGCGTCGGTGAGCAGCGTGAGCGTGGCGCGCAATTGCGGATCGTTTTCGATCTGTTCCAGTGCAGCTTTTTCGCGCGCCGAACGCGTGAGGTTCGGCTCGCTGCTGGTCTCGTGCAACTGACCCAGGTTCTCGGACTGCGCACGGCGCATTGCGTTTTGCGCGATCTCCGCGATGTGCGCGCTCACCACATCGGTTGCCGCGGTTTTGTAGACGCCAGCCTTGCGATCGTCGATCAACGAGCCGGGCAGCCGGTAACCGAAATTATGCTGCTGCGCCGTTTTGCGGCGGGCGTTGTCGTACATATTCGCGTAGACGCCCGCTTGTGCTTCGAGCGGCGCGTGGTCGAAGGCCTCGCTCTTGCTGGCAGATTGCGTGACATGACGCTGTACGTCGTCGGCTTTCTCGTCGCGCAGGTTTTGCCGCGTTTCCAGCGCGAATTTCCTTATGTCCAACGCGTCCTTCACCGCATTGAGCGATTGCCCAGCGACGATCAGCGGCGTGGCCGCGCCATGCGTGCCTGCGGCGAGCACCGCGCCGGCCGCCGCCGCCGTCGCCGATGTCGCGCTCTCATAGAGCGCGCCTCTGCGCCGTTTGCCCTGATTTTCCGCGATGGACATGGTCGTGAGCACATCGCGCGCACGTTGATGCTGCGGATGAGCCGGATCGTTCGCAGCACGCAGCAGTTTCGCTTTGTCGTATTGCCATTCGCCCCGCTGGCGCGCGACGATCATGTTCTCCGGTGTGGTCGGCAAATATCTGTTGGTTTTGTGTGCGGCTGATTCGGGTGCATTCGTGCGGACGGGCTCAGTCGTAGCCATCAAGTCTTCCGTCGGCGCTTGCGTTTGGGCTTGCGTTTCGTCATGGCTCACCGCGACCCCGCCTTGCTCGGACGATGAAATACCCTTCATCGGAATGCCCTTTGGCGCGGGTTGGGGCAACGCGTCGAAGGCGAGCACATCTTCGCGCAGCATCGCCGCGAGCTTCTGCTCATAGCGTTTGGTGGTTTGATGCGCAACCACGGCCGATGCGCCGCTCGCGATCATGCCGGGGATCTCGTGTGCGGTGTGGGCGTCGTACACGAAGCTGCCGCCGGCCGCGCGCGAATTCGCGCCGAGCACGCCGGTGAGCGGTTTTTTGGAAGCAAGGTTGAGCGGCGTGAAGCCTTTCTGTCCGCTGCCCAAAGCTTGCCTGATCGCGTTGAACACGCCCTTGCCGGCGCTGCCCTTCGGCGGCAAGAAATTATGGATGTCGTCGACTGCAGGCGGCGATGCGAGCTTGCCGATCGCGCCCATTGGCCCCTTCAGAAGTTGATCGCGGTAGGCACCGGGCTGCACGGGTTCGCGCTTTGGCTTGTATGGAGCAAGTTGCGCCGGAACCGGCGCACGCGCCGGAGCATTCGGCGTCGGGCCGCTCGCGGACTTGTCGTCCTGCGCGGCTGGCGTCGCTGAATCAGGCGCTGCGGGCATTCCATTGACACGCATCATCTGGAGGCTCTCCGGTCGCATTCATGCAGACAACGGTAGCCGCTAACGTATAAGCGCCCCTCGATCGCGCGAAGTCATAAGCGCGCCAGCGAACTAGCTGCGCGCGGACTGCCCGGATGCAATGCACTCCTTCGCCAAACCGCGCAGACCTTCGGCATCGCCGCCAAACGCGGCTCACTCGAACTCTATTCTGCAATACGACGATTCCTGGCCGGCCGCCCTCGTCGCAACCCATCCCTTCAACTTTGCAGACGGTAGATTCGAATGAAATATAAACCCGCGTTACTCGAGACAGCAGCCGCTCTACTTACCGCATTGACGCTCACCGCCTGTGGCGGCGGCGATCATGTCGACAACGGCAAGACGGCCAGCGCAAGCGTATTCAAGTCCATGGTGCTGGTATCCGACGGCAGCGTCGCCGCGCCCAACACCGCGCCCGATCTGAAGAACGGCTGGGGCATCGCGTTCAATCCGGCCGGCGCCGCGTGGGTCTCGGGCAACGGCTCGCAAAAGTCCGTGCTGTTCGACGGCAACGGCGTGCCGCAATCGCTGATCGTGACGATTCCGCCGGGCACCAACGGCGTGGCAGGGCCGACCGGCATCGTCTTCAACGGCACGGCTACGGACTTCATGATCGCGACGCCGGACGGCTCTGCGAAGAGCAACGCCGTGTTCATGTTTGCGACGGAAGCGGGCACGATCGCCGCGTGGTCGCCGAAAGTGTTGCCGACCGCAGCCGTCACCGCGTTCGACGACGCCGCCGGTGGCGCAATCTACAAAGGCCTGACGCTCGCCAGCAACGGCGGCCGCAATCTGCTGTACGCAACCGACTTTCACAACGCAAAGGTCGACGTGTTCGATGCGGCGTTCAACAAAATCGCGCTGCCTGGCACGTTCAAGGACCCATCTGTACCGGCGGGTTTTGCTCCGTTCGGCATTCAGGCAGTCGGTTCGAAAATCTTCGTCACATATGCGCAGCAGGACGCGAGCCGCAAGGTTCAGGTGACGGGCGCGGGCCTCGGCGTGGTCGACGTATTCGATCTGAACGGCAATCTGCTGCAACAGATTCCAGCGGGTGGCGTGCTCAACGCGCCGTGGGCAGTCGCACAGGCGCCCGCCGGTTTCGGCACGCTGAGCAACGACATTCTGATCGGCAATTTCGGCGACGGAAACATCAACGCGTTCGATCCGGTCTCGCTCAAGCCGCTCGGCAAGCTCACGCTGCAAGACGGCACGGCGTTCCAGCAGACCGGTTTGTGGGGCCTCTCGTTCGGCAACGGCGTATTGAATCAGCCCAAAACGACGCTGTTCTATGCTGCAGGCCCGAACAAGAAAGTTGCAGGCGTGTATGGCCGTATCGATCTGGCCAACTGGCGCTGAACGTCGAGATGGCGACCCGCGCTGCGGGTCGCCAAAAGGCCGTGTTCTCTGCTGCGTTACGCGCAATGGCCGGCAAGTGTCACGACACCGCTTCGGCCATTCGCGCGCGTGGCGCACGCGTCGTGCAGATATCCCGGTGATGCGGCGCTTCGATCTGTTCGAGCATGTAGCCGAGCGAATACACGGTGCGCAGTGTGAGGCCGCTGTGTTCGTCCAGTTCCAGTTTGGCGCGCAGTTTGTAGATATGCTGTTCGAGCGAACGCCCAGCAATATCGAGCTCCTTTCCCCACACCGCGTGCGCCAGTTCCTTGCGCGTGATGAGCGCACCGGGATGCGAAAAGAACAGCCACGCTATGCTGAACTCACGCGCCGTGAGCCGCACGCGTTTGTCGAGTGTGACGAACTCGCGTGTTGCCCGATACAGCGTCGAAGAGCCGAGCGTGATAATGCTCTGCGCCGTGCGCTCGCCGCGCCGGCGCTCCACCGCGTGACGGCCGCGTGCCACTATTTCCTCGAGGCGAAACTCGCCCACGACGATTTCGTCGACGCCCGCGTGCAGTGCGTTCGTCATGCTTACCGAGTCCCACCATTGGCCGATCATCATGACCGGCAAGTCCTGTCTGAAATGACATGCCCGCCACGCGAGCACGAGATTGCTGGTGGAGAACTCCGTCTCCGATTCGATGATGACGAGATCCGGCGGACTGCGCTCGAGTGAGCGAATCAGGCCGAGTTCATCGGTATAGCGAACACAGTCGGGCATGCCGTCCGCTTCGAAAGCATTCTTGATCCGTCGAAAGGTCGAGTCGTTGCGCGTTAGCAAGGCGATTTGCATGATCGTTCCAAGATGAGAATGTCTGACCGAGGCGCGCGCCAGACATGTTTTTCGTTCTGGCGGCGCGGCTTTCGTCTCACGCTCCTGATCACACAACACGCGATAGTCGAGTCCTATTCCATTTAGTTTTTCGATCGCCGAAACGCCGGTGGGACGGCGGCTTCCGCACGCGGAGAAAATATGCGCATTACGCGCGGATCCACATGAAGGCGCCTGACGCGACGGCCTGATACTGCTCGTCGGTGGCTTGAAGTATGTTCTGCTGCCAGTAGCGGCCGTGTTCCGCATAGTGGGCAAGCAGGTCGGCGAGCGTTTCGCCGTTCAGTTGGGACAGTTCCGCGCGCACGACCAGCACGGAACTGCCGGTGTCGCTGTCCACGCCCAGTTGCGCCTGGTCCTGCGCATAGACGAGCAGGTTGGCTTCGAGCATCAGCCGATAAACACCGAGCACGCGTTCCGGCGCGACTGTTCCGAACTCGAACACAATGTAAAGACCGGTGTCGTTATCGAAATGATCGAGCCGGACGTCGAAACCTTCTACTTCGATCGAGCGCGTGTCGAGCACATGGCCGGCGTCGGGCAGGCCGACCGTCGTGCATAGATCTTCGATCAGCGGCGTGTAGTAATCGATGTCCACGGCGTGTCCGACTGTGGTTGATGTTGAAACCCGGCGTGCTCGACGCGGGAATTGAAAAGGCGCGTATCGCCGGGGCGAACGCGCCAGAAACAGTTTGCTGCAACGCCCGTGAAGCGCGTCCCCAGCCAGACGTCAGCTTGCCTGCGCGGCCTTCGTCAGGCTCGATGCGCCCGACTTCAGCGCTTCGCCGACGGCTTGCAGCACGCTCGCGTTCGACTGAGCCTGCGCGATCTTCAGTTGATCCTGTGCGTTGGCGTTGATCTGGTTGACCGCGGAATCAGTGCCGGCGGACGACGACAGATCTTCAGCCTTGCCGGCCGCGGTGGCCTGCGCCGCAGTGCCTGCGCCTGCTCCGAGGGAACTCGCTGCACTCGTGATTGAACCCATGATTGACACTCCTTGAAATGAACGGCCGGACCGGAGTGGCCGCGGCATCGGAATCCCGCGTAGTGCGGGGACAAACGTTTCGACGCAGTTGCGTCGAAACTCAGCCATTGAGCGCGTCTTCGCGCAGTTGAGCGATGATCCGGCTCGCCGCGAGCAACCCGCGATAGATCTTTGCGCGTGCATTGCGGTCTTCCGGCGAGCCGTCGGTGCGGCTATTGAGTTCCTCCGCGCTTTCTTCGAGCGCGCGGCGCAACACGGTGACTTGCGCATCGGCATCGGGCGCGCGCACGAGGCCTTGCAGATCGTTGAACTTCGCCGCATGACGTTCAATTGCCTGATACATGAGATTTCTCCGTGACAGAAGGTCCGGCTGCCGGGACGGCTGCCAATTGAGGTGGTTGCATGGCGGCCTGTGCGGTGGCTTGTGTGCCCGCTTGCGTGGCAGCTTCGGGTGCCGCGCCGCTCAGTCCGTGACTTCGTTCGCCATCGCTGTCGCCGTTCGCTGCGGCGTCGCTCGCGGACATGGGCGCATCGGCGGGGTCGTCGGCGAGGATGAAGATGTGCTTCACGCCATCCGGTGTCTGCGCATAGCGCACGCGATCGGACGACACCACGGTCGTGTACTGACCGTCGGCCTCGGCGGTGGGCGTCGCGTCGCTGCCCGTTGCGTCGATGCGCAGTTCCTTCACGTTCGCGTCGAGATCCGCGCGTACGCGCTGCACGGCCTGCTGCACGCCGTCGATGTCGACACCCGTACCCGTGATCGCGAACACGCCTTTGCCCGCGTAATGCACGTCGACGTTCGCCATGCCGATCGCTTCCTTGATGCCGCGCGCCGTGTCCTCGGCGTTGCCGTATTGGCGGGTCACGCGTGCGCCCTGGATGTGTTCGAGCAGACGCTGCGCGACCAGGTCGTCGCCGGCACTGGAGACAAGCCCTGTCACCAGCACGCCGCCGTGGCCGTCGAGCGTCGCATGCAGATCGGTCAGACGCGCGCCCGCGAGATCGCGATTGGCCTGTTCGGCGGCGGCGACGTCGGGCGGCGGCAACGATGCCTTGGCACGCGTGCTCAACGCCATCGACGCCACGCCCGACGCAATCGCCAGCATCACGCACGCGGCGCCCACGGCTGTGACCAGCTTGCGCTTGATGATCCATTGACCGCTTCCGGCGGCGGTTTCGTGCGCGGGATCTTCGGCGCTTTCGGGCTTGACCAGCAACGTCGAGAGGAGGGCGAGATCGCTCGGCCACACGGCGTCGTCGGGACCGATGCATAGAACCGTCTGGTCGAACTGCATCGGCACGAAGTCGGTCATCAGCACGACGCCGGGGTCGAGCGCGTCCGGGAGCGCGCCTTCGTCGGTGTGAGCGGGGGCGGAGTCCGTCGAGTCCATTGCGGCTACTACGTTGACGGGCGCGGGCTCGGTACGCGTAACCGTCACTACACCGGTTTCGTCGACGTTCAGCACGACTGCCGCGCCGCTCCAGTCGGTGATGCGAATGTCGGCATCGTCGTCGGAGTGGACCCGGTGAGCGCCCGTGCTGAGGCGGGCTTCCGCGCCGGCATGGTTACCTGTCAGGATGCGCAGCAGTTTCATGGTTTCAGACTTACGCGAAGATCGTTCGGCGCATCGGATCGACACGCCACGCAATCCAGATTAGCGATATCCGCGTGCAACGTGCCCGCGTTTGCGAAGCCGTCCACGGCCGCACGAAACGCCACTCAGGCACGCGACGCGGCGCGCAGCCGCGCTTCGATCGCGCCGAGCAGGGCGGCGTTCAGATGACGCGCGCGCTCGGCCTGATCCGGCGTGTTCGGGCGTTCAAGCACGAGCAGGACGAGGTTCGCCAGCAGATTCACGCGCTGAGCAAGACCTGCGGTCGAACCGTGGGCGCTTGGCGCGCCTCGCGCATCGAGCTGTTGCGTTGAGCCGGCCGTACGCGCTGCGTCCAGTGCCGTTTGCGCGAGACGCTGTGAAACTGTGGTGAGCAGTTCGCGCCTCGCCGCCGACGTGCTGGGCGCAAGCGCGCCTTCGGCGGCGCGCAACATGTGGATGCGCTGCATCAGCGACTGCAACGCGCGATCGGCTGACGGCACGTTTCCGGCCGCGATGCCGTCGCGCAACTTGAGCAGCGCTTCGCCGATGGCACCGCGTATTTCGCCGCCGCGCGCGGCACTGGAGCGCGGCAGTGTGATCGCGCTGACGCCTTCAACGGCAGTGGCTGCAAAGATGCCGCCGGGCGCGCTGCCATGATCGTCGCGGCTATCCTGATCATGATCGTGCGGATCGTCGCGTTGCTTGCCGTTCTGTTGACCGCCTTCCTGCTGCGGCTGGCCGCCGCCACCGCCGCCGCCTTGCCGGCCGCCGTCGCGCGTGACGCGATCGGCTTGCACCTTGCTCCGCGCCGTTTTTGCGCCGGTCGCGTGAGCGCCTTTGAGCGCACCGTGCGGAGTCGACGCAGCGCGTTGGGAGGGCGCGAAGCGTTTGCCTGCGGCTCGCGCAGCCGCCTGACGCTTGCGCAACGCGGCCGCAAGTTGGCGTGCCTTCGCGCTGTTCGCTTGCGCAAGATGATGCGAGTGATGCGCGTGCGCAAACGTCACGTTGTTCTTGTAGACGGCAGAAAAGCGCACGGCCTGTGTATGCGATGCGTCGTGGTTCGCGCGGTTCGCTGCTGACGTTTCGGTGGACGCGCCGGCTTGCGCCGCGCGCGTCTGGGCGGAGACCGTCGTCATTGCGAGGTCGCGGCCTGCAACACCTGGTTGGCGAAGCGCAGCACGGCGGCGGCCGAAATGGGCGCGGCCACGACGAGCGCGACGACGACTGCGACCAGCTTGACGCCGAACGACAGCGTCTGATCCTGCAGCGAAGTGACGGCCTGCAGGAATGAAACGACGAGGCCCACGCCGGCCGCGATCACCACGATAGGCAGCGACACGTAAAGACACAGCAAAAGCCCCTGCGTCGCGAGGCCGATCAGCGCGTCGATGTTCATGAGAACTCCTAGCGGTAGCCGAGAATAAGGCCGTGAATCAGCGTCGACCAGCCGTCCATCGCGACGAACAGCAGCAGCTTGAACGGAATCGCGACACTGGTCGGTTGCACCTGGCTCAGGCCCATTGCCATCAGCACGTTGGCGATGATCAGGTCCACCACGATGAACGCGATGTACAGCAGGAAGCCGATCTTGAAGGCATCCGTGAGTTCGGTCAGCGTGAAGGCGGGCGCGAGCACGATGATGTCGGTGTCTTTGAGCGCCTTCGCCTGTTCCTTTGGCCAGATCGCGCTCGCCGAGCGCAGGAAGAACTGCCGCTCGCGCGGTTGCGCATGAGCCTTCAAGAAGTTGCGAAACGGTTCGCGCGCGGCGGCGATGCCTTGCGTCACCGTCTGCGTGACCGTGCTGCCGCTCGTGTTCGCTGCGCCGCTGCCTTGCATCGCGCCGGCGGCGGTGAACGCGATTGGCGCCATGATGTACACCGAGACGATGATCGCGATGCCGTTCAGCACCATGTTGGGCGGCACCTGCTGGACGCCGAGCGCGTTGCGCAGGAGCCCGAGCACGACGACGATCTTCATGTACGAGGTGACGACCATCGCCACGAACGGAATGATGCTGATCGCCAGAACGACGATCAGCAATCCGGTGATGTCACCGGTCTGTGTCGCTGGCATAGGCCATCCCCGTGATGCGGATTCCAAGGTGTTCGCCCACGCTCACCAGTTCTCCGTGGCCGATCGTCTGACCGTGCGCGACGAGTTTGATGCGGGCGTCCGTCACAGGCGTGTCGAGCTCGATCACGTAACCACGCCGCAGCGCTGCGACTTGCGACAGCGGCAACGCCAGCGTATCGATTTCGAACTGCACAGGCAGATCGAGTTCGCCGATGTCGAGAGGCGAAGTTGGGGTGAACGGTGCGGCTTCCGCTTCGGCTTGCGCTTCTGCTTCCGTTTCCGTTTCCTCTTCCGTTTCGGACATTGTCGGCGCCGCGGTGCCTGTCGCGATAGCGGCTTCGTGCGGAACATCGTCTAGCGGAGGGTCGCCGTAGTCGATTCGCGGCAACTCGTCGCCTTCGACCTGCAGGGTTTCTTCACTCATGATGGGGTCGTCGTTGAGGGTGAGAAGGGCGCCGTCGAGCGCGACCGTGGCCAGCATGCAGCGTAGGCCCGGCGTGCCCCACGCGGCGCGCAGGTGCAAGGGGCCGTGGCCGCGCAAGCCGAGCACGGTGGCGCGGCTGAAGGTGCGTAACAGCACATCGCCGGGACGTAGTTTTTGAAGCGCGCGGATCGACACGCGCCGCGCGCCGAGCGCGATGCGCCCCGGTACGCCGAGCGTCGCGAAGGCGTCAGGATCGCAGCGCCGCTGCTGATTGCCGAACGACGCGAGCCGCGTTTCGATCAGCCGGAGCGTGGGCAGTGCGATATCGAACAGCGTTTCGTATGCGACGCCCTCGCGCATCAGCGCGATGCGCAGACGCGCCGTGTTGTCGGACTCGAACGTGGCCGATTCCTTCGTCGCGCGCTGCACGGATGCCACGCGCCACGTGCCTGCGCCGCTCGCATTGAAGCTGTCGACGAGCGGCGCAAGCAGCGCGTTCGCAATCGCATTGCGCAGGCTCTGCTGCGTGCCGCTGTGGTCCGCCTCGGCGGGCGTGGCGAGTATCCGCAGCGACGGGTAACGCGCGAGATCGACATGAAGCGCGAGTTGCCCCGACAGATGTGCAAGGACGATCCGGCCGGCATCCTCTAACGGTTCGGCGCTTGCGGCGTCGCGCGCATCCCCGTGCGAAACATGAACGGCATCGAGCCGGCCGAGCCGGCGCAATGCGTCGACGTTGCGCGCGTCGCAAAGCAGGCGCGCGGCGCAGGCGTCGGCGGGCGGGATGGCCGGCAGTAGGCCGGCGAGAGAGCGAGGCCGGGTTTCGAGCATTGCGGAAGTCAGCGTGAAGCCATGAGTAGGGAGGGCGGGACTTACCAGATGGTTAGCGTCAGCGAACGCGGTTCGCTCCAGCTGTCGAGCAGCGCCTTCAGTTGCCGTTCGAGCATGCCGCTATGCAGTAAGAGTAATTGCTTTGCCTGGGCATCCTGCACGTCGAAGCGAAGCGACAGGCCGGCGGGCGAAAGCGTGAGATTGAGCACGGTGTCGGCGAGCAGGTTTGGATCGAGCCGCATCGTCAGGTCCCAACTGCCCGATTCGGCGACGAAGCGATTCGCCGATAGTCGCGCGACCTCGCGCGCGATCGAAGCCGCCAGTTCGATAAAGCCTTGCTGCTGCATATAGACCGCTTCGATCACGGGCGCGCTGCCCGCGCCGACGCGGCCCGCGACGGTCGTCCGGTCCGGTGCGCGGTGCTGATCGGCGTCGCGTTCTTCGTCTTCGAGTGCGAAGGGATTCGCGTTGCTGTCGGCAAGCGCGCCGTGGTCGGGATCGCTCTCGTGTCGAACCAGCGCCGCATAGTCGAAGCCGCGCGCGCGCCGCGTGCGTTCGCTTGAAGTAGCGGACCCCGGCGCGAAACCCGAACCGGACACGCCGCCCGATTCCGTCGAATCGGGTGCGATGACGCGCGCGGGGCGTCGCATGGAGCGTGATAACGTCGACATTCAGGCTGCCCTCATGCCGTCATGCCGTCATGCCGTCACGCGGCCGATCGGCTGCAATTCCACGAGCCCGCCAAGCTCCTGGTACGAATACACGTTGAGCCAGTCGAGCTTGCCTTCCAGCATGCGCCTCACATAGCGGCGAATATCCATCGACGTGACGAGCGCGATGTCGTCGCGCGCAATCGTTCCGGCGTACGCTTCGATGCTGTCGAGCAGGAAGGTCACTTCGTCGGGCGGCAGCGCGAGGTAGTTGCCGGTCGGCGTCTGCTTGATCGCCTGGCGGATATGCTGCTCGACCGGCCCGTCGAGCAGCACGGCGGGCAGCACCTTCGCGCCCTGGGTCGCGCGATGAGCGAGAAAGCGTGCGAGGTCGCCGCGCACATACTCGGTCAGCATCAGCATGTCCTTCTCTTTCGGTCCCCACGCGATCAGGCTTTCCATGATGTTGCGAACGTTGCGGATCGGAATCTGTTCTTCGAGCAGACGGCGCAGCACGTCGGCGATACGCTGCGGCGGCAGCACCTTTTGCACTTCCGCCAGCAGACCCGGATAGTCAATGCCGAGTTGCTCCTGAATCCACTGCACTTCCTGCACGCCGAGAAACAGCGACGCGTGCCGCCGCAAGAGCCGCACCGAAACATGCGCGATCACCTGTTCCGCGCGCCACGCTTCGGTCTTTGCGGGCAAGCCTTTTTCGTCGTGCCAGTAACTCGGCTGACTGCTGCCGTCGAGCGGCGCGCGTTGTTCGCAATTGGGTGCGAGCGCGCGCAACTCGGCGTCGCCAGGCCGGTCTTCGCCAATGCCGCTCGCCTCACGAGCGAGCGCGAGCGGCAGCGTCGGCAACACCACTTTTCCAGGCGGAATTTCTACGGTCAGATAAGGCACATCGTGCATCAGGAACTCGCACGTGGACGCGGCGAGGCGATCGGACGTCCACATCGTGATGCCGGGAAACGGCAATCCCAACTCTTCCTGCAATACCTCGCGCTCCGCTTCGAACGACGTGTTGAGTCCCGCGAGACTTAGACGCGCGACCAGATCCGGCGCGATCCGCACGCCGAGCGCGCAGGTGAACGCGGGCGGATGCGTCGCGATGGCGGGCGTTTCGATTTTCGCGCCGACACGTTGCATGGAGCGCACGGATTCGCCGTCGTGCAACTGGCGCGACGGCTTGCTCTTTTGCAACCGGTATGCGGCGAACGCCAGCACGCCGGACAGCAGAATGAACAGCAGCCACGGAAAGCCCGGCACCGCGGCAAATGCAAGCAGCAGCACCGCCGCGAAAAACAGGGCGGGCGGGCTCGTGATCAACTGCCGGCCAATATCCGCGCCGAGCGAGCGTTGCGTTTCATCGCGATCGTCGGCGACGCGCGTGATCATCACGCCGGCCGCGACGGAGAGCAGCAGCGCCGGCACCTGCGCGACCATCGCGTCGCCGACCGACAGAATCGAGAAGCGGTTCGCCGCTTCCGCCGCCGTCATGCCGTGATATGCGACGCCCACCGCGAGTCCCGCCACGATGTTGATGACAGTGATGATGAGTCCTGCCACGGCGTCGCCCTTGACGAACTTCATCGCGCCGTCCATGCCGCCGTGCAGCGCACTTTCCAGCGCGAGCGTCGCGCGCTTGTGGCGCGCTTCGTCGGAGGTCAGCAGATTCGCGCGCAGATCGGCGTCGATGCTCATCTGCTTGCCGGGCATCGCGTCGAGAGTGAACCGCGCGCCCACTTCGGCGACGCGTTCCGAGCCCTTGGCGATCACGATGAACTGCACCAGCGTGATGATGATGAACACGACCATGCCCACCACCAGGTTGCCGCCCACCACGAGCTTGCCGAAGCTGTCGATGATTTCGCCCGCCTCCGCGTGAAGCAGAATGGATTTGGTCGATGCAATGCTCAACGAGAGGCGGTACAACGTGGTGAAAAGAAGCAGCGACGGGAACGCGGACAGCGACACCACGCTCGGCACGTAGAGCGTGATCATGAGCAGCGTTACGCTTGCCGCGATATTGAGTCCGACCAGAATATCGATCATGAAGGTCGGCAGCGGCAGGATCATCAGCGAGAGGATCGCAATGATCAGGAACAGCATCCCGATCTCGCCGCCCACAGGAAGTTTTAGCGTCTTGAGCATGGTGAATGTGGTGAGTCCAGCAAGAGCCGCGAACAACGCTTACGCGGCGGGTGTCTGCATACTTTGGCTTTGCTTCGCGAGACCGATCGAGTCGACCCAGCGCAGGATCGCCGCGACGGCTTCGAACAGTTCGTCGGGAATCGGCTCGTCGATCTCCACCTTGTAAAGCGCACGCGCAACCGGCGGATTGCCGACAATCGGCACGTTGTATATCTGCGCCTCGCGGCGCAATTGCGCCGCGGCTTCGTCCATACCCTTCGCGATCACGACCGGCAGCGGAAATTCGTCGGGTGCGTAGCGCACTGCGACGGCGTAGTGCGTTGGATTCACCACCATGATGCTGGCGGCCGACACCTTGCGCGGCGGCGCGGAGGTGGCGAGTTCGCGCGCGAGCCGCTTGCGTTCGCCCTTGATCACAGGATCGCCTTCGTCCTGCTTGAATTCGCGCTTGATCTCGTCCTTGCTCATCTTTTTGCCGCGAATGTAGAGAAACTTTTGCAGCTTGAAGTCGACGCCGCCGAACATCACGAACAGCGCGGCGGCGGTGCCGAGAATCTTGAGCATCAACCCGCTCGCGAGCCGCGACAGTTGCGGCACCGACTGAAACAGCGATCCGATCACGAGCGGCAGCAAACCTTCGATCGTTTTCCACATGACGATCATGAGTACCACGCCCTTGACGATCATCTTCAGCAATTCGAGCAGCGATTTCAGCGAGAAGATCTTCTTCACGCCGGCGGCGGGACTGATTGCGTCGAACTTGAACGACACGGCCTTCATCGAAATCACGACGCCCACCTGCGCGCCTACGGCGACGATCGCGGCGAGCACCGCCGCGCCGATGCCCGGCAAAATCGCGCCGATCACGTGTGAGCCGATCACGTGCAACGTCACGTAAAGCGTATCCATGTCGCGCGGCCCGCTCACGAAGCGGAGCGCGTCTTGCACGCCTGCGCGCATCGCGTCGACCATCGAATCGCCTGCTGCCGCGAGCATCAGTACGCCGGCCGCGAGAATCACGCCGTCCGCGACGTCGGCGCTTTTCGCGACGTCGCCTTCCTCTCGCGCCTTGCGTAGCTTCTTGTCGGTTGGCTCTTCGGTTTTGTCGTCGCTCATCGCAGAGGTCCAGTGAAGGGGAGGCGGGCGAGCCCGAACGTACGGCGTGTTCATGCAGCCATAGCGCGGCTCGATTCTATGCAGCACATGTCTCGCGCTATTGGCGCGACACGAAGCAGGACATCGGCGCGCGAAGCGACCGCCATGTGAGCGTGCCGTGTCGTGCCCGATGTAGCGCTCCGCGTTGTGCCTGTATTGCGCGCCGTTTCGCAATGCTGCTGATCGCTTCGCTCGCGGCGTGAGGCACCGCGTTTTGCGCTGCTACCTTTCGCTCACTGGAAGCATCACCGAACACACGGAGTCAAACACCATGCTCGCAAACCAGCCCAAGTCGGCCCAGCTCTCTCAGTCGGTCAGCCGGGCCGACTATCTGAAATGCAGTCAGGACGTGATTTCCGCGCTCATCGAAACGGTGTCGGTCGGGCTCTTCAGCCATTTCCCGACCGTGCGCGGCGATACGACCGACATCGAACTCGTGCTGGATGCGTTGCGCGCGCTGCGTCCGAAAGTGAGCGAGATCGAGTCGTTGCAAGGCGTGCTGTACATCGTGCATGGCCGTTGGGACGACGCGGTGCAGGTGCTGCGCGACGTGATTCAGGCGGCGCCGTCCTTTTCCTACGCGAAGGCGATGTTCGCTTATTGCCTCGCGTCGAAGGGCGATCCGAACTGGCGTCAATGGGCCGATGAAGCGCTCGCGGGCGACACGACGCCCGAAACGCGTTCGCTGATTCGCGCGCTGGAAGTGCGCGCAGATCTGCTGGCCGCGCGCGCAAGCTATCGCGGCGGCGAGTTTGTGTTGCCGCAGTCGTATCGCGAGCTGGCCGAGGAGCAGGAAGCCAAAGCCGCCGCTGAACACGCCAGGTCGGCCGCGCAGCCTGCACGTGAGAACGCCGCGCAATTCCAGCAGATGGGTTTTCTGCGCGCCTGATCTTAGGCGCGCGCGTCGTTTCACTTCGTTCACAGTCACGCCGGGAGTATTCACATGAGCCTGTCCATCAGCAACGACTCGGTTGCCAAGGCGATTTCGGAAGCGTTCAAGACCGGCAATGGCGCCGAGACGCCCGGCGCCGACTCGGCCGCGAAGTTTCAGGCGTTGATGCAGCAGGAGCGCGTCGCGCCGGATCAAGGCGGCGCGCATGCCGCAAACGACAAGCTCGTCGAAGCGATCTCGCACGAGGACGGCCAGATGGAAGCCGCGCTGAAGGAAGTCGCGCAGTTCGGCCAGCAATCGAGTTCGATGGCGCCCACGGAGGCAATCGCTAAGGCCTCGGAAGTCGCGCTGAATCTGTCGATGGTGCAGTTCGACTTTCAGGCGAAGATGGCCGTGGTGACGTCGTCCAAGTCGTCGGCGGAAACCTTGATGAAGAACCAATGACCATGTTCACGGCTGAAGCATTCGGACCATGGCACTACGCGCGCTGGCGCCGCGCGGCGATGGTCGTTTTGTGCGTTGCATGTGCGTTGCTCGCGGGTTGCAAGAAGGAGCTGTACGGCAATCTGAGCGAGCAGGACGTGAACGAAATGACGGTCGCGCTTCTGGAGCGCGGCGTGAGCGCGGAGAAGACCACCGCGGACGGCGGCAAGACCTACTCACTGCAAGTGAGCGACGACGACATGGTTCGTGCAATGGAAGTACTGCGCGACAACGGCCTGCCGCACAGCAAGTTCGACGATCTGGGCAACCTGTTCAAGAAGGACGGTCTGGTTTCCACGCCGACCGAAGAACGCGTGCGGTTCATTTACGGCTTGTCGCAGGAACTGTCGGGCACGTTGTCCCGCATCGACGGCGTACTGGTGGCGCGCGTGCAGATCGTGATTCCGAACAACGATCCGCTCGCGCAGCAAGTGAAGCCGTCGTCGGCGTCGGTGTTCATCAAGTACCGGCCGGGTCTTGCGCTCAACTCGCTCGTGCCGCAGATCAAGAATCTGGTCGTGCATAGTGTGGAAGGCTTGTCGTACGAACAGGTCAGCGTGACCGGCGTGGCAGCCGATCAGGTCGATCTGAGCCGCCGCAGTGACACGCATGGTTCAGTCTGGCCGTGGGTTGCCGCGGGGCTGCTCGTAGTCGTGCTGGTGGGCCTCGCGCTCGGCTTCGCGTTCCGCGACGCGTTGCAGCGGCGCTTCGGGCCGCTGTCGAATTTGACCGGTGCTTTGTCGCAGCGACTCGGCCGCAAGGATCGGCGCTCTGTATGAACATGCCGGCTTCGTATGTCGCTTCCCACGTCGCCTCCCATCTCGCGCCCCGCGCCGGCTTACTGCACGGCGGCCATCGCGGCCACGTTCGTCTCGGACCGAATGCAGAACATCTGGCGGGCATGCTTGCTAGCTATGAGCAGAACTTGCGCATGGCGATTCGCTGGGTCCACGGTTCCTGGCTGGCGCGCGCATTGGGTCTTGGCGAAGCTGACGCGCTTGCGTTGCGTGAACGTCTGCGACACGGCCCGTGCGAAGACGTATCGCTTGCGCTGATGCGCGCGTTGCCGTTTGCGCCGCCCTCGCTCGAACGGCTGATCGGCGTGCCGGCGGCGCGGCTCGATGCACTGCCGATCAAGCAAGGTCTTGCCGCGCTGTGCATCCGCGCGCTGCTGCTGCGGCGCGCGCAGGTGCGTCGTCTGATCGATAGAAACACGCGTGTGCGGCTCGCGCAATGGGCCGGATGTCCGCTCGACCGCATTACCGGCTCGACCGCTGCGGACACGCTTGCCGCGCCCGATCTGACGCGCGTGCTGGGCGCGGCGGCGGTGCCGTCGCTGGAGTCGCTCGAACATACGCAACTCGCGCTGGAGGGCTACGCATTGCTCGCGCGCGAGCCGCAAGCGGGCGACGTGTCCTGCGCGCTGCTGCGCTTCGCATTGCCGCACGACACGCGGCACGCTGCGTGGCTCGATGCCGTGCCCGCCGCGCTCGACGAAAGCGGAACAGGTGTTCTGCACGCGCGGCTTGCGGAGTTTTTGCCGGAGTATCCATGGTTATCTGGCTGAGTCATCCACGTATCGCGGATGCAACCGACGCGCTCGGCGAGACACGTTATGGCGTGAACGAGGACATCGTCGCGCGTGAGACGTTCGGCATGCTGGCGAGCGTCGACGATGTCTATGGGCGCGCCGAAGCCGAGCGTCAGGCGATTCTTGCCGCCACGCAGGTTGAGCGCGAGCAGCTATTACAGGCCGCACGCGCGGAAGCCGCCGCGCTCGTGGCCGAAGCGGCGCGGGAACGCGCCGACGCGGCCGAGGCGGGTTATCGCGACGGCATGGCGCAAGGGCTCGCCGACT
>JGI25165J46597_1000850_pt1 | contig 22211 bp, 19 predicted proteins | sample AraplaCL_Cvi_mCL_FD_46597 | JGI IMG/M metagenome (IMG submission 46597)
CGTGCCCTGCAATGTCCTGGTACAGGGCGACGGAGCCCGTGAACATCCATACCGTGTAGTCGGCGAACAGTTTGAGTTTCGGGCCGCCATGCACGTTGCCCAGACCGTGCAGGTGCGGATCGTCCTTCTCGTTGCGTGACTGGAAATCGAAACTCAGCGCCGCGCCGACGTGATAGTTCGTACTGCGCAGCGCATTGACGCCCAGCACGTCCGGCCCCTGCGAGAAGACCCGGTCATCGTAGGAGATATCGAGCGAAGGGAATGGGAACACCGTGGTATGCCGCGAGCCGGGCGACTCGGGCGTCACGACGACACCGGGCCCGACCGCCACTTTCCATTTGCTGTCACCGGGGGCCGCTGTTGCGTCGGCCGCGCGCGCGGTCGAAGCGGGCAGAAAACCCGCCAGCGATATCGCGAGCGCCGCGGCGCCCACGGTTCGATGCGTGAACGTCCGCGCTTTCATGCGTCGTCCTTGCCGATGGCAGCAAGCTGCCGCAAGCGGCGCGCGAGCGCTTTGGATACAACGGGGCTACGCGGCTCTCCAGATCCCGAAGCCGCTTCGCTCTCGCGCAGAAACGATGCCGTTTCGCGCGCAACGATCTCGCGTTCGTTGTCCGATGTGATCATGTGGTACGAATCGTCGAGGTAGATGGTGCGCAGAAAGGTCGAACCGAGCGCCAATGCCGCGGATTGGGCGGTACGCGGGCTCGACGTTTCGTCGTCGATCGCGTGGATGACGAGGCAGTCGTTGCGGATACCACGAATCTGCGAGCGGACGAGCGATGCAAGGCGGCTTGCTTCGTGCAATGCGGGCAGTGCAATCGTCGACGGACCGACTTCGCTGAAATTCGAGCGCTGCATCGAGCGCGCGATCTTTGCACGCAGCGCTTCGTTGCGCAGGCCGTAGGGTTCCGACTCGCGATACTGCCAGCGCGAACGCAAGGGCGTGTAGTAAGCCCAGCCAAGAAGAAAGCGGTACCAGGGAATGGCCCAACCGTTGTAGGCGAGTGTAAGCGACAGCAGCACGACCGCCTGCGCTTGCGGGCGTCGATGGGCGAGTGCGAGCGCGAGCGCCGCGCCCATCGACAATCCACAGATAGACACCCGGTCGAATCGCGCGGCGAGCGCATCGAATTCGCTGGTTGCGGCGTCGAGCCAGTGTTCCATGGTCTCGCCGCCCGTGCCGGCGCTGTAGCCGTTGAGCACCGGGGCGCACACCGTGAACCCCTCGTCGCGCAGGAACCGCCCGAGGTAGCGCATTTCGAGCGGCGAGCTCGACAGGCCGTGCAGCAATAGCACCGCGTGTCCGCCGCCTTCGAGAAAGATGGACTGCGTTAATGATTTCATGTGTCGGTCGCCACGCGCAGCACGAGGAAATCGCCTGCGTGAGTCGTAAATTGTTCGCAGATGCAGTCGACGACGCGCGCAGTGCCTCCGGCAAGGTTCGAACCGGCGGCGAATCGCACGCGATGTGAACCGGCCGAGAGCCCATTCGAGAGCCGTCGGATATCGTCCGGATCGACTTCGGAAAGGCGGGGGCCCGGCGCCAGATCGGCAGGCAATCCGGCGAAAGCGTGCGATGCGACGGCCAGCGCGGACGCTGTGCCGGCGCCGTTGCGCCGCAGCGGCTCACGTTCGAGTGCCTGAATCAGAATGAACGTCTTGTGATGGTGCGATAGATGCCTGAGGAGCCGGTGTGTTTCGTCAATGGCACGACGGGCGATTGCGCGCTCGTTGTCATGGCGAAGCAGCATTTCGTAGCGCGATTGCGCCACTGCAGCGATCAGTTCGGCGCGAAACTGCACACGCCGCAGTTTTTCGAGCAACGTGATCAGCACGAGCGTGACGACTGGATACGACACCAGCAACAGCAGGTCTGCCCGGTCGAAGACTGCGATGGTCACGTAGGGCGGCACGAACAGATAATCGGCGAGGCCCAGTCCCGCCAGCATCACGGTCAGCGCCGGAGCAAGGCCGAAGTGGTATTGAACGAGCACCGCCGCAATGCAGAACGCGGTGCCAGGCATGACGGGCCCGAGCAACGGATGAAGCAGCATGCGTACTGCGCTCGCGATGGCCAGCGCGGCAGCAGCGGCGAGCCACCGCCGCTTCCCTTGAGGTGCCCAGCAACGGGCGTTACGGACTTTCATATGCTATTCGGTGCCGCGTCGGCTGCGCTATTGAAGTAACGGTGTTTCTGTTCAGCGGGCTGCGTCTCGCCAAAGCCTGCACCATTAACAGTGGAGGGAATTCGCGCTTCCCGGTGATTTGGTTCGAGGTGTTTCAGACGCTGCTCCCGGTTTCGATCCGTTGGAGCGCATTTGCTAACGGCATCAAGCTTGTCATGCAGAAAATGGAGTTTGTTTCCTGGGCGAAGTCCAAACTGGCGCTTGCAAGATTTAACTTGAGTCCGCTTACTCATGTACGGTCCGGAACTCCGGCAAAGCTGTGTCTTCGTCAGCCGCTGCGTCTATTCCTGCGCCTTAATGGGTTTACGGCTTCGGGCGCGAAAAGTTGAGCTGGGGATAATGTCCGGACGATGTGCAGGAGCTCGCTCTGGCTATTCGGAGGGTTAACCCAGGCGACGATCTGGGTAACCCGACCTGTTCGAACTACTTCAAAAGCAAACGCCCGAGAATCAGTAATTCTTCGAATTGGGTCACCAGTTCAAAACACACAGCAAATAGCAACGTATAACCTGGCCCCGGAGATTTTCGTAGCCATCGCAGGATCGGAACTGCAAAACGGGTTCTGACTGCGTCTCGCGTCATTGTCCACGTGGTGGCCGCTCCGAAAGCCGCGCCCGCCAGTATGTCTGTCGGATAGTGCCAGCCGAGATAGACGCGCGGCAGGCATATGAAAATCGCCGTGTGCAGTAGCGCAAGTACACCGACGGCGCGCCAGACGAGAAAGATGCCGGTGGCGACCGACACCCACAGCATGGCGTGATCGCTCGGAAATGAACTCCACGTCGGCAAAACGGCAGCGCCCAGATCGTCCGATGGAAATTGCAGGTGCAGCTCCGGGTTATAAACCGGCCGCATCCGGAACGGTAAGAAGTGAGCGACGATTCTGAACGTTGCGAGCGCGAGCAACGCGCTCAGGATCGTCGCAACGACCATTTCTCGTTCCCATTCTGCCCGCTGACCGGGTTTGAACCAGATCCACCATAACACCGCCACGAGCGCCAAACCTTTGAACGTGTATAGAGCCGCAAGGACTCTGATCGGGTGGTTCAGTATGGGCAGATCTGCAGCAACGCCGGTCAGGAAAGTCTGGATTGCGGTATCGAAGACATTCATCGGCAACCCTCGTAGCCTGTTTGTTATAACCAGAGTTCTTTTTGCGCCGGTGGCCATGCCGTCATGGCGGAAGGGAAGACGGGACCCCCGCAGTTGCGTCCACGATTTATAGGCCTTGTTCTCAATCCGGTATGTGGGAAGAACCACCTAAGTTTTCGCCCTTGACCTCGCGAGGCACGATTGTATTCGGCGTGGCGGGCCGCTTGAGGTGGCAAATGCCCAATAGTCCCTAGGAATTTCGGAGCATTGGCTGGGAATTTGCCAGTCGTCTTCACATGGATGTCATCCACTATCTGCAATGCATTTAAAACGGGAATTCGGTGCAATTGTTAAATCTTGCAAGACGCCGGAATAGCCACGTCTTTCTGTGGACAAATGAAAAATCGTATGAGAAAGTTGCGCGGAATTTGCAACTTTCTTTTCATTACATTGGAATTTGCACTGCAGCGGCTGTAGTGCAACGCACCACGAAAAAGTCCCAACAGGCTATTAAGGGGCAATACAAATGAATATGGGAAGCGAAAAACGATCAGGCATGCGTCTGGCCGAAGGAGACCCTTTTCCAGGCCGCCCGTTGCAGCTAATGCCTGCCTTTGCTCCCCTTATGCCGCGATCATTTGGACCTTCGTAAAACCAATGCCTGGCAGGGCCGCCGGCCGGCTGCGTAGCCGCTCAGCAGCTTTCTAGCCGAGGCTCAGCCATTACCCCGTAACTTGAATTCCTGCACGGCGAGGACAGATTCGCTCGCCCTGGGAAATCTCGTTATCCATGAACACCTGAAGGGAAAAGGGCTAGTCGCGTCTGTTCAGAAGACACACGGCTGAAGTTCTTCGTCCATTCAATATAAATAGTCATCCTAAATATAATGGCTGTAAACAAACACGCTTGTCGTTTCCAATTCGAATTGTGAATCCTTACAGGAAAATAACTATGAATAAGGCATATCGGACAGTCTGGAACGCGTCACTAGGGGCTTTTGTGGCCGCCTCGGAACGGGACAAAACGCGCGGCAAAGGGAATTCGGGAACCTGTGCCCCGGTATTCGATGGACGAGACGGCGATCGTCGCAGCACGGTGCTGCATTTAGCGAGTCTGCGCATCTTGCCAGCGCTCGTGCTGGCGGCCCTCGGCGCATGGGGCACGCAGGCGCAGGCACAGGTCAATTGCTCGTCGTCACCTTATAACTTCTTCAACGGCAGCGATTCGTGCGCGGGCTTTTTGTCCACGGCCAGTGGTGGCGGGGCGACTGCGCTGGGTTACGCCGCTAACGCTACAGGAATCAATGCCACGGCCGTCGGCTATCAGGCGATCGCCAATGCAACGAATGCGCTTTATCTGGGGGCGCGCAATGCTCCGGGCACCGGCGCGACCGCTGAATCGGCGATTGGAATCGGTACCGATGTTGCCGCTACCGGATCGGCCGCCATTGGTATCGGCGTCGACGCAGTCTCCAGCGGCAACCTGTCGACAGCCGTCGGCCCGTCGGCGAAGGCGACCGGAGACAACGGGGTTGCAATGGGCGCGAGTTCCAGCGCAGCCGCTTCCGGCGCTGTGGCATTGGGCAGCGGAGCCATCGGTTCGCAAACCAATGGTGTAGCCGTTGGTTCGGGAGCCAATGCTGCCGGTGTCAATGCAATCTACATGGGCTCGCGCACCGCCGCGGGCACCGGTTCGTCCGGACAATCGTCGATTGCGATCGGTACTGACGTCACCGCTACCGGCGACTATGCTGCCGCCTTCGGCTTCCAGTCGGTGGGGAGCGGAGCCGCAGCTGTTGCAATGGGCTATATCGCCGACAGCTCGGGCACGCATGCCGTGGCCGTCGGCTTCCAGTCGATCGCGAGCGGCCTCAACTCCGTGTATCTGGGAGCGCGTACCGTCGCGGGCACGGGCGCAACGGCGGCGGGGGCGATTGGCATCGGCACCGATGTGAGAGCTTCGGGTCCCTCTTCGCTGGCTGCGGGCACGGTGGCCGCCGCCACTGCCCAGAATGCCGTGGCTTTGGGGGCGGGAGCCGCCGCGTCGGGACTCAACTCGCTTAGCATGATGAACGGCTCCAGCGCCAGTGGCGCCAATTCGATAGCGTTGGGCGGAGCGGACTCCGTCGCCGAAGGCGGGTCGTCTGCACCGGCGGCAGTCGCGGGCGCCGCGGCGTCGGGCATTCGTGCGGTTGCGATCGGGTCAGGCGCGAGTTCGGGCGGGTCCTCGTCGATTGCGATAGGCGATTCTGCTTCGACCGGTACCAATGCGAATGCCATTGCGATGGGCACGACGGCGACGGCCTCGGGAAGCAGCGCCGTCGCGTTGGGCAACCAGACCGTGGCGAGCAACGCGAACGCGACGGCGGTTGGCTCTTCGTCGCAAGCCCTCGCGGCATCGACGGTTGCGATCGGCGATAGCAACAAGGTTGCCGCAGCGGCCGGCGCCGGTTCCATAGCGGGCGGCCAGAACTCTCAGGTGCTGAGCGGGACGGGCGCTGTCGCGCTCGGTCAGGCGCAGACGGTCAGCGGCAATGGCGCCGTCGCCATCGGCGACCCGAACAGCGCGACGGGCAATGGCGCGATTGCGGTCGGCGCGGATAACACGGCGACCGGCAACGGAGCGATCGCCCAAGGCAACGGCAACATCGCGAATGGCCAGGGTGCGGTCGCCCTGGGCAACGCCAGCAATGCGAGCGGCGCGAGCGCGCTCGCATTCGGCGATACAGCAGTCGCGAACCAGGCCGGCGCGATTGCACTCGGCGCCGGCGCGTCGGCCGGCAACGCGAACAGCGTGGCGCTCGGCTCGGGCTCCCAGACCGGCACCGCAACGCCGACCGCGAGCACGACCATCAACGGTACGGTCTACAACTTCGCCGGCACCGCGCCGACCAGCGTGGTGAGCGTGGGCGTGGCAGGCACGGAGCGCCAGATCCAGAACGTGGCGGCGGGCCGTCTTAGCGCGACGAGCACCGACGCCGTGAACGGTTCGCAGTTGTACCAGAGCAATCAGGCGATCGACGCTCTTGCGGCGACCGTCGCGACTGACAAGACTCACTACTTCAGCGTCAACGACGGCGGCACGCAAGGCGGCAATTACAACAACGACGGTGCCACGGGCGTCAACGCGTTGGCGGCAGGCGTGGGAACCGTCGCTGCCGGCGCGGGCAGCACCGCGATGGGTCAGGGCGCGACGGCGAACAATGCAAACGACGTGGCGCTCGGCAGCGGCTCGACGACCGACGTGGCCGTGGCGACCACGGGCGACACCATCAACGGCACTGCATATGCGTATGCCGGCACTTCGCCCACGAGCACGGTGAGTGTCGGCAGCCTCGGTCACGAGCGCACCGTGACGAACGTGGCCGCGGGCCGTGTCAACGCGAACAGTACCGATGCAGTGAACGGCTCGCAGCTTTACGCCACCGATCAGGCAGTGGATAACCTCGCCAGTGTCGTGACGGCGAATGCGAAGCACTACTACAGCGTCAACGACGGCGGCACGCACGGCGGCAACTACAACAACGACGGCGCCACTGGCCTCAATGCGCTGGCCGCGGGCGTCGCGGCGACGGCGAGCGGCGCGAGCAGCTTCGCGGGCGGCAACGGCGCTTCGGCACTGGCCAATAACGCCGTTGCGCTAGGTTCGCTGTCGAGTGCGTCGGTCGCGGGTGCCGTTGCAATCGGTGCCGGTTCGGTGTCCGACCGGGCGGTGCTCTCGGGCGTCGGCTCGATCGCCAACGGCTCGCATGCGATTCCGTTCGATACCAGCGATCAGACGTTGCTCGGCGCGGTGTCCTTCGGCAGCGCAAGCGGCAACACCTATCGGCAGTTGACGAACGTCGCCGACGGTACGCAGCAGCACGACGCCGTCACCATCCGCCAGCTGGCAGGCGCACTGTCGTCGTTTGCGGTGACTGGCCAGATGTACTTCCATGCGAATTCGACGGCGGCGGACTCGCTCGCGGTCGGCGCGGAGTCGATCGCCGTGGGACCGACCACGGTCGTCAACGGCGACAACGGTGTGGGCATGGGTAACGGGGCGATCGTCGACGCAACCGCGCCCGGCGGCGTCGCGATCGGCCAGGCCGCGAATTCCGCGCAGGCGGACGCGATTGCGGTGGGCAGCGGCTCTGTCGCGAGCGGCGCGCAGTCGATCGCTCAAGGCGCGAATGCGAGTGCCGCAAACGCCGGATCCGTTGCAATCGGTTCAGGCGCGCACAGCAGTGCAATCGACGCGCTTTCGCTCGGGGCCGGCGCGAGCGCGACGTTCGCCAACAGTGTGGCGCTCGGAGCCGGATCGGTGACGACGGTCGGCGCGTTGAGCAACTACATCGCTTACGGACTGAGCAGTCCGCAGTCGTCGGCGGGCGAGGTCAACGTCGGCAACCGGCAGATTACCGGTCTCGCTGCGGGCAAAGCCGGCACGGACGCCGTGAACGTATCGCAGCTCGATGCAGTGACCAACCGGTTGACGACGCTCATCAACCAGCAGACCACCAACAACGGCGGCAGCTTCTCGTCGTCGCCCGGCACGCCCACGCCCCCGACGCCTTCAGGATCGAACTCGTCGGCAGGCGGGCAGGGCGCCGTGGCTTCGGGCAACAACAGTTCGGCGGTCGGTAACGGCTCGACGGCGTCGGGCAGCGGTTCCACAGCTGTAGGAGCCGGCGCGACATCCACGGGCAGCGGCTCGACGGCGCTCGGCGCGAACAGTAACGACGGCGGACGTGCGAATGTGGTTGCGGTCGGTTCCAGCGAGTCCACCCGGCAGGTGATCAACGTGGCGGCCGGCACCGCGCCGACCGACGCGGTGAACGTTCAACAGCTGAACGCGGCGTTGTCGCAGGCAAACGCATACACGGACGCCCGCGTGAACGAACTGCAGAACGGCATCAATTCGACGGCGCGCAACGCGTACTCCGGCATCGCTGCAGCGACTGCGTTGACGATGATTCCCGAAGTGGACAAGGACAAAACCTTGTCGCTCGGTATCGGCACGGCGGGCTTCCGCGGTTACCAGGCGGTCGCGATCGGCGGTACCGCGCGCCTCGCGGAGAACCTGAAAATGAAGGCCGGCGTGGGCATGAGCCCAGGCGGCACGACCGTTGGCGTCGGCGCCGCAATGCAATGGTAAGTCGTGAGAGCGGGACCGCAGCCGCGTGTCCCGCGTTCTCCGCGTTCTCCGCGTATTCCGCGTATTCCGCCACACACAGTCTATGGAGCACCTGATGAACCGACTATTTCTTGCAAGCCTTTTCACTACCGGCGTCCTTCTCGTGAGCGGATGCACGGCAGCGAGTGGTCCGTCCTTTAACGCCTATTCCGTCGACGCAAGCAACGGCGTCAGGACCTACCGGGCGGAGTGCCACGGCCTCCTGGAAAGCGCGGCGACCTGCACGAAAGTGGCGCAACACATCTGCGGCGACAAGTCTGTACAGCCGATCGAACGGATCGACCGCGTTCGCGAAGCCGACGACAACCGCAATGACCCTCGCGTTCTGCTATTCAGTTGCGCTCAGGCGTCCGACAGCAAGACGTCGGCCGAACCGCCTTCGACGGTTGACGAAGGCGCGAGGATCGGAGACGTCGATCACCGTTCAGGAACTAAAGCGATGTAACCGTGAGGCAGCGCGGCCACGCTCGTCTCGGGCGTTGGCCGCCGTGTCGCCGACCTGAGCGACCTGCGCACGTTCAAAACAAACGCACCGGCAGGTCGCGAAAACCGTACTTGCATGCCATATCTCAACAAGCGCGGGGGGAGTCTTATTCATCGCCTTGTTAAAAGCATGCATGCGGGGTCAACCTGCGGACGCATCGAGCGCCCTGTCATCCGGCGCTCGCATGCAAAACCGGGATGCCGCATCAATGCGTCGTTGCTTTCCAGGTCTTCGTTTCCTAATCTGGTCGGGAGGCTCCGGCCGGAGAGGCCGGTGAGCCGTCACGCGTTTTCCTGGAGGTCCGAAGTGTCCTTTGATCGTACGGAGACAGCCGTAGTATTCATCGACCCGCAAGTCGATGTCCTGAGCAAGTCGGGTAAGAATTGGGGCGCGGTGGGAGCGAGCGTGACGGAGAACAGGACGGTCGAAAACATGCTGCGAATCTTCAAGGCGGCAAAGACCGCGAAATTTCCCGTCTTTATATCGCCACATTACTTTTTCCCGACCGATCGCCTGTGGAAATTCAACGGACCGTTGGAGTCCGATGAATTCGCTACCGGGACGTTTGCGCGTAGCGGTCAGTTGAATCTCGAAGGTTTCGACGGATCGGGCGCTGACTGGCTCGACGAATTCAAGCCCTACATCAACGACGGCGAGACGGTTGTTGTGAGCCCACATAAGGTCTTTGGACCGCAAACCAACGATCTCGTCCTTCAACTGCGCAAACGTGGCGTGAGCAAGGTGGTACTGGGCGGCATGCTTGCCAATATGTGCGTGGAATCGCATCTGCGCGACCTGCTCGAACAGGGATTCGAGGTCCACGTCGTGAGCGATGCGACTGCGGGACCACGTCACCCCGTTTGGGGCGATGGATATAAAGCGGCAATGGTCAATTACGCGTTTCTCGCGCACGGCGTGGTGACCACCGACGAAGTTGTCGCTTCAATGAAATGACACACGCGTAACCCGCATTTCCCAAACTAACTGCGTTCGACGATTGCCTCATCAATGCGCCGCTTCCGACTCGGCGATATGCCGCGCGATCGTCGCATTGACCTGGTCGGCGTGCGTGAGCGGCCCCATGTGTCCCGCGCCCTCGACGATTGCAAGGCGTGCCGCAGGCAGCAGCATGGGCAACCGCTCGGCGATCGCCCGCGTCGGAACCGGCGCATGTTCGCCGCGCATGATCAACGCCGGCACGCGCAGGCTCGTGTAAGCGCTGGCGGGCGTGCGTTCATCGAGAAGCGCGCGAAAGTCGAGCGGCGCCTTCGGCGCCCAGCGCGTGAGCGCGGCCTGCACCGAGGGCCGCAGCGCATCCCATGCGCCCCGTCCACTCCAGTAGTCGACGAACGAAGCCGCCGCACCGCGATAGTCGCCGCAGCTGACTCCGTCGGCGGTGCGCTTCGAGATCGCGACGATTTCCGAAAGCGCTTCGACTCCGTAGGTGCCCATTGCCTTCAGCAGGTGAAACGCCGACGGTTCGTACAGCGTCAGGCTCGCAATGCGCTCGGGCCGCTCGACGGCCGCGCGCAACGCCACGCCACCGCCGTACGAGTGGCCGACCAGATGCACTTTGCCACTGGCGGCGTCGATGATGCCGACCGTCCTCGCCGCCTCGTCGGCAAGCGTGAACGCGCGTTCGCCGCTCCATGGGCCGGTGCTGTCGCATCCGTAGTGCTCCGGCGCGACGAACGAATGGTGCGAGCCAAGTGCCTCGCCGAGCTTGCGCCATTGCGTCGCTCCGGAGCCCGAGCAATGCAGAGCGATGACGGTCGTTGGAGATGAGCAGGTTCGCGATGCGATGGCGTTATTCATGTCGTTCCTGAGGAGTCGGGTAGTCGAGGAGTCGGAAGCACGGACGCCGTGCCGGGGAGTCTCTACTATCGGTGCGACGCCGCCGGCTGGCTATGCTCGAGACGCTGCAAGATTTGCTCTGCCATCCGAACTGATCGACGGACAGCGCGCCCATTGAGCGACTTCAACCGTCGATATCGAGCGACTGCATGCGACGTTCAAGCTCGCACATGTCGACGGCAGAAGCGAGGTACGCGTCCCGACGGCTGTGTTCAGCGCGGTCGAGCAGCTCTTGCAGCAAGAGAAACAGATAGATGAACATGATGCCCTCCGGTCGACGACCTGGTCGATTCAGTACCAGCGCGAACGGGGCGCGACGCAACAGCATCCGGTGGGATGCACGGTGGCTCGCGCTACGGCTGGACGCGGTGTATTGCAGAGTCCATGCCATATCGCTGCAAGCCTTGTTTAGCGGTGATTCGGACATTGCCGGGCGGGGCGAATTCGATAAACTGTCGTAGCGTCGCCAACACGGATTCATGCGAAAGTCGGCATGACACAAACACACGTTTGTTGCGGCGGGAAATGTGAGCGGAGCTTGAGAAACCAGGCGTGGGGATTGCTCTTAGTTTCTGTCGCCTCCGTGAGGCGGCGTTATCGCACAGCAACGGAATCATCACTCGAAAGACGAAAAACCGGAGGAGACACGCCAGCCGCGCCGGCATGGCGTCGCCCCTGTTTCGCTCGTACCGAAGGACACGCACCATGAGCAGACTGCTGACAAACTGGTCGACGCTTTTCGCCGTGACGATGCTGGTCGCCGGTTGCGTGGCTCCCGTCATGCCGTACACCGGACCGCACCTTACCCCGACAGAGTGCCGCGACCTCGCGGCGCTGAGAACAAACGCGCCGCCGACCATGGCGCAACACCAGAGCGAACTCGGTGCCCTGAGAAAAGCGGGCTACGACCCGTCCCCGTGGTATGACCCGTACTATCCGGACGACCTCCAGGCGGCGCAGCGCCTCGTCGACTACTGGTTCCAGACCGAGTGCCAGCGGCCTCAGTCCGGCTGATCGTCATTCAACAGCAGTCGATGCGAGGACGGCAACGCCGTCGGCCGCTCGTACGCCCTGGCCGGCCGGCAGCACGAAAATCGGATTGATCTCAGCTTCGACAATACGCTCGCCAAGCCGTACCGCCATTCGGGCAAAAGCGACGATCGCGCTCACGAGCGCATTGACATCGGCGTGCGGCCGCCCACGATACCCGTTGAGCAGCGGCCACGTTTTCAGTCCATGAATCATCTCCAGTGCGTCATCGCGCGAAAACGGGGCGTCGGCGGAGAGAAGTCGCATTGTCGTGTCCTTGAACAACTCCGCAGTGACTCCGCCCATGCCGAGCAGTAATGCGGTACCCAACGGGTCTCGATGAAGGCCGAGAATCAGTTCCGTTCCGCCGCTCACCATTTCCTGAACGAGAAACGCATTCGCGGGTACACCTGTCGCGGTTTCAACATCGTCACGCATACGGTTCAGACGCGCCCCGATGCTGTCAGCGGTGAGCCCAACGGCTACGCCGCCAACATCGCTCTTGTGCGTGATGGTGCTCGACAGCAGCTTGAGCACGACTCTCCCGCCCAGCTCGCGAGCGGCGCTCGCGGCTTCATCCGGGTCTGTGACGACACGCTCGCGTACCACGGGCACTCCGAAGCGGGCAAAGAGCGCTTTCGCCTGCGCTTCGTTCAAAGAGCCGGAAGGAAGATCGCTTACGTCGACGTCCACGTCGGCCTCGGCTTCAGCGTGTTGGTCGCCCGTGGTCGCCGTGGGTTGCCTGAATCTGCCGTGCTGCCACATTGCAGCGAGCGCGCTCGTCACGCTTTCGGGCGACGGGAACGCCGGCACTTCGTGCTCGTTGAGCAACCGCGTGATCTCCGGCGCGTGCGGGCTCACGAAAGCCATGACGGGCTTGTCGCTTCCGGGCAGCGAATCGCGGATCGCGCCGGCCATGAGGTCAGGCATTGCGAGACCTGACGATCCAACGATCACCGCGACCGCGTCGTAAGTCGGACTGTCGAGCAACGTGCCGATCGCACCGCGCAGCAGCGCCGGCTGCAGGCCCGCAAGTGTCACATCGATTGGATTACGGTCGAGCACCGCATGATCGCCGGTCTGCAGCGCGCGCAGCTTCGCAGCGGTCGCTTCGTCGGGAGGCGGGGTCTCGAAGCCGGCCATGCCAAGACTATCGGTCACGAGCGTGCCCGCGCCGCCGGTCGAGGTCAGAATCGCGATTCTTCGCCCGGCGAGCTTGCGACGCGTGGCGAGCGCATGAGGAATGTCGAGCAGATCGGAAAACGTCTGGGCGCGGATCACGCCGATCTGGCTGAAGAGCGCGTCATACATCCGGTCCGAGCCGGCTAGTGCCCCCGTGTGCGAGACCGCCGAGCGTGCGCCCGATTCTGAGCGCCCGATCTTGAACACCACGACCGGCTTGGCTGCTGCCGCCGCCCGTAAAGCCGCGCGCCTGAACCGCTCCGGATGACGAAGCCCTTCCATGTAGAGTGCGATCACTGAAGTCGAATCATCGTCGACGAGATAGTCGACAAAGTCCGCCATGTCGAGATCGGCCTCGTTACTCGTGGACACCAGCTTCGACAAACCAATGCCGCGTGCCGCCGCCCGCGACAGCAGCGAGCCGAGAATCCCTCCGCTTTGCGACACCACGCCGATCCCGCCGACGGTGAACGCGTCGGTCTCGAGCGCTCCGCTTGCTGAGAGCGTGATGCGGTCGGTGAGGTTGACGAGCCCGATCGTATTCGGACCGAGCACGCGCATGCAGCCTGCCGCCTCGATCAATTGCGCCTGACGCTTTGCGCCTTCCTCGCCGATTTCTGCATAGCCACTGGCCAGCACGATTGCAGCGGCCGTCCCGCGGCTTGCAAGATCGCGTACCGCAAGGTGGGCGCGCTCGGCGCCGAGCAGCACGATACCGACATCGGGCGCCTGCGGCAACGACGCTACGTCGGGATAGCAGGTCAGGCCGTCGATCGACTCATAACGCGGATTGACAGGGTAGATGTCGCCGTCAAAGCCGTGCTTCCTCAGGTAAGCCACCGGGCGGCCCGAAGTCTTGGCAGTGTCCGCCGATGCGCCGATCACGGCGACGCTCGCCGGGCGCATCAATTTTGAAATTGCGTTCATGTCGATTTCCTTCGCGCTCACCTGGCTTTGTTCAGGAACGCGAGCACCGAGTCGCGATGTTCACTGCTGGTATAGCAAACCGCCTGTGCCTGGCTGCCTTGTGCAAACACCTGATGCGCGGACAATTCGTAGCTCTGGTTAAGGATGGTCTTGCCGAGTGCGAGCGCCGTGGCCGAACCCTGGCTCAATTCGACGGCCCACGCATGAGCGTCGGCGATGAGCGAGTCCGGCTCGCTCAGACGGTCCGCGATGCCGAGTTCCAGTGCTTCCTTTGCATCCACCTTGCGCCCGCTGAAAATCAGCTCCTTTGCCCGCCCGAGACCGACCCGTCGCGGCAGGAAGTACATGCCGCCGCCGTCGGGAATCAGCCCTCGCTTGATATAGCTCCACGTGAAGCTCGCTTCGTGCGACGCGAGGATAAAGTCACACGAGAGCGCCATATCGGCGCCCAGACCTGCCGCTGCGCCGTTCACTGCAGCAATGGTCGGTTTGGGCATCGAATAAAGCAGATTGACCGTGTGATGAACGATCTGCTGACGCGACCAGCCATTGAACGCGACCTCGCCGGCGGGTGCTTCCATACGTTGCGCCATGCCGCTGACGTCGCCGCCCGCGCAGAATCCCTTGCCGTTGCCGGTCAACACCACCGCGCGCACGTCACGGTCGCGCGATACGGACTCCAGCGCCGCGATCAGTTCGGCACGCATTTCGTTGGTGATCGCGTTACGCTTTTCTGGGCGATTGAGCGCGATCGTGGCGACCTGCGACTCGATAGTGACTTGAATAGTGGATGTGCTCATGCGTGTCTCGATGATTGAATTGGAGTCGACCGATCAGGTCGGTCTGCCAATGCAGCTTAGCCTCACCGGCCGCGTGAGGCACCCCATCAATTCCACTCTGTGGAACGGCATGTGCGATTCGGCGGAGCGCGTCAATTCCACTGAATGGAATTGGCGGATTGTCATCGCGCGTTCGGCGTCGATAATGAATTCCAGCGCAGGACACTTGCCATGACGATCCTGCGGCCCATACAAGCCTGGAGACATGATGCACGCAGCCCGTTCCAATCCCATCGACGTAAGCGCCGTCGCCCCGCCGCAGACAGAGGCTGTCTACCGCAAGGTCACCTCGCGGCTGCTGCCGTTTCTCTTCGTTTGCTACGTTTTTGCGTACCTGGATCGCGCAAACATTGGCTTTGCGCATTTGCAGTTCTCGCGCGACATCGGTCTTTCCGACGCCGCATTCGGTCTGGGCGTGGGGCTCTTCTATGTGGGTTACATGCTGTTCGAGGTACCGAGCAACCTGTGGCTCGCGCGAGTCGGCGTGAGAAAAACGCTCATGCGGATCATGGCGCTGTGGGGCATCGTCTCGGCCGGCACCGCGTTCGTACAGACGCCTACGCAGTTTTACATCGCGCGCGTGTTGTTGGGCGCAGCCGAAGCAGGGTTCTTTCCGGGCGTCATTCTGTACTTCACCTACTGGTTTCCTGCTGCTCGCCGCGCGCGCGTCACGTCGATCTTCATGACGGCGATCTGCGTATCCGGCATTGTCAGTGGGCCGGTGTCGGGATGGATTCTCAACAGCATGTCAGGTTTACTCGGCTACAACGGCTGGCAATGGCTGTTCCTTCTCGAAGGACTTCCGTCCGTGATCGCCGGTGTCTTTGCGTATGTCTATCTGACGGACCGCCCCGAGCAGGCGACCTGGCTCACCGACGAAGAAAAGGCTCTGCTGCTGGCGGAACTCAGTCGCGACGCGCAAACGAAGGCTGCACGCGCGCATGGTTCGATCTGGATCGCGCTAAAGGAGCCGAAATTCTATTTCTTGACCTTCGCCTATTTCAGCGTGCCGTGGGCGAGCATCGTCGTGCATATCTGGGCACCGAGCGTGATCCAGAAAAGCGGCGTATCGAACTACTGGCATATTGGACTTCTGTCCGCGATTCCGTATGTGGTCGGCGCAATCGCGATGTATCTGCTCGGCCGGAACTCGGATCGTATGCTGGAGCGGCGCTGGCATTTCATGGCAAGTGCATTGATGGCCGCATTGGGTGTCGCGCTCCTGCCGGCTGCAGCGAATCACGCAGGCATTCTCGTGGCACTGCTTTGCGTCGCGACGGCGGGTTATCTCGGCATGCTGTCGCTCTTCTGGACCATCCCGCCCGCGTACCTGTCGAGCACCGCCGCCGCGAGCGGTATCGGACTCATTAGCAGCCTCGGCCAGTTCGGCGGCATTTCGGCGCCCTCGGTGATCGGCTATGCATCGACGCACTTCGGCAGCAGCACTATGGGCCTCTATGCGGTAGCGGTCGTGTCGATTCTCGGCGGCCTTGCAGTGGTGCTGGGTATTCCAGCGCGCGCGATCAGCGAACGCCGCGAATGAAATCGATGCTCGCGGCGTTTAATTTTCGAGGCGCGCGCATGCGGTTGTGATCTCGTCGCGCAGACGCAGCAGGGGCCCAGCTAGTTCGCTCACTACGCTGTCGCTCGACGCGGCCGTGCGCACGCTGAAGTTGAGGACCAGCAACCGGTGTCCGGGAATGGCGAGCGGGGTTGCGAGCGCGATCACTTCTGGCTGCCAGCTTGCGACGCAACAGCCGTTGGTGTGCACATCGTTCACGGCCTGTGCGATCTCTTTTGCGAGGCGCTCCCAGCCGCTTCGCCCGCGTCGTTTGAATGCATCCATCAGACGGGCGAATTCGGCCTGCGGCTGCATCGCGAGATAGGCGCGGCCGAGCGACGTCAGTTCCATTGGCACGCGTTGTCCCGAGACGATGGTACGTAGTGAAGCTCGCTGGTTGTAGCGAATCGACTCGAGGTAGACCATCTCTTCACGGTCGGCGCCCGCGATTCCCACATTGATGTGCCTGGTCTGGGCAATGTCGCGGATGAGCGGCCCAGCCGCATTGAGTACCGTGGATCCGCTGCGCAGCGCCTGCGCGAGACTGAGCACCGGCAGCCCCAGTCTGTATGCCCTGCGTGCAGAGTCGTGTTCGAGATAACCGGCGTCCACGAGCGTTCGCGTGAGGCGGCTCACTGTCGCCTTAGGCAAGCCCGTGCGTTCCGCAAGATCGCCGTTGCCCAGAAGCGTCGCACCCGGACCGAACGCGCGCAGCAACTCGAGCCCGCGTTCGAGCGACCGATTCGATGGAGATGTGCCCCGTTCCGGTTGTTGATTCTTGTTCGCCATAAACAGAGAGGTGTCGTGCTGAAAGTTAAGAGGCTGAATGTCGATACACGCATCAGCATGCATCAAAGCACATGAAGTACATCGTAGCGGCGCGGCCGGGTCTGCGGATCATTCTGGGCGCTTGGCGTCGCGAACGGAAACAGGGCGGCGAGACTGACTAAAGAGGGTAATCCGATGATCGTCAACAACGCAAACTTCCTACGTGCAGCACTGTCTGCGGCACTCTTGAGCGGGGCACTGGTATCAGGCGCAGTTCATGCCGCTGACGTTCATGTCCTTGCAACCGGAGCGCTATCCGCAGCGTTCAGGGAACTCGGACCAGGTTATGAACGGCAGACGGGCAACCACCTCATCATATCGTGGGGGCCTTCATATGGTACGTCCGCTGACGCGCTGCCCATGCGCATCCGGAATGGTGAAGCAATGGACGTCTGCCTGATGATTCGCCCTGCGCTAGACGAACAGATCAGTCAGGGAAAGTTTCTGCCGGACACTCGCACGGACCTCGTTGCTTCGCGAATCGGTGTCGCGGTGCAGGCCGGCATGCCCAAGCCGGATGTGAGCACCGTTGACAAACTGCGTAATGCGCTGCTCACAGCAAAGTCAGTGGCTTTCTCCGAGGGAGCGAGCGGCACCTATATCAGCGGGACGTTGTTTCCCAAGCTCGGCATCGCGTATCAAATGAAAGCCAGGAGTGTTCAGATCAAAGGGAAGGAACTGGTCGGAACGGCCATCAAGCGAGGAGACGCAGAACTCGGATTGCAACAGATCAGTGAGCTTCGCGCCATTCAGGGGATTCAGTACGTCGGGCCGCTTCCGGAAGAAGTTCAGAAGGCGAGCGTCGTATCCGCCGCGGTCTCGACAAGCGCGCACGAGCGGGAAGGGGCCACGGCGCTCATTTCCTATCTGAAAACGCCGGCAGCGTCGGCCGTATTCGAACAGACCGGTCTCGATCCAATCGAACCGGGACAGTGAGTCGCACCATGTCCGGGCGCGGGCAGATTGCGCAAGTAACGAGCGAGCCCGTCAGATCCAACGGACTCGCTCAGTCCGCGCCCATGCGCCGATTGCCTGTTAAGCCGCCCTTGCAGGAACCTTCGACAGAAGCGGCCCCAAACCTTCGGCGAACGTCAGATGCGAGATGACGGCATCGCGCAGTTTCGGGTACGGAAGCTCTGCGATCATTGCCGTCTGCACTGAAGCCATGACCTCACCTGCCTCCGGTCCGATCATCGAGAATCCCAGGATACGATCGTCTTTGGCGTCGACGAGAACCTTCATGAATCCCTGAGTTTCGTCGGTCGCTTCAGTTCGCAGCACATTGCTCATTGGGAGTGTCGCGACGCGAACCGCAATACCGTCGCGAAGTGCATCGCGTTCGTTCAGACCCACGCGTGCGAGCGGCGGATCAGTGAATAGCGTGTACGGAACCAGGCGGCCGGTTGTCGTTCGATCTGTGCCCGCGAGGTTGTCGCGCACTATCCTGAAGTCGTCTACCGAAACATGCGTGAACTGCGGACTGCCCGCGACTTCGCCGATTGCCCATACGCCGGGTGCCGATGCCTGCAACCTGTCGTTGACGCGAATGTATCCGCGTTCGTCGAGTTCGATGCCTGCCTGCTCCAGCCCAATGCCGGCCGTATTGGGAACCCGTCCTGCCGCAACGAGGATGTCACTGCCTTCAATCACCCGTTCCCCCGAAGCGGTTCGCAGCACGACGCGAACCTGCGTACCGGAGCGACCTTCGACACGGACCGTTTCAGCACTCGTCACGATATCGATTCCTTCGTTGGTCAGAATCCCACGCATCTCTTCACTGATGTCCACGTCTTCGCGAGCCATCAGGCGGGCGCCGCGCTCGACAATCGTCACGCGACTTCCGAAGCGGCGATAAGCCTGTGCCATCTCGATGCCGATATAACCGCCGCCCAGCACGACCAGATGCGCTGGCGCGTAGTCAAGATCGAGCGCGCCGATATGCGTCAGCGGATTGGCGGCCAGCAATCCGGGCACGTCGGGAATTGCAGCGTGCGTGCCGACATTCACGACCACCTGATCGCCTACGAGCGTGCGCGTGCCGCCGTCGTTCAGTTGCACCGCGATCGTCTTCGGTCCGATGAAACGGCCGGAGCCCATGATCAACTCGGCGCCGCTCGACGCATACGCCTGCACGTGAAACGCCGCCTCTCTCTCGATCATGCCGCGCTTGCGTTCGCGGACCTTCGCCATGTCGACGGCGATCGAACCGGTCGTCGTGCCGAAGTCGCCGGCATGCCGCGCCAGATGCGCGACCCGCGCGCTCCATATTTCGTTCTTGCTCGGCAGGCAAGCCACGGCAGGGCATGACCCACCGACCCACTGCCGTTCGACTACGGCGACCCGTTGTCCCGATCGTCCCAGATGCCACGCCAGAAGCTTGCCGCCCTGGCCGCTGCCGAGAATCAACGTATCGAAATGTTCAACTTGAGACATGAAATCCTCCAGTACACCTGCGAGTGAGTGTGGCCAGTGCGGCAGCGATCCGGCTTTCCGCCGGATCGCGACGATGCGGCGAGCGGCACGTCACCGCGTGACGAGTCCGCCCGATTACGCACGTGTTACTTGACCGGCGGGAAATCGACGTCAGTGTCGTTAATGCGATTGAATGTATTGGTGAAGATCGTCATGGCAATCGCCAGGGAAATCTCAGCCAGTTGCGTGTCGCTGTAACCGGCGGCGCGAATGGCTGTGAACTCGTTTTCATCGATCGTGCCGCGCGTGCTCTGCAGCGTTAGCACGAAGTGGACGAGGGCGTCACGCTTCGCATCGCCCGTGGCCTTGCCCGCGCGAATCTGACGGAGCGTCTCGGGCGAGAGGCCGGTCATCTTTCCCAACATCACGTGAGCGGCCACGCAGTAATCACAACCCGTCTGCTCGCTGACGAGCAGCTTGATGGTTTCCAGATCCTGTTTGCTGAGACTGCTGGACGCGAGCGCGCCTTCCGCGTCGAGCACGGCGTTCAATGTCGCGGGTGCGAGGTGACCGACCGTCGCGAACAGGTTCGGCACGCTGCCGCCTGCGATCTTCCGTACCCGTGCATAGACTTCGGCGGTGGCGCCCGTGGCGTTCGAAACTGCGGGGATTGCAATGCGACTCATGATCGACCTCATGCGGTGGTGGTTAGGAGCCTCCACTTTAGGGTCGCGAAATGATCTTGTTGAGCCTCTGGATTGCCAATATCATGCTCAAAAGTATCAACCGAGGTAGGTATGTCACTCACGCTCGATTGGCTGAGCCGTCTGCTCGGCATGATGACGGTGCGCGGGCAGCTCGAACTCCGATGCTCGTACGGCGCTCCGTGGCAAGTCATCTACGACGATTCCGCTGCCGGGGAAATGCCGTATCACATCGTGCTTGGCGGATCGGCCATTCTGGAGACACCGGGCGACGGCAAGCCGCAAGATCTTGGCGCTGGCGACATCGTGATGTTGACGCACGGTTCGGCCCATATTCTGCACGACGGCAGCGGTGCGCGCCCGAAACCTGCGCGCCAGCGCCAGACGTTGAACCTGACCGTCAGCGAAAATAAAGGCAGTGGTCAGCGCCTTGAAATGCTTTGCGGTCGAATCGTGCTGGCGCCGCCGCATGACCGCCTGATCCGCGCATATCTGCCGCCTCGGCTCGTTGTCCGGACATCGGCCGCGAGGGCTTCGTCCAGCGCTGAGACGCTCGCGCAACTGAAAGGGCTGATGGCACTCATGCAGGCGGAATCGAGTGCAGACAGGCTGGGCGGCTATGCAATGCTGAACGCGCTGTCTACGGCGTTGTTCGCGCTTGCGCTGCGTATGTCCGGCGAGTCTGACGAGGCGCCGACAGGCTTGCTGGCTCTCGCTGGACATCCGCGCCTCGCCCCGGCGCTTGCAGCCATATTCAACGATCCGGCCTATCCGTGGACTCTGTCTGAACTGTCCGAACTTTGCAGCATGTCGCGCGCGACGTTGCTCCGCCACTTTCAGGACAAGGTCGGACGCTCGCCCAATGAACTCCTGACAGATGTCCGGATGGCATTGGCCGCCAATGAGTTGAAAAAGCCAGGCGTGTCCACCGAAGTCGTAGCCGAGACGGTCGGCTATCAATCCGTCGCGGCGTTCCGTCGGGCCTTCACCCAACATCTGGGCATGACGCCCGCCGACTGGCGTCGTTCGGAGAACAACCAGCACGGACAGTCATGATTTGCACCCGCTCCGGCCCGTCGCAGCGGAGATTGTCGCTGCGAAGCGCATAAATATTCGAAGCATTCGACGGATTTTTCCCGCTGCCGCGTTTAAGAAGAAACGAAGCCCTGCCGCGCTTCGATACTGAATGAATGGGAGAAACCGACATGACATCGAAAACGCCGTTTCACTTCGGACGCAACGTGCTCGCCGTCGCGGCGACCTGCGCGGCCGCGCTGACCGCGGCACCTGCCATCGCCCAAGCCGTGATCATCGCGCCTGTCGCGCCACCGCCGCCCCGCGTCGAAGTCTTGCCCGCGCCGCGAGCGGGCTACGTGTGGGACCAGGGCCGCTGGCGTTGGCACCACGGTCGTTACGAGTGGGCGCCGGGCCATTGGCAGCCGGTTCGCGCCGGTTATCACTGGGTGCCGGGACATTGGGTGCAGCGCGGACCGAACTGGCGCTGGGTCGAAGGTCATTGGGCGTGAAGGGCTCACATGACTCAAGGAGGCAAGCTGCCATGAAAACACTGTTGATATTGCTGCTCGTGGCGTCGCTCGGCGGTTGTGTGGTCTACCCGGCGCGGTCGGTCTACTATCGTCCGGCAGTCGTCGTGTATTGAACAACAGCGTGAACGACCGCTTGAACGACCGCTTGAAAAACCGCGCCCGGATAATGCACGCGCAACGAACCTACGAGGATAAAGCCGACGTGAAGCGCATCGCACGTGTGTCGAAGGGTGCGGCCTCTTGAGCGAACGCGATCCCGACGCGGAATTGCTGGAGCAGGTCGGCCGGCAAGATCCGGCCGCTGTGCGCACGCTGGTTGCGCGCAAGCTGCCGCGTCTGCTCGCGGTCGCCACGCGCATGCTGGGCGACCGCATGGAAGCGGAAGACG
>JGI25165J46597_1000879_pt1 | contig 21278 bp, 17 predicted proteins | sample AraplaCL_Cvi_mCL_FD_46597 | JGI IMG/M metagenome (IMG submission 46597)
GGGCAGCGCTACCCGGTCTGGATGAGCCACGGCGACCGGGTGACCGAACTGCCGCGCGGCTTCAAGGTCGTTGCCACCAGCGAGAATGCGCCGTTTGCCATTTCGGTCGACGAGGCGGCGCGGCGCTACACCACCATGTTCCACCCCGAGGTGGCCCATACCCCCGATGGCGGACGGCTGCTGGCCAATTTCGTCCACGACATCGTCGGGCTGAAATCCAACTGGACNATGTCGGCCTACCGCCAGCGGGCGATCGAGAAGATCCGCGCGCAGGTAGGCAAGGNCAGGGTGATCTGCGGGCTTTCGGGTGGCGTCGATTCCTCGGTGGCCGCGGTGCTGATCCACGAAGCGATCGGCGACCAGCTCACCTGCATNCTCGTCGATCACGGCCTGATGCGNCTCAACGAGGCGCAGGAGGTGGTGACCATGTTCCGNGACCACTACAACATCCCGCTGGTGCACGTTGATGCGTCGGAAAGATTCCTCGGCGAACTCACGGGNGTCAGCGATCCCGAGACCAAGCGCAAGATCATCGGTCGTCTCTTCATCGAGACTTTCGAGGCGGAAGCCAAGAAGATCGGNGGCGCCGAATTCCTGGCGCAGGGGACGCTCTATCCCGACGTCATNGAAAGCGTGTCGTTCTCNGGCGGCCCCTCGGTCACCATCAAGAGCCACCACAATGTGGGCGGCNTGCCGGACCGGATGAACATGCAACTGGTCGAGCCCCTGCGCGAACTGTTCAAGGANGAGGTGCGCGCGCTGGGACGGGAACTGGGGCTCCCCGAGCGCTTCGTCGGCCGGCATCCCTTTCCCGGCCCTGGCCTCGCCATCCGGCTGCCNGGCGGCGTGTCGCCCGAAAAGCTCGACATCCTGCGGCGGGCCGACGCCATNTATCTGGACGAAATCCGCAAGGCTGGCCTNTACGACCAGATCTGGCAGGCCTTTGCCGTGCTCCTGCCGGTCCAGACNGTGGGCGTGATGGGCGACGGCCGNACCTACGAATTCGTCTGCGCCCTGCGTGCCGTCACTTCGGTCGACGGCATGACAGCCGACTTTTATCCCTACGACATGGCCTTCCTCGGTCGAGCCGCCACCCGCATCATCAACGAAGTCCGCGGCATCAACCGCGTTGTCTACGACGTCACCAGCAAGCCTCCCGGCACCATCGAGTGGGAATGAAATGACGTGGTTCGCGGCGTTTCGCAAACTATAACCACATCATAATAACTAGCTGAAATCAAACAAAAAAAGCCAAGTATTCACTATTGGAGCCTATCGCCTTCAAGGGATGGGCTCTGACGGTGCGTGCGACGGTATGCGTTTTTCACCGTCAGCCAGATCTTTGCCATACCGTCAGGCCAAAAACGGAAGCAGCCTACGGAAAACAAACCTTAGTTCGTTGTTTTATAACTGTTATTCTCGTTGATTGACGGTATCGGATTTGACGGTAAAATCGAGGCTTGAAATAGCGCTTTGGATCGTCAACGAGGCCGTCCTCATGCTCACCGACACGGCCATCAAGAGGCTGAAACCAAAAGATAAATTATACAAGGTGGCCGACCGTGACGGTATGTACGTTTCCGTCGCCACGACAGGCCAAATCACCTTCCGGTACGACTACCGTTTGAACGGTCGCCGGGAGACGCTGACGATTGGCCGCTACGGTGCCGATGGCCTTTCGCTCGCCGAAGCCCGCGAGCGCTGCATCGCCGCTCGCAAGCAGGTGGCGGAGGGGCTTTCCCCCGCGCACGAGAAACAGCGCGACAAACGGCGCAAGGCCATGGAGCGCAGCTTCGGTGCGGTGAGCGCCTTATGGATCAAGGAAGCGCGCATGGCGGAAAGCACCCGCTCGATGCGCAAGGCCATCCTCGATCACGACATTCTCCCCGCCTGGAAGAACCGCCTTCTGACCGAGGTGACGCCGGGTGATCTGCGACAGCTCTGTGCCAAGGTGAAGGAGCGCGGCGCCCCCGCGACCGCCATCCACGCCCGCGACATCGTCAAACAGATCTTCGCCTTCGCCATCCTGTGCGCCTTCGACCGCTTCATGCGCTCCTTCGGAATGGTCCAGACGGCGTTCTCGAAATCGACCTCGTCCCAGATGGCATCCTGCAGTTCACTCTTGCGCACCATGGTGAGCAGGATCAGGCGCAGGCCGAGACGTATGGTCGGCAGGGTCGGCACATGCTCGATCTGCTGGAGCATGATCTTGATCTCGGCCGGCGACAGCGCCCGGTCCTTCGGCTGGAAGGTCGCAATCGAGGCAGGCCCCACCTCGTCGGCCGGGTTGGGCACCTTCTCGCCGTGCAAACGTCTACCTGTCGCAACAGTCGCTCGACATCCTGATCGCTCTCAAGACCTGCGCCGGCAACTCGCGCTATCTCCTGCCGTCCCGCTATGACGCCGATGCCCCCATGTCGCGCGCCACCTTCAATCGCGTGACCGCGGCTGTCGTGGCCCGGGCAATGAAGGAGGGGCTGCCGCTGGAGCCGTTCACCGTCCACGATCTGCGCCGGACCGGCTCGACACTCCTGAACGAGATGGGCTTCAACAGCGACTGGATCGAGAAATGCCTCGCCCACGAGGACGGGCGTTTGTCGCGCGGCGTCTACAACAAGGCTGAATACGAACCGCGGCGCCGACACATGCTCCAGGAATGGGCCGACATGGTTGATGCCTGGGTGAACGGAGTGAAGCGCGTGCCTACGCTGTTGCCGCCGTCGATGGCGTTTATGGGAGGCAATTGAGAATCGGGCAAAGCTCGAAGCACCGGACTTTTTTGGGCATTTCCTCAGCTAGACTGGTACGTCCGGGAAGGGGCCGGAAGGAGAATGTCGCGTTTGGAACCGGGTTGCGGGGAAAGCTGACGCTCACAAGGTGTTGGCTGCCGACCAGACCGACCGTTCACATCTGCTCCGGCAAACGTCCGGTCCTGCCGAAAGCTGCCGATCGCGCTGATCGAAACGGACGATCGGCAACGCGCCAATTATCATCGTCTCCACGCAGAGCCGCTGCTCCCAATTGCGACCGTCCGCTTCAATACAGATGACAGTATGCCGGCGGCCTCGGCGCGCTGTGATGTTGGCAAAGAACGGCGTGTCCCTTTTGAAGCGGCGAGCTAGGGTGTACCCGCTCATCCTTTGCCAAACAGACTAAAGCTTTGATAGGTTCGTCGTACGAGGGGAGATATGACGCACATTACAGACTGGACGAGGCCGGGGAGCTTCTCGGCCGGCCGCGATCCGCTCGGATTCCAGGCAGCGTCGGTGCGGCTCTACACCTCGCTGGTGCCAGGGCTCACCAACGTGACCAATAGGCTTCGATATTATTCCTTCTACTGCTGGGCGGTGTGGCAGTTCGAGAGATTCCACCACACGACCAAGGAGGATAGATGGATTGAATTCATCCGCCGCTGCGAGGCGGCGATCGCGCTAGCGTGTCAGATTGGCGATGCGCCGAATGCGTATGGTATGGCGGGCTCTGACTGGGGGAGGCAGGAAGCCGCGGACCCTTCGAAGAAGATGTTCGACCTTATCAAGCCAACCGAACGGCCCGGTGAGGATGGTCAATATCTGAAGGCAAAGTACGGCAATTTCGGTCAGTTCTATACGGCCAGCATGCTCGAGATGCGCATGATCCAGGACGTGTCCGACCGTGTTTACGGCGTAACCGGCAGCGCCGGCAAAGCGCTCGCGATGGCGGTTCAGGATGAGCATGCGGACGCCTGCGGTCTCATCCTGAAAGCTGTGAAAGCTGGCCGGATTTCGCGCTCGGATTGTGAAGCGATTTCCGACGCTCTACATCCATCCTACCTGGATCCGACCAGCGAAGAGGCGCGATTGCTGAAGGTCTTCCTTCAAGGCGGTCGCGCCGATGATCCAACTGCCGACGCCAGGCGGACCTCGCTCCGCAACGTGTTGGGCGTCGTATCGGACGCCAAGGGCGATTTCGATCTGCGTCGGGAGCTCTATGTGCAGCATCGACAGGTCAAACCCGCGTCTCAAGCCTCAGAAAATCTCACGCGGTGGCGCGCCTATTTCCTAAACGAGTTTTGTCATATCGCGCTCGAGGTCTGGCTCAATGCGATCGCCGGGCTTTCCAACCGGGTTGCCGAGCCGACTTCCGTCGAAGAACTAGCAACCAGTCTCGCAGCGCTCGCCGTCGCTGACGGCGAGGCTTCCACGGACAATGCTGCGACGGCTCTCGCGACCAAGAGTCTCGGAGAAGATCATGATCTCGGAGCAGACTTGCTCGCCGTCGCATCCGTGAAAAAGATGCCTGACGTCGCGGCGATCATGGGCAGCACCAAGCTCATTTTCTCACTCTGGCATCGCTGGAGAGGAAATTCGGATGTGCGGAACGAGCTGAGCCTGGCGACCGCTGAAGGCCGGTCGGCCGAAGGTATCCTCAGATTTCTCGATCTCCATCCTGATGAAAATGCTAGGACTACGGTTGCCAAGCTGATCAAGAAGTTCGTGGTGTCGAACCACCTGACGATAGCCGGACAGAAGCTCGCGACCGGAGGGCGCTTCACATACCGGTTCACGCTCGATGATGGCTGTCTCGTGGACGGTGTGCTGGGCGAATACACCTACACGCAGCCCCGAATAGAGAATTTGCTCAGATTTTCGTACGACGCCGGTCTGATTGACGCGGGATCCGGGCTTATCACAGCGGCCGGGACGGAATTCCTCAATGCCGCATAGCCTCTTCGACGACTTCAAGGAAACCGGGTTTCACAGCTCGATCCTTTCAACCTTTAGCGTCGATCCGGCCTTCTACGATGCGAGCCTGCAACTCCGGCTGCGTGGGCTGGGGTGCCAGAACAACATGCTGCTTGCTGACGCAGCGATGCTGGAGCAGTCACTTGAGGCAATCCCGGACGCCTTCACGAATGCCGGTCGGAAGTATCTCGTTGTGCCCGTCGAAGCGACCTCCTGTTTCCACCCCAAATTGGCCCTGCGGTATGGCAAGGCAAAAGCCAGACTGATTGTCGGGTCCGCGAACGTTACATCAGCGGGCTGGGCGGGCAATCTCGAACTGGTATCGACGTTGTCATGGCAGGCGCGGGACAAGCACAAGGATAGCGATATCCATCGGACGCTCTTCATCAAGGCGCACCAATGGCTGTCGGCGTTGATCGCTCCCGCCGACGACGGCAAGGCGAATTATAAACTCGAGTTACTCCGCAGCCAGTCGCCGTGGATCGATGATGCCGTGCTTGAGGGCGACTTTGCCTTCCCCCTGTCGGACGGATCTCTAATTGACCTCTTGCTGTCCGCTCCGACGGATGCGATTGGTCTGGCCGATCGCATGCTCGGCCTGATCGATGAACCGATTGAGCGGTTGACGATCATATCGCCCTATTGGGACGAGCAGCTTCGCGCACTCAAGCACTTGAGTGCGGCGGTCGGGAATCCGGACCTGCGCGTCTTCATCGCACAGAATGCGCTGAATCCGTCGCGATCGTCCACTTTTCCGGTTGAGGCCATTGGCAAATTGCCTCTCAAATTTCACCCGGTTGGACCCGAGGGTGCAAGCAACGCGCGCTTCCTGCATGCCAAGATGTTTCTATTCCAGGGCACGGGCCACGATTTCCTGTTCATCGGCAGCGCCAATTGTACGACCGCGGCTTTGGGCGTGCCGGGCAAAACCGGAGTCAATTACGAGTGCCTCCTGTTTCGGAAGCTCCCGCGCGGTGCGGTAAAAAAGCTGCTGAACCTTTCCTACAGGTCCAGGATCGCGATCATCGACATCGCGACCCCTCCGGAAAAGGCCGATGCAGCACGTGATCCGACCACATTTACGGCAGGTACGGTCGAGCACCGCGGGCGACGGCTAATCTGGTCGCCGCGCGCGCCCATCAAGGGGGCGGGCAGGTTGATAAAGGTCGATGACCGGCAATTTCCGCTGACTCGCCACGCCGACGGTCTTTGGATCGCCGAATTGGGGGATGTGACGCTGGACTCAAACATCGCGCGTGTCTGTCTCGTTGACGGTCGGATCAGTCGGCCCGTGATCATCGCCAATCCCGAAGAGCTCATGCGCTTCGCGCCGTTCCCGGTTGCCGATTCCATTCGGAAGAAACTCGATGCCGTCCTCAATGGTGGCGGCGATCTAATCGGATTGGCAAAGGATATCCATCTGCTGCTGGACGACGAAGCCAAGAAAGGTCCTTCGTTGGAGAGAGTCCGCGCCGCTGGCGGACGCGGCGCGACACCCCGGATCGCGGGCTATGATTTCGCGACCGCTGAAGAGTTCAGGAACGCGCTCAACCTACGCGCCAGTATGAAGTCGGCCGGCCTTGCCCACGGCGAGAACCCGGCGCTTCAGGCACTTCTCCAGATAGTGCTGCGCGGCATGGTCAACGTCGAAACCGCTGCCAGTATCGATGCCGAAGACGCCGCCAAGGCAAAGGGGCATGATGTTGGTGAGGATCAGGATGACGTTGGGGAATCCGACGACGTCGCTCCGAACCGTCTCTTGCTCTCGGCCGCAGATGTTGAACCCCAGCTTGTCTCCGCCAGCGAGTTCGAGCGCAACCAATACGCGCTTTGGCGTGGGATCGAGAAATTCCAGAGCTTTTTGGAGCGGGTCAAAAACACGAATGCCGCGCTGGACCTCAATTTCGTAACCCGATCGCTGTTCATGCTGTACCTCATGCTGCACGGTTGCACGAAGCTGTACAAAACCGAGGTTGGCGACGAGGCAGTCCTCATTCCGTTTGCAGGCGACCCGGGCGAAGACTTTCGAGAGAGTTTTTTGTTCGTCGCCGCGCAATCGATCGCAGCGATCTGGGGACCCGATTTTGCACGAAGCCTGATCCGACGTTTGCAGTTCTCGACCGAGGCCGACGCACTTCCAATCCAGATTACAACGTTGACGATCATCTCTCGTTGGGTTTTGGCAGCAATCCTATCAGAGGTGCGCAGCGTGAAGGCGCACAAGTCGCTTCGTGCTATCCTTGAAAAGCAGGTGCCGACATTGTTTGCTGCAACCAAAGTGTTTCCTGAGCTTAGCCAGGCGGAGCTATTCGCTACCATCCGGCAGATGGAAATAAATACGGGCATGGCCGCCGAGCAGGGTACGAGAATTCGGGAAACGCTCGCTCAGCTCGGCGGCATTTCAGTCGCGCCCGCGATCGTCATTCACCCGGCCGCATGAAATCAACAATCTACAAGATCAAGGCTGCTCCTGCCGGAATTCCGCCATTGGCCGAAGAGCTTGCGGAAGACGGCTTTGTCCCGGACCACGTCATAGCTGAAGGTCCGCTTCCCAGCGCTGGAAAGTTGGAGCCGGAGGGCAAAGATGGCGGCGCAAAGCCGAACGTCCGCTATCAAAGCGCCGACCAAGGCCCACTCTGGCGCCAGCTGAACGTCGATTTGGCTGACCAGTCCTTTCGAGTGACCGGCGGGAAAATGTAGTTCCGTTCATCCAAGCTGACTTGGTGTCCTGACCGGCCGCGCGCGCCGTCGACGAACATCCGGCGCCGGTGCCCTGCGCACGACATCTGCATCCGATGCGCGACGCCGTTCGTCGAGCCAGATCTCAACCTCGGCCAGATCCCACACCACGCAGCGCGGCGTCAGGAAGAAGCGCTTGGGAAATTCGCCGCGCTGTTCCATCTCGTAGATCGTCGTGTCCGCCAGTGGCACGATCTTGCGAAGCTCCGGACGGCGGATCACGCGCTTGAGTAGATTGGCGGGCGGCTGAAACCGCCTGGAGGCGCTCTGGACAGGCTCGTTGGTGGGTGGTTGCGCCGCGTCGGAAACCACGGCCCGATCCTCTTGAGAAATTGTCTCATCGCGTTTCATGTCGATCGCCTTCGATCGCAGTGGAATGACTGCGACCACGGTGACGCATGTTGCCGGTGCGTTGAAGACATCAGGCGCCGGCGTGCGGGAAACGGCGGCCATCGCGCGGGAATCGGAAGGCGATCACGAGCGACGCTTCACCCCATATTCCCCAAAGCCCGGCACATCCTTTCCTGAGCGCACTGTGCCTGTGGCCTTCGATCTTCCCCTCTCGCCGAGCTTCGGTAACGCTGGCCACCGCCGCGACACGGTCAAGCCCGGCCCGCACCAGACCGTGTAGGGCCTGACCGCGCCGCTCGATTGCGCCGGCCGAACGCCTCCTCGCCCTCGATCGGAGGGTGACATCGAATGGAGGCCGACATGGCCGCAGCGCTCATCACCAACGAACTCTATGCCCGGCTTCTCGCCAATGGCGCTCGCAGCGCCGCCGGCGAGGACATCGATCCGCGTCCCGTCGTCAAGCTCTTCACACCGGACGCCGGCGCCACCTGGCTTCTCTCCGAAGCCGATCCCGAAAACCCCGACCGTCTGTTCGGCCTCTGTAATCTCGGCCTTGGCGAACCCGAACTCGGCTATGTCAGCCTTGCCGAAATCCGCTCGGTACGCGGCCAGCTCCGGCTTCCGGTCGAACGTGACCTCCACTTCAGGGCCGAGCATCCGTTGAGCTGGTACGCTCAGCGCGCCCGCCAATCCGGCAGGATCGTCTCCGACTGACGATCACAACCGCGCCCCGCCTTCGGGCGGGGCGCTTCGTCGTACTCATGAAGAAAGACGGCGATCAGGATGCTCGGCTTTCAGGTTCTACAGCTTTGTACATCCTGACCCGGTCATCCTTCCCGGCGCTCGCTTTCGCTCGTGCCGGTCGGGTGCTTGGGGGCGCTGCCCCCTGGCGCGGCGCAAGGGATCGCTGACGCTCGGCCGGGATGGTTTCCCCCGCCTTCCGCGCGGATGCGTGTTTCATACTCGCCCCCACAGTTCCGATCCGCTTGTGCAGGCCGGGTGATCCTCCTCCGTCCCGTCCGCCCTTGCTCCTTGCACCCCCCGGTCTCGGCGACGGCCAGGGTTGCAGCGCAGCGCTGCGCTCCAACCCAAGCCAAAAGGATTCAGACCATGCCAAACACCATCGAAACGACCGCCACGGTTTCCGAAGCCCCCGCCGAGAACGGCGCGGGGCTGTTCGTGCCGTTGAACAAGCTGAAGGAGTCGCCCCGCAACGCCCGCAAGACGCCGCACAGCGACGCCCATATCGAGGCGCTGGCGGCCAGCATCGCCGCCAAGGGAATGCTGCAAAACTTGGTGGTGGAGCCTGAGACGAACGCGGACGGCGAACCGACCGGCTTCTATTTCGTGACCATCGGCGAAGGTCGCAGGCTGGCGCAGATGCTGCGCGTGAAGCGCAAGCAGATCAAGAAGACGGAAAACCTCCGTTGCGTGCTGGATACCGAGAACGACGCGGCGGAAATCAGCCTTGACGAGAACGTCACCCGTGAGGCGATGCACCCCGCCGACCAGTTCGAGCGCTTCCGCGAACTGGCGGAAAATCGTGGATGGGGTGCGGGGGAAATCGCCGCCCGGTTTGGCGTGACCGCCCATGTCGTCAGGCAGCGGCTTCGCCTTGGTGCGGTCAGCCCAAAGCTGATGCAGGTCTATCGGGACGGCGGCTTGTCGCTGGATCAGTTGATGGCCTTCGCCATCACCGAGGACCATGACCGGCAGGTACAGGTCTACGAGAACCTGTCGTGGAACCGCGACCCATCCACCATCCGGCGCGACCTCACCAAGATGAACGTCGCGGCGACCGACCGACGTGCGATCTTCGTCGGCGCGGACGCCTACGCCGAGGCGGGCGGCACCATCATCCGCGACCTCTTCACCGAGGATCGGGGCGGCTATTTCGAGGACGCCGCGCTACTGGATCGGCTCGTCATCGACAAGTTGGAAGGCATCGCCGCTGAGGTGCAGGCAGTCGAGGGATGGACGTGGGCTTCCGTTCACATCGACTTCCCCCACGCGCACGGGATGCGCCGCAGCTATCCGCATCCAGTGGACTTGTCGGCGAACGATGACGCCGCTTTTGGCGCGGCACAGGAGGACTACGACCGCCTGTCGTCGGAGTACGATGGTTACGAGGAACTGCCGGATGAGGTGGATCGGCGGTTCGGTGAGATTGAAGCGGAGATCGAACGGATCGACGCCAAGCGTCAGGCCTACGACGCCGACGAGATCGCGCGCGGTGGCGTGTTCGTCATCCTGAACCATGACGGAACGGCCCGTATCGAGCGCGGCTTCATCCGCGCCCAAGACGAGGCCCCTATATCGACAGACGTGGAGGGGGCGACCATCACGGAAGATGGCGAAATCGTCGGGGACGTGGGAAACGGCGAGGACGCCGAACCCCAGACGGAGGACGAGGATGCCGGGGATGCGGGCAAGCCGCTGTCGGACCTTCTCATCCGCGACCTGACCGCCCATCGCACTCTTGGCCTTCGTCTCGCCCTTGGCGAGCAGCCGGACATGGCGCTTGTCGCCGTGGTTCATGATCTGGCGGCGCAGACCTTCTATCGTGGCGGGGAAGCGTCCTGCCTCGAAATCCGGCTGACCAGCGCCTATCTGGCCTCCCACGCGGACGGGATCGAGGACACACCTGCCGCGAAGGCGCTGGCGGATCGTCATGCCGGATGGGCGTCGGACATGCCGCGCGACGCGGCAGACCTGTGTGCCTTCATCGCCGGTCTGGACCATGCGAGCCTCATGGCCTTGCTCGCCCATTGCGCATCGCTGACCGTCAATGCGGTTCGGGTGCCGTGGGAGCAGAAGTCCAATGCCCGTGCGACGGCGGAAAAACTGGCGAGTGCGGTGGCGCTGGACATGACGGCGCATTGGACCCCGACCGAGAAGACCTATCTGGGTCGCGTCACCAAGGCGCATATCCTCGCCGCCGTGCGCGATGGTATCGGCGATGACGCGGCAGAGCGGATCGCGGGCTTGAAGAAGACGGAGATGGCGCAAGCCGCCGAACAGCTTCTCGCCGGGACCGGCTGGCTGCCGTCCGTGCTGCGCACCGCAAGCCCGCATGGCTCGATACCGCGCCGGAAGCGGACGCCTACCTGCAAGCCGCCGAGTGAGGACCGTGCCGGGATCGAGCAAGCGGTCCCGGCCTTCCCGCTTTCTCATCACCCCAAGAATCGCGGTCGCGCGGGGATCGACCCCGCACGACCGATCCGATGCCCGTCGGGTCATCGAATTCAGGAGGATCGTTCGATGATCGTGCTCATGCTGATGGCTGTCGCGCTTGTCGCCGGTCTTTGTGTCCTGGCCTATACGCTCGCCGTCTATGCCCTGCCCCTCATGCTGGGCGTCGAAGCCGCGAAATGGGCCTACGCCTCCGGTTCCGGCCTGATAGGCGCGGGACTGGTCGGTCTGGTGGCAGGCGCCGCCGCCTATGGCCTGCTGGTCGTTTTGTTCATGGCTGCGCGCCCGCTGACCCTGCGCCTTGCCGTGGTGCTCGTCTTCGCCACGCCTGCAGCCGTCGCAGGCTTCGCGCTGGTTCACGGCATCACGCACGAGGCCGTTCCGTCCGAAGTCTGGCGCGTGATCTTCTGCCTGATCGGCGGCGGCGTCACCGGCCTATCGGCGCTGATGCGGCTGGCCGGAGCGACGACGGTTGCGCCGCAATCCACCTGACCGCCCGATCCTCTGCCACCAGATGTCGCAAATGTCCGTCGCCAAACTCAGACTTTTGCGTGCGAGTTTTGCGACGGAAATTCTGTTGAAACTTCAGGATCGCTGATTTTGCTGCGAATGTTAGGATTTTAGCGACGGAATAGACGGCGGGCGGTGCTAGTCTCGCTGCCCCTGTTCGAGTTTTGAAGATCGCCGTGAAGGCAATAGTCGAAAGCGTAAAGCGTATCAGCAGGGGGGCGGCTTTCCCAGAATGAACGGGGAAGATTTGCGGTCCGAACTATACGCTCCCGAGCCTGATCGACGCCCATATTGAGGATCAAAGAACCATCCTTGCGTTCCCGCAGCCACTTTTCGAGATGTCCGCCCAATTCACTCATGTTTTTTACGCTCAAATCCATCGTGAGATTGGTTTCCAGCGCCGCGCTGGTTGAATCAGGCCATAGCGGAGCCAACGCAAGTTCTTCTGGCAGTATCTTTCTTTCCTGTAAGGTGGAGCAGTCTGCGCTGATCGCGATGCGCTGTGCCTGACGATGGTGATGCTGGCGAAGTCCATCGTGATGTCGCACGCGTCGGCGCGCATCGTCATCGTCACGGATCGCAGCGATCTCGACGACCAGATCACCAAGACCTTCCGCGCCACCGGTCAGGAGCCGAAGCGAGCGGCGACGGGCGAGAACCTGCTGTCTCTGATCGAAGACAAGACCCCGGTCGTCACCACGCTCATTCACAAGTTCCGAGCGGGGCTCAACAAGCGGCGGATCGTCGATACGTCGGCCGATATCTTCGTCCTGGTCGACGAGAGCCATCGCAGCCAGTACGGCAATCTCGACAGCTTGCACGCTCGTATGCGCGAGGTGCTGCCGAATGCGTGCTTCATCGCTTTCACAGGCACACCGATCGCCAAGAAGGAGAAGAGCACCTTCGCCAAGTTTGGCGAGCTGGTTCAGCCCGCCTACTCGATGCGAGATGCTGTCGATGACAAGGCCGTCGTCCCGCTTCTCTATGAAGGGCGGGAAGTCGTCACCGATGTTGATGACGCCCAGATCGACCGTTGGTTCGAGGTCCACACGCGCGGTCTTTCCGACGACCAACGCGCCGATCTGAAGCGCAAGATGAGCCGCGCCCGTGAGATCGAAGGCGTGGATTCCAGACTTCAGTCGATCGCCTTCGATGTCGGCCAGCATTTCTCCGCCAACTTCAAGGGGACGGGGCTAAAGGGACAGCTTGCGGCACCCTCGAAGCGGGCCGCCATCCAGCTCAAGAAACTCTTCGATGACTTTGGTGTCATCACGACGGAAGTGGTTATTTCCGCGCCGGAGATGCGTGAAAGCGAAGACGAGGTCGACGAGGCTGACGACGATCTCGTGCGCACCTTCTGGCGCAAGATGATGGAGCGGTATGGGGGCGAGGAAGCCTATAACAGAACCATCGTCGAGCAGTTCAAAGGCCCCGGCGATCCCGACATCATTATTGTCGTCGACAAGCTTTTGACGGGCTTCGACGCGCCACGCAATACGGTGCTCTATGTGGCCCGCCGGCTACGGGAACACGGACTCTTGCAAGCCATCGCTCGCGTCAATCGGGTGTTCGACGAGGAGGGAGCACCGGAGAAGCCCTTTGGCTTCATCATCGACTACACGGGCGTCCTAAAAGACCTCGGAGATGCGCTTGCGAGCTATGATGCATTGCAAGGCTTCAGCCCGGAGGACATCGCCAGTAGTGTCCTGGCTATTCGGGAAGAGGCGAGCAAGGTGCCGGGTGCCCATGCCGCTCTGCTCGACGTGTTCAAATCCGTTTCGAACACCTTCGATGCGGAAGCCTATGCACGTCTTCTGGCGGATGAAGAGATCAGAGCCGGGTTCTATGAGCGCCTTTCAGCGTTTTCTCGGGCTTTCACGGTGGCGCTTGCCTCTCCGGCCTTCATCGAGACGACGAAGCCGGAACTGCTGAAGCTCGGGCGGTTCGTCTCTCTGCGCGCCGCAGTCACTCTCCGTTATGCTGAGCGCGTCGACTGGCGCGACTACAAGAAGCGCATTCGTCAGTTGCTGGATCGCCACGTCATCGCACGCGACGTCATCACTTTGGTCGAACCCTTGAATATATTCGACGACATCGCGATTGAAGAACGGCGGCAGGAAAAGACTGAACGCGACGCTTCGGTGGCGGATACGATCGCGCACCAATTGACCCGATCGATTGAAGAGAAGTGGGATGAAGATCCAATCTTCTTCGAGAAATTCTCAAAACTTGTGCGCGACACAATCGCAGACTTCCATAAAGGGCGGATCAGCGACCTGACCTATCTCTCGAAGATCAAGGCGTTGCGGGACAAGGTGCTTACGCGTCAGGACGAAGCCGATCCGACGCCAGCCTGCCTTCGGGATGACAGCCATGCCCAGGCGTTCTGGGGATTGACCAAGCGTAACCTGGATAAAGTCGGCATGAATGATCCCGAGTTGGCAGCCGATATTGCTCTTCGGATCAGTCAGATTATCCAGCGTCGGCGCAAAGTCGGCTGGCAGTATGACCGTGATGTGGAGAATGCCATCCGGAATGACATCGATGATTTCTTCTTCGAGGAGTTGCGGGGGGAACGGAGCGTTCTGATCGACCCCAGTGTCCTCGATGGCATTGTGGACGATGTTCTGGCATCGGCACGCGTGCGGCTGGCTCAGTGAGGATGGCCATGGCCTTGCCGACAGCCGAGCAAATCGAGATATGTTGGGGAGAGCGCAGGGTCACTGCGGAGTTGACCCGTACGGCGAGGCGGGCACTGCGCATCGATGTTCGCCCGACGGGAGAGGTGACTGTCTTTGCCCCGGTTGGCGAGGGCATTGAAGAGATCCGAACCAGGGCGCACCGGAAAGGCGCTTGGATATTCGCTCAGATCGATACCATTGCCCAAAGACCGAAGGTTACGCCGGAGCGTCGGTACATTTCGGGGGAGACCCATCTTCTGCTTGGTCGGCAGTATCGGCTCTCGATCGAGCAATCAGATGACCCTCATGTGCGGATCGATGGTGGCCGTATGGTGATAGCAGCCAGAACCCCGGACGACCAACCACATTGCAGGCGTCTGCTTCAGGCGTTTTATCGACTGAGAGCGCGTGAGGTGCTCCGGCACGGTTCGACATCGTCTTGGAGCCGTTTGTTCGTAAAGGATTGAAGCGGCCTTCACTCGTCATTCGCCCGATGGCAAAGCGGTGGGGCAGCTATACGCCAAGTGGACGTGTCGTATTAAATATTGACTTGGTGAGAGCGAGTCCGCGGCTGATCGATTACGTGATCTGTCATGAGCTGGCGCATGCGTTCTACCCGGATCATGGTGATGGATGGCGTGCATTGCTTGAGACGGTGATGCCCGATTGGGAGGAGCGAAAAGAGGCGCTGGAGGCAGCGCTTAGGTAGCAATAGTGTACCGGAACTCTGCGTTTTGGGCCTTCCAAGTCGAACAGGGCCGCCTTCGGCCGGCCAACATCGGGCCCGCCATCCTGGTTTCCTCCTCCTCAGGAATGTGATAAAACCTCTGCTGAATACGAAATCTGCCGAGGAAATATCACATCGCTACGGCCATGGATTCTCAACGCGCTCAAGCGCTCAAGCTGCTGAAAACGCGCCCAATGATGCGGCTGAAGGAGTTTGCCGCCCGCGGCATCGCGCCCGAAACCCTGGCGCGCCTTGTCCGGGACGGCGAAGTCGTTCGTCCCGCGCGCGGCCTCTACCAGCTCGCCGATAGCTCGGGCGATGCCGCTCGCGTCCTTGCCGAAGCGTCGGCGCTCGTTCCTAAAGGCGTCATCTGTCTGATCTCGGCGCTGCAATTCCATGAGCTGACTCTGCACATGCCGTCGGCCGTTTGGATGGCCATCGATCGCACCGCTTGGCGTCCCAAGATCGATTATCCGCCCATTCGCTTCGTGCGCTTTACGAGTCCCTCGCTGGCGGAAGGTGTCGAGCGGCATTCCATTGATGGTGTCGAGGTGGCGATCACCAACCCGGCGCGGACGATCGTCGATTGCTTTCGTTATCGGGCGAAGGTTGGGCTGGATGTGGCCCTGGAAGGTCTGCGTGAGGGACTGCGACGGCGGAAAGTCACGAGCGACCAGCTCTGGACCTATGGGACGAAGGGCAAGGTCTGGACGACCATGAAACCCTATGTGGAGGCGATGGTGTCCGATGGCGCGTGAACCCAGGAAAAACGTCGGCGCTTCGGTCCGGGCTCGTCTGCTCGACCGGTCTCGCGTCGAACGCACGGATTTTCAGATTCTGCTGACGCGCTATGCGCTGGAGCGGCTTCTTTACCGGCTGAGCCAATCACCCCATCGCGACCGCTTCGTTCTGAAAGGGGCGATGCTGTTCGTGACCTGGGTGGAAGACCCGTTCCGGCCGACACGCGATCTCGATTTCCTCGGCTATGGCGAGAACAGCCCGGACGCGATCGGCGGGGTCTTTCGCGAGATCTGCGGGCAACCGGTCGATGATGATGGCGTGGAGTTCGATATCGGAGCGATCACGGCTGTTTCGATCCGGGAAGACGTTGAATACGGCGGCATTCGGGTGCGCACCTCCGCGACGATCGCCGGCGCCCGCGTACCGATCCAGGTCGACATCGGCTTTGGTGACGCGGTCACGCCGGGTCCCGTCGATATCGTATATCCACCACTGCTCGACGCGCCAGCGCCCCGCCTGCGCGCCTATCCGGTGACGACCGTGGTAGCCGAGAAATTCCAGGCGCTCGTCCAGCTCGGCATCGCAAACAGCCGGCTGAAGGATTTCTACGATCTCTGGCTGATCGCGCAGACGTTCGAATTTGATCGGGCATCGCTTGCAGAGGCCGTTCGCCACCTTTACGCGACGCGAGACCATGCTTCCAACCGAGAAGCCGATTGGTCTGAGCGACGCTTACGCCGATGCTTGGGGGCGGCAGTGGAAGGCCTTCCTGGGGCGAGAGCGAATGGCCGCGGCGCCGACGGAGCTGGCCGCCGTCGTGTCCGACCTCGCCGGATTTCTGCTTCCCCTGATCGAGCCTGCTGAAAGAGATGAGCGTTGGAAGCCCGGTGAGGGCTGGAGGGCATCGAATGCGTAGCCTGCAGAGCAGCGAGGAACGCGCATACGGCATCGTTATCTATCGCAGTCAATCGCGAGCTTTTGCGATCGGATCTAGCTATTTCTCCCGTGCTTCGTATATAATGCAAACGTACAGATCGACGCCGCGCACCGCGCCACATTTATTGTGGAAAGTCAATTGCGTGTGAATCTGACGGTATATATGACGGTATCCGCCTATTTCTCCGTTTTACACTCTCTGAAAATTCAAATACTTACCACTCCGGTTAATCATCGAGTGGGAGTGAGGATGGATTCTGTCCCGACCGGGGACTGCACGGGAGCCGATGTCCTCGACCTGCGGTCATGCCATTCCAGGCAGGCCCACCCTCATTTGCTCAGCATCAATTTCGGGTCTGGTCTGCCCGGTCCGACGGGTCAGGCCGGGCCGGCTTCCGTCCGAGGGGGCAGATCGTGGCGATCGCCTTGCAGTGGTTCGGCAGCGCTGACCGGCCCCTGGCCCTCGGCGTAAATCGCCAGCAGGCTGGCCATATAGTCGCCGATGGTGAATCGATGCTCGAAGAGTTCGCGACCGCGTAGCGCCAGCGATCGACGGAGTTCGGGGCTGTCGACCAGCCAGCGCATGCCCGCCGCGAGCCCGTCGGTATCGCCGGGTGTCACCAGCAGGCAGTCCCGGCGGTCCGTCAATACCTCGGGGATTGACCCCACCGGGGTCGCGATCACCGGCAGCCCGGCGCTGAGGGCCTCGAGGATGACCATCGGCAGTCCTTCGTTGTAGCTCGGGAGCACCAGCACGTCGGCGGCCAACAGCAACTGCGCCGCTTCGGCCCGGTTGACCCAGCCGGTAAAGGTCACGATCTCACCGAGGCCCATTTCGGCAGCCTGGGCACGAAACTGCTCCACCTCGCCGCCTCCCGCGAGCGTTGCCCTGACGGGCCGGCCCGAGCGGGCGAGGCTTTGCAGCGCCAGCAGGAAGTCGCCGACGCCTTTGCGGGCCGAAAGGTTTGCCATGAGCAGAAAATGCGTTGGTTGGCCTGTCACCGGCCTNGTGACGAATCCCAGATCGCCCGACGCATTTGCCAGNACCCGGACGCGAGCCGGANCGGCNCCGAGTTCNTCGACGACGAACTCCTTCCAGCCATCGCCCAGCACGATATTGACGTCCGCCCGGGCGACGCATCGCCGGACCCAGCCCCGCATCGGGCGACGAGCCCGCCGATAGAAGGGGATCAACTCGGCGCCGTGATGGTGGAGCACGGTCCGGTAGCCGAGGCGGCGGCCGAGTTCCAGCAGCAGGCCCTTGCGAATGAAGCTCGACCGCTCAGATACCTGAAGGTGCAGGATGCGCAGGCGATGCCGGCGTGGCGCCGTGGCCAGTTGCCATGCCGCCCGTATGAAATGCAGCGGCCAGCGCCAGCCCGGGCCATCGCCCCTCGGATCGGTCACGGTGACCGTCGTGCCGGGGCGCGAGTGTCTCAGCCACGCTGCGATGGTGTGCGACACGGTACCCATGCCGCCGCCACCATGTTCCCCGCCCGGCGTCACGATGACCAGGTCCAAGTCGACTGCCGAGCGGCGGTCTGGTCCGGGAGGCGCCGCCGTCACCGGCCTTCGCCCACTGCGGCGCGGCGCGGCTCGACTGCGCGGCCGCGCATCTGGACGGCGCGGAAAAGGAAGACCGGGCCGCCGACCAGATAGCGCCCGGCCAGGCGCCGCGGCTCCTGCCCTAGGCGGAACAGCCATTCGAGCCGCGCCCGACGCATCCAGAGCGGAGCCCGCGGAAACCGCTCGGCGTGAAAATCGATGATGGCGCCGCCGTTGATGATCAGCCCCGGCGCCTCGGGCAGCCGCGCCAGATCGACCGCCAACCGCTCCTGGTGCGGCATACCCATTCCAAGCACCACGATGTCGGGCTGGACTGAGCGAACCCGCTCGACATAGGCCGCCAGGGGCTGGAAGCCGTCCATGGCATCGACGACGACGATGCCCAGCGCTCCCATTCGCTGCACCGCTCGCGACAGCCAGGGATCGCGCGTACCGATCAGCATGACACGACGCCCGCCCGAGGCGAGCAGGATTCGCGGAATGAGATCGGTGCCGTTGGTGTTGAGGCCCGGGCTTAGGCCAGCCAGCCAGAGGGAGAACTCCATCCCCACCCCGTCGCGCAAGAGCACATCTGAGCGCGCCAGGCTGGTCCGGAAACCGGCGTCGCCGCAGGCGAGATTGAAGCCATACTGGTTGATGAAGGAGACNATGGNCGGCTTGCTCGAGGCTGCAAGCTGGTCGATCAGCTCGGCCGCCGCGACGTCGGTCTCGATGATTTGGATGCGCTCGAGTAGTTCGCGCATTTCCTGGCGATCGGCGGCGTTCATCCGACGGGCTCCTCGACGGCAGCAATGGGGCGGTAAGGCAGGCCCAGCGTCGCCCGCAGCAGCAGCAGGGCGCGAGACCACGAGCCCGTTCTGCAGTAGCGGAGGATGCTGCGCGTCATGTCGGCAACGACGAAGGGCAGGGCGAGCTTGGCGAAACGAAAGCAGAACCGGACACGATTGCGATTGTTGTAGTAGTCGGAGAGCGGCGAACTCTTGCCGAAGTCGTTGGTGCCGATCGAGGCGCCCACCTTGTGGTGGACGACAGAACGGGCGGCGTAGCCAAGCCGGAAGCGCCGGCGGGCGCGCATCGCCCAGTCGGCTTCCTCCCAGTAGAGAAAATAGTCCTCCTGCATCGGGCCGATCTGCTCCAGCAGCGCCCGGCTGACGAGCGTGGCGGCACCGTTGACGAAGCTGAGGCGTTGCTCGACGCTCTCGGCGTCGATCGGCTGCGTCAGCCGGAGGCCCTGGCCGATAGCGGCAGCCTTGCCCTTGAAACGGCTGAAGCTGGCGCCGCCGAGGGTCTGCACGACTTGCGGGTCGTGCGCGTAGACCAGGGTCGAGCCGCAGAGGCCGATGGCCGGGTCGGTCGCGACGCGCTCCAGCAGCCACGACAGGGCGTCAGGCTGCACCGTGACATCGTTGTTGAGGATCCAGCAATAGTCGTAACCGTCGTCGAGCGCGGCTCGCAGTCCGACATTGTTGCCGCCCGCATAACCGAGGTTTGCGCCAGTATCGATCAATGTAACTGAATAGATAGAATTGGCAGACGCCTTGTAGTCGGCCGCTGTCGCGTCTCGAAAGCCAAAAGCGGGCAGGCAGGCAATGCGACGCGCATCATTGAGATTGGAAAGATCGGTGCTTGCCCAGCGACGAATATTGGAAAGTGACTGGTCGCCCGAGTCATTGTCGCAAACAAAGATACCGGTGTTCCGATTTTCGAGGTGAAGCACACTCTCGACGCAGGCGATGGTATCGTCCGATCCGCGCCAGTTGAGGACGATCACTGCCACGCGCGGCGCGTCGCCTCGCAGCTCATCTTCCGAACTCTTGCTTGGGGCCGTTGCCGTTAACGGAAAACTAACCATGAAGGACTTGATAGCTCAAGGGAGCTCGGAAAAAAAGCGTCAGAGGTACTGCCCTAGCGTGAAAACTGCCGTTAGGGATAACGCGAGGGCGCTTTGGCGGCCCGGGACGAAAACAGGCGAAGGCAGCTGATGTCGGAGGTTTGTCTCGTAACCAAGACCTGGCGGTCGGGCGTCGCGTGGGAAGTGCAGATGTTGACCGAGGCGCTCGCCGAGGCCGGCGCCACCGTCACGCTGGTGGCGCCACTGGCCGAACCCGTCGACCGCGAGCCACGCCACCCCAATGTAAAGCGCGTCCGCGTGCCGCGCGAACTGGTCGACGGCGCGGGCAATAGTTTGACGCGCAAGCTCGCCTCCCTCAGCCGGATGGCTGGCGGATTTCTCGGTGCGCTGGCACAACGCGCCCGCACCCGTACCTATCTCGTCACGATCCCCGATCCGCTGCCGGTCAGCCTGCTCCTCTTCTTGCTGCTCAGACTGTCCGGGGCGCGGCTGCTCTTCATCGTCCATGACGTACTGCCGCATGCCTGGCGGCTGCCAGGGTCGTTGCGGTGGCTCGAACGCGGCGCGCACGAGCTTTCGTATCGGCTTGCCACAAGGCTGATCGTCTGGGCGGCGCCACTGCGGGATCAACTGGTCAGCGAATTCGGCATTCCGCCGGAAAAGGTCTCAGTCTTCCCGCACCCGCCGCTGCCGCTCGGGGCCATCCCGCCGGCGCCGGGGAACGGGCGGTTCCTGGCCTTCGGTACAATGCGACGCAACAAGTGCATCCTCGAGGTGATCGAGGCGATCCTGCTGGTCCGAAAAGTGGACCCAGGCGTGACCCTGTTGCTCGCCGGCGAGCCGCACGCCCACGAGCTAGACTACTGGGCCCAGTGCCAGGCGGCGATGGCGCGGGATCCTGCCGCGTTTTCCGTCGAGGCGGGCTACGTCGCCGACGCAGCGCTGCCCGGCCTCGTGGCTGGGGTCGATGCCTTTATCACGGCCTATCGGGACTTCGATTCGGCGAGCGGCGTGGCCGTGCTGGCGGCCCTCAACGGCCGGCCGGTGCTGGGCACCGGTGCCGGCTCACTGGATGAGATGTATGCGCTGGGCATGGCCGGAGAACGCATCGAGGCGCCCGTATTGGCGGAAAGTGTTGCAGCAGCCATCCTGAAATTCCGTCGGATTGATGCTGAAACGTGGCGCGAGCGTGCCGCGGCCGGCGTGGTTGAGCTGAGCCGGACGATTGCCTGGGCCCCGATCGCCCGATCGTATCTGGA
>JGI25165J46597_1000882_pt1 | contig 21174 bp, 18 predicted proteins | sample AraplaCL_Cvi_mCL_FD_46597 | JGI IMG/M metagenome (IMG submission 46597)
ATGAGACTTCGTTTGGCAACGCAGGCCTGATCCAGCGCGAAGGCGTCTATCCGTATGCGTTCCCACGCGGACTCGGCGCCCTGCTTCGGTACGCGCGCAACCAGTCGCTCGACGTTCGCTACCATGGCGATGCGCTGTTCCACGCCGCGCCCTTTCTGTGGAGGTATTGGCGCAATTCCGAGCCCGCGAAACACGCTGCAATCGCGAAGTCGTACTCGACGCTCATCGAACACTGCATTAGCGAACACCGCGAGTTGGCCGCAAACGCAGGCGCGAGTGCATTGCTTCGGCCCACCGGCTGGATCAAGGTGTTTCGAAGTAATGCGGCCCAGGACGCGGAAATACGTCTCGCGGAGCAATGGCGCCGCGAATATGGCGTCGAATTCGAAACGCTCGACGCGGCTCGATTGCAGCAGGCCGAGCCCGATCTCGACAAGGCATTACAAGGTGGCTTGCGCTACACGCAAGCTGATTCGGTGAGCGATCCGAACGCACTCGTCACGGCCTACGCCAAGTACTTCGAGACACTCGGCGGACGCATCTTCACCGGCGATGCGAACACGCTTCGCAATGGCTGGGAGGTGACGACAGACGCGGGGACTATCGCGGCCTCTTCGGTGGTCGTCGCACTCGGGCCGTGGTCGGACGTTCTCACTTCGAGGCTTGGGTACTCCCTGCCGCTCGGCGTCAAGCGCGGCTATCACATGCATTATTCGCCAAGGCCTGGAGCACGCCTCAATCATCCGGTGCTCGACGTGGAAAACGGCTATCTGCTTGCACCAATGGCGCGCGGCATCCGCTTGACGACGGGTGCCGAAATTGCGCTGCGCGACGCGCCGAAAACGCCCACGCAACTCGCCGCTGTCGAACCGATTGCGCGCACGCTGTTCCCACTGGACCAACGTGTCGACGATCAACCGTGGATGGGGGCGCGGCCTTGCACGCCCGACATGATGCCGGTGATCGGGCGCGCTGGAAAACATCAGGGCTTGTGGTTCGCATTCGGCCACGCGCATCACGGACTCACGCTGGGGCCAGTGACAGGCCGCCTCATCGCCGAAATGATGACCGGAGAGCAAACGCTGGTGGACCCGCGGCCGTTCAGAGTGGACCGGTTCTAACGGCGAGCGCGAGCGGCGCCATTGCCGCTCGCTTTTACCGGCGCCGCCACAGCGCCGCCGGACTCAGTGCAGCGGTTGCAAGGCCGCCCAGCGGGTCCAGCCACCTTCGCCCTCAGCCGCGCTAACCCGCAACGCACGCGAGCCGTCGGCAAAAATCAGCGACTCGGTACGGCACGCGTCGCTATCGGGAATATCGCGCAAGCCGACGAAGCCATGCTCGTGTTTGAACGTCAGATTTCCTTCCCGCAGTATGCCGAGGTAAGACGGCTCCGGTTCGTCCAATGGCTGAAGTGTGCAACGGTTCAGCAACACAGCAGCGACTTCTGCATCGCACATAGTCTCTCTCCTCATTAGTGCAACACCGCCCGTGCGACGGGCACTCGATCTCGTCGTTTTTATAAAATTGATTCTAGAAGCCATGGTAGAAAACGCGACTTCTTTTAGTTAGGATCACTTATCCACGTGGCAGTTCTTCATTCGCACAGGCCGCCGCGACAATGCGGCCGCGCATTCTGCAGCGTTGCATGGGCGGCTGAACAGATAGCCTTGCAGCGCGTCGCAACCAATTTCGCGCAACGTAACGGCCTGCGCTTCGGTTTCCACGCCTTCCGCCGTTACGCGCATATTGCACGCGTGCGCCATTGTCACGAGCGCATGCGTGATCGCCACCGAATCTGCATCGCGCGGCAAACCCGCAACGATTGACCGGTCGATCTTCAGGCTATCGACCGGGAACCGCTTCAGGTATGACATAGATGCGTAACCGGTGCCGAAGTCGTCGATTACCAGCTTGACGCCTAGCTTCGCAAGCGCCGCAGTGGTGGCGCGCACGGCCGCGTCATCGGGCAATTGCATGCCCTCGGTGATTTCGAGTTGCAGCGCCGAAGGCTCGAGACCGCTGTTGTCGAGACATGCAGCGACATGTCGCACCAAACGCTCGCTGAATTGCGACGGTGAAATGTTCACCGAGACAGCGATGTCCGGCGCGATACTCCAGCGCCAGTCCGCAGCCTGTGCGCATGCCATCTCCAACACCCAATCGCCGATGCTTTCCATCAACCCGGCCTGTTCCGCAATCGGAATGAACTCGGCGGGTGGAACGTCGCCAAGTTCGTTGCTCGTCCACCGCGCCAGCGCCTCGACGCCTATCGTCTTGCGTGACGTCGCATCCACTACCGCCTGATAGGCAAGTCTGAATTCGCCGCGGGCGAGTGCATGGTGCAACAGACCTTCGATCGCAAAGCGGCGCTGCACGCCTTCCCGCATCTCGCCCGTAAAGAAGCACAAGGTGCCGCGGCCACACCGCTTCGCGTGGCGCATCGCGGCCCCGGCGTCACGCATCAGGGAAGCCGCATTGCGCGCATCGTCGCCCGAGACTGCAACGCCCACCGATGCACTCACGCGATACTCGCGCCCGGCGATCACGAATGGCTCGCCGAACGCCCCGAGCACTTGCTGCGCGAATCGGGTCAGCCTCGACGCATCGCCGAACGTATGCACCACGATCACGAACTCGTCGCCGCCGATACGGGCGAGCAACTCGTCCTCAGAGATGGAGCTTGCAAGCCGCTGCGCAACGCGGCGCAGGAGCCGGTCGCCCAGATCGTAGCCGGCAATGTCGTTGATTCTGCTGAAGCCGTCGAGGTTGACGACCAGCATCGCAACGTCTCCCGCCTTCGCAGCCGCAAGCAAATGTCCCGCGCGCCTCGCTGCGCAGGCGCGGTCGTACACGCCCGTGAGCAGATCGAAAGACGATGCGCGCGCAACGTTTCCATGATCTGGACTTTGCGCTATCACCCCCGAATTGTGCGCATGGTGCGACGGTGCGCTGCGAGACGCAGAGCGTGACTTTGCGTGCGAACGGCTCGCCGGCAATACCGAGACTTGCTGAGTCATCGCTACGCTCCTATGATAAGCATTACACATCAACCGAAATTCAGCTTGTTTTATGCATTTACCGAATCTTCATTTACCTTAAGGACTCCGTATATCGAATCTGGTTAAAGCGGGGAGAACAGGCCGGCACTGCAACGCTGTATTCGTGCCTCCAAGATATTCCGGCATAGCACTTCTGAGAATGGGTCGCGTTGGTGAACGCGTAAAGCAACGGCAAACGCTTCGCCACGTCCCGCACAAACCGCTGGACAACATAATGAAAATTCATCAGCTACGCGCTCTCATCGCCATTGCGGATGCGGGCAGTGTCAGGGGCGCCGCGCGAGTGCTCGATTCATCGCCGGCCGCCGTCACGCAATGCATTCAACAACTCGAAGAAGCGGTACGCATGCAACTCGTTGTGCGCACATCTTCCGGTGTGACGCTTACGGCATCAGGACAAACCCTCCTTTTGCACGCGCGCCTCGTGGCCGCGCAAATGAAGCGTGCGCAGCAAGCCATGAATGCAATACGCGGGGAGCCGGGTGGGCGTCTGTCCATCGCCGTGACTGCATGGGTCGCGCTTACCTTTCTGCCGGAAACAGTGGCCCGGTTTCGCGCGAAGATGCCGACCATTCAGCTGGAGCTATTCGAAGGCTTATTGGCGATTGCGACACCGCGCTTACGCGACGGCAGTCTCGACATTTACGTGGGCCGACAGGCACCGGGCGCGACAAGTTGCGACTTCACCTATCAACCGCTATTCGCATCGAGTCGGGCAGTTGTGGCGCGGCACGATCACCCGTGTGCGGAGTGCCGCTCGCTGGCGGAGTTGCGCGACGCCGACTGGCTCGTGGCGCTGGACCCTGAAACCGACGCGCAAGCGCCGTATCAGATGTTGGGCCGCCGCGCGTTTCCCGAGCCACGCAGTATTCACTATCTGCACTCGCTGACTGTCGCGGTCGCGCTGCTCAAGCGCACTGACATGCTCAGCATTTTTCCCTGGCCTCTTGTCGAGCTCTGCGCGGCGCGTGACGGTCTGTGTGCGATCCCGTTGCGGGACGAACTCGATGAGTCCACCGTCGGCGTCATAGTACGCACTGGCGAGCCGGCCGATGCCGCGTCGCGATGCTTTATCGATTGCCTGATCGAAACGATTCGCGACGAATCGTGGGCCCGAACGGGCGACATTCGCCGGGCCATGCAATCGGTCGAAGTATTGGTCTAGGGCGTTTTCTGCAGGCTGCGCTTCGTTCTTTCGATCAAACAAAAACGCCGCGGGCCTTACGGCTCGCGGCGTCTGCCAAGCTGAACAGCAACTGGACGATCAGGCGCTAACTGCCACCCGGCGCGGCGACACGGCAGAGACGACAAACGTCACGACAATGTTCACGACCAGTGCGATGAGGCCGATATAGATCGGGTACACGGCATCGCCGAGATGCAACGCAAATACCGGCTTGAGCCCCTGCGAAATTGCGAGTGCCGTGCCCAACACGATACCCACGAGCCAGCCGGCGAACAGGCCCGGCGTATTCAGGCGACGCGTGTACAACGAGAACACGATAGCCGGGAAAATCTGCAGGATCCACACGCCGCCGAGCAATTGCAGGTCGATTGCATATTGCGTGGGCAGGAACACGATAAACAGCAGCGCGCCGAACTTCACCACCAACGACACGATCTTCGCGTTCGACGCCTCGGCCTCCGGCGTGATGTTCGGGGACACCAGCGGGCGCCACAAATTGCGCGTGAACAGGTTGGCCGCACCGATCGACATGATCGCTGCCGGAACCAGCGCGCTGATCGCGATCGCCGCCGCGGCGAAACCGACGAACCACGACGGGAACAGGGTGCCAAAGAGGGTCGGCACAATGTCCGACGCCGACTTCACATGCACGCCGGCCGCAATCGCCATGTAGCCGAGCAACGCGATCAGACCCAGCAATAACGTATACGCCGGCAGGAAAATCGCATTCTTGCGGACCGTAGTCGCCGATGAAGAAGACAGCACCGCCGTCATCGTATGCGGATACATGAACGCGGCGAGAGCGGAACCCAGCGCGAGCGATGCATAAGCCGTGAATTGCGTCGGCTTGAGGATGATGCCGGTCGCGCCGCCCTTTGCCTTGAAGTACGTATCGGCTGCGTCGAACACATGCGCGTAGCCGCCGAGCTTCGCGGGAATCAGCCACACCGCCGCAATCACGACGATATAGATCATGATGTCCTTCACAAACGCGATCATCGCCGGAGCACGCAGGCCGCTCGCATACGTATAGAGCGCGAGGATCACGAACGCGACGATCAGCGGCAATTCGCCGGTCACGCCAAGCCCCTTGATCACTACTTGCATGCCGACGAGTTGCAGCGCGATATACGGCATGGTCGCGACAATGCCGGTCAGCGCGACAGCGGCCGGAAACCACTTGCCGCCGTATTCACCGTGCACGTAGTCCGCTGCCGTGATGTGGTTTTTCGCGTGCGCGACTTTCCACAGTTTCGGCATGACAGCGAACACGAACGGGTAAACGATGATCGTATACGGCAGCGCGAAGAAACCATAGGCACCGACGGAATACACGAGCGCCGGAACCGCGATCACCGTGTATGCGGTGTAGAAGTCTCCGCCCACCAGGAACCACGAAATCACCGTACCGAACTGCCGGCCACCAAGCCCCCACTCATGCAATTGCGTGAGGTCGCCGCGCTTCCAGCGCGCCGCGAAGAAGCCAATCACCGTAACGAGAACAAAGAACGCGATGAAGACGGTCATCGCCACCGGATTGACGGGATTCAGATCGCTCATTTGACACCTCGGTACACGACGTAAATCAGTAGCGAGGTCAACGGCACCCACAAGAACTGATACCAGTAAAAGAACGGAAAACCGGCGAACGACGGACGCGTGTCGTTATAGAACGGCAACCACAGCAACGCGATGTACGGGAGCAAAAGAATGAGCCATAGCCATGACCGGCCGGCGGCGGGGGAGGTCTCCATGTACTTCTCCTAGATCTATTATTGACACCACGCATCCGGACTTGTGGTCCGGCACGCGGAAAGCCGGCACCGGGCATCTGCTTGCAATACCGCGGTGCCAAACCGGAATTTGCCCGTGCGTGCTGCTAACGTCTGTCAGGCGCAGCATTAACAGGGCCCGGCTCATAACGTTCATACGAAATGCGCGGCGGCATGAGGGCGAAAGGGCCCGCAAAGACGCAGAACGCCGCGGGGATGTAGTATTCGCCTTCGTAAGCGTCCTCACAAGCGCGCAACTACGTAAGCCGGCTACGTATTACTACGTAGCCTACCGGCCGTTTTTTCAACGATGAAACTCAAAGCCAAGATTGTTCTGCTGGCGATCGTGCCATTTCTCGCGGCTATTGCCAGCATCGAAATCGGTGTGCGCCGCGAAGCGACCGCGCTTGCGCAAACGCAGCACGCGACGACCCAGGCTGCGTACATGACCAGCAAGGAGATCGAGCTCAAGCATTACGTGGAGTTGGCCACTTCCGCAATCGCACCGCTCTATGAAGCAAGCCAGGACAATGCGCGCGACGATGCACTGCGCCGCACGCGAGCGCTCGACATCCTTGAAAAGATGGATTTCGGCAAAGACGGTTATTTCTTTGTCTACGACATGCACGGACGCTCGCTGATGCATCCGCGCGAACCGGACCTCGTCGGGCGCGATCTATCGGAATTGCGCGATCCGCAAGGCGTGCCGACGATCCGCAAACTGCTCGCCGCGGCGGCGCAAGGCGGCGGCTATGTGCGTTACCTGTGGCATCGTCCGTCGACGGGCAAACTGGCGTCAAAACTCGGCTACGTCGTGCCGCTCGAACGCTGGGGCTGGATGATCGGCACAGGTATTTATCTCGACGACATCGACACAACGCTCGCGCATATCGACGAACGGGCGGCGATGAATATCGACCGCACGATGATGTGGATCGACGCGATCGCACTGGCCGGGCTCGCCGCGATTGCACTGTGTGCGCTCGTGCTCAACGTCACCGAATATCGCAGCGCGGACGCGAAACTGAAGCGGCTCGCGCAACAGGTTGTCGAGTCGCAGGAGAACGAACGCGCGCGGCTGTCGCGTGAATTGCACGACGGCATTAGCCAGATGATGGTGTCGGTGAAACTGCTGCTCGAGTCCGCGCTTGCTCGCTTCGAACGCAGCGAAACCCGCGTGCCCGCCGCCGAAGCCGCGCTTTCCACGAGTCTCACGCGTCTCGGCGATACCTTGCGTGAAGTGCGCCGCATATCCCATGCCCTGCGTCCGTCGATGCTCGACGACCTTGGCGTTGCGGCAGCTATCGAACAACTCACCCGCGAACTGAGCGAACAGTCGGGAATTGAAATCGGCTTCACGCAAATTGCGCACACTCATGCGCCGGCTCTGCCCGATGCGGTCAACACGGTGCTGTTTCGTATCGCGCAGGAAGCGCTGACCAACATTGTGCGTCACGCGCACGCATCGAGCGCGGCGCTCGCATTGGAAATCGCCCACGACGCGGTCACACTGACAATCGCGGACAACGGCTCGGGTTTCGACGTCACGCACGCCTTCGTTGGCCGCCGCTCAGGCGTGGGCCTGCGCAACATGCGCGAGCGCGTAGAAGCACTAGGGGGAACGCTTGCACTCAGTTCCCAGCCCGGCCACACACTGGTCACGGCGCGCGTGCCGCTCGGCATCGGCACCACGGAGCTTCCTACCCGGAGCCTGCAGGAGACCTCTTTATGAACGACATATCGCACGCAGCGGCCCGCCTTATCCTGGTCGACGATCACCCACTCGTACGCGACGGTCTGCGCGCGCGGCTCGAAGCCGTGCGCAACATCGAGGTTGTCGGCGAAGCGGGCAATGCGCAGGAAGCACTTGCGCTCGCTGAGAGTCATGAACCTCACCTCGTGTTGATGGACGTCGGCATGAACGGAATGAACGGCATTGCGCTCGCCGGCATGTTCCATGAGCGCTTTCCGGCAATTCGAGTGTTGATGCTGTCCATGCACGACAACCTCGAATACGTCACGCAGGCCGTGCGTGCAGGCGCGAGCGGTTATGTACTGAAGGACTCACCGGCGACCGAAATCATTCAGGCGATCGGCGCAGTGCTCGACGGCAAGACGTATTTCAGCGCGGGACTCGGCGCCCGGCTGATTCATGCGTCGGCCATGCAATCGCCGGTCGAGCGGCTTACGCCGCGCGAACGGGATATTCTCGATGCACTCGCCGAGGGCTTGTCGAGCAAGCAGATCGCTCAGCGCAATGATCTGTCGGTGCGTACTGTGGAAACGCATCGTCTGAATTTGAAGCGCAAGCTCGATATCGAAGGTCAGGCCGAATTGATCAAGTTCGCGGTTGAGAACCGGCGCGCGAGCCGTTAATACGAAACGATGTCCCGCTGCACACCGAGTGGAGACAAAGACAATGAGACGATTAATGCGGACGCCCGCCAGTGCATTGCAATGCGCGGCGTTATGTATGTGGGTGACGCTGGCGTCAGCGTTGGCTTCATTTTCTCCCGGTGCCCACGGCCAGGAAGAGCGTATTAATCGCGGACACGATCCGTTCTTTCAGATATCTAAAGCGATTGACGGATGCCCAGTGCCGCTGGGACCGCTCGAAACCGAACAGGAATGGCTGGACGACAGTCATTACCGCATCGAGCGCGGCAACAGTTGCTGGATAGAAGGCCGCTGCCGTTTATCGAACGCCTATTTGTACGACGCTGAAATCGCCGAAGCCGTACAGCGGCGTCTGGCCAATATCAATGCCGCCACGCATTGGCGCGAACAGTCGACGTTGTGGCTCACGTTGCAACGCCGTTTTATTTATGTGCAGGGTTGCGTTGCTGCAAGCTTCGACAAGCAGACATTCCTCTCCGAACTCGCGAAAACCGCGGACGTTGAACGCGTGATCGACGACACGACCACTAATCCCCGTGCCGCAAGACTGCCGTATAAAACGCTTGCGGACCCGGACCGGCCTGTAGTCGATCCGGGCAACTAGCGCGAAGAATGGTGAGCCGCGCCGCACGCTTTATGGACGCTGCGGTCGATTTGCCTACTGCACCAGCGCAAATGCTTCGCGGCTGGCGATCTCCGCCGCGCCATACACGCCGACCACGGTGTAATCAGACGCCACACATTCGAACGTCGATTGCTGAAACGTAATGACGAAATGGCGCCTCGTGAGTTCCGGTGACGAAACTGCGGAAAGCTCTTCGACGAGAGACGAATTGATGACTTCGTGGACTGAGTAAGCAGCGAGGCCTTGCGACGCAAGCGGGTGAATCTGCATATCGTGCTCGCCCGGCGGCCCAAGTCGATGAAACGTGGTGTCGGGAAACAGCACCGTGCAGAAAGGGTCGTCGTCCGGATCGAATGGACCGAACCGCTCGAAGTCGGACTCCGCAATGGGATAAGCGAGAATCACACGGCGGTCGCTCGCGACAATGAACGGTTCGGCAGCGTCGTCTGCGGGATGAGGAACTGAGTCCAGCAGGAGAACTTGGTCCTCCTGCTGGGATGATTCGAGCGCGTTGGTCATGTACTTCGTTATTCCAGTACGCTTACGCGCCGGCTTGCACGGTGGAAGCGACCGGTGCGGACGCGCTTACTGTTGCCGTTTCCGCTTTCGCCGCCCTCTTGCGGCCTGGTGTCTTGCTAGCGGCTTTCGTTGCAGCTTTCGTTACGGCCTTTGTTGCTGCCTTTTTTGCGGCCTTTTTTGCGGTCGCCTTTCGCGCAGTAACTTTCTTCGCGGCTGACTTTTTTACAGCGGCTGTTTCGGCCGTTACCGATTGCGCTCCCGCCTTCGCCTTTCTCGCCACGACTTTTTTCGCGGCGGCCTTTTTACTGACAACGCCGCTCGTGGCTGCCGACTTCGCCTTGCCTGCCGTTTTCTGGCTGGCGGCGCCAGACGCCGGTGCTGCACTGCTGTCTATCAGGAACCTGGTGCGATCTTTAACCGATGCGAGCCATGCGGGCGCAGGGCCGCGTCCGCTCCACGTCGCACCAGTGGTGGGATGACGATACTTGGGCGGTTGCGCGCCTTTGGGCTGACCTTTGCCTTTCGCGCCACTAGCGACAAGCTTCGTGAATCCGTTCGATTCGCTTGCACCGTCGATCAGAAACACGCTTCGGTCTTTCGCACTGACAATCCAACCCGGCGCGCGACCGTGTCCGGTCCAGGTCGCGCCTGTTTTATGATCGCGATACTTGGGTACTTTCTGGCCGGCAACTGCAAGCTTTGCCTTGCCGCTTCCACTATTGCCATTAAGACGATTGGCTTCGCGCCGCGCTTTTGCTTTGGCTTCGATATCTGCGGTGGTCAGGCCGTGCTTGAGCATCAGGTCGCGGATCTGGTCGATTGCGACTTGTGCTTTCCTTGCAATAAGGATGTCAGCTTGCGCCTGGAGCTTCTTAAGCTTTGCCTGGATCTGCTCTAACGTGGGCATTGAATTGCTCCTTATGTGGTAATCGATCGAACTATGCCATGAATAGCGTCAGAAAGGCATAGTCGAGTGGCCGTAAAAACCCGAGTTTATTTCCGCTATGCGTGCCGGAGTACGAAACTTTTCTTCGATGCACTCAATAGACGCCTTTTTCGAGCTTTCGTTCTTTGCCCTCGATCTTTTTTGATCTCCCTATCGGCTTACTTCTTTCTGCTATTCGCCTTCTCTTTATCTTTCCAATTGTTGCAGCACAGATCATATCGGCGTAAACACAGCAACCTGACGGTCGGCAATGTATCTGACGCCGCGCAAGAAGCGGTACTGCTGGTCGTCGGCGGTGATCCGGTTGAGGCCGATTCTCGTCAACGCCAGGATCTCGTCCGCCTGCTGGGCAGGTATGACGCCTTCGTCCCGCAGGTCCTCGAAAACGCCGGACGGATCGCCGACATAAACGCCGCGTACCTGCGTACCGATCCGCATCAGAACCACGCTTTCCCCTTCGTCGAGTGCGAGTTCCAGGTAGCCGGCCAGTGTTCGCAACGACTCGGGCGTGCAAGTCTGCGACTGATAGATCGCAGCATTCGATGGCGTCATGTCGGTACCCCGTTACCTATATAAAGAAAGAGCCGCCACTATGCGTCGCGGCAGTACTCGCTTCTACTATAGGCAAGCATTCGAATATTCAAAGCCTTCCAGTTCGTTTTTTAACGCCGCTTTGGCCGGTAACCATGCGTTACTTGTCTTGCGGTGCCGTTTTACGCGTGTCCAGCGCGCAGGTCAGCCTCCCAAACGTGAGCTTTAAAAAGCGATGCGCGTCAGGCAATCCGCAGGCCATAGGCAGGCAGAATCTCCTGGGTCGTCAAAAAACGGTGCTGTTTGACGGCGTCGTGAAAGAGCCGGTAATCGCTCTTTTCGAATGCCTCGGTCCATACCGGTTTGTCGCCGGAGTCGTCTTCAGAACGAAGACCGGTGGCTTTGTATTTCCATGAGCCGACGCCCTTGGGGACGTAATCGGGAATGGACTCTCTCAAGCCGGGAATACCGCCGTTTCTGACTACCTCGCAGACAGCGCGCAGGCGCTCGTTGTCGTCCATGATACGGTTGGTATCGAGCAATTCCGTCACGGCCTCTTTGACGTTTTCTGGCAGCCCCGCTTCGTTTTCGAAGTCTTCTCGCCCGGCCACGTACGCGCGCACCGCGCGGCACGCCATATCCGCGGCCGCGACGAACTCGGGCAGGTTATGTCTCTGTATCAGCGTGTTGCGGCCGTCGATGTAGTGCCACTTTGCCCACGGCTGATCCGGATAGTGCAAGGCAGCACCGTGTCCGACGGGTAGGGCAAGCGTAAGAACATCTTCCTCGACGTGCTGGATCAGGTGCTGCATCGCGAGCGTGAGGTTGGCAAGCCAGCCATGACGCGTGCAATCCTGCGCCACGAGTGAATGAACCCGGTTCCCCGGACTTTCGATGCCGGCAAATCCCTGATGCGCCCATGTATCGACATACGTATGAAGCGTGACGCCGAGACGATGCAAGCCCATCTCCGCGCCGCGCTGACGGATCGCTCGCCGCACGACCTCGCGCGCGACTGCGCTGTCCGCACGGCACACGGCTTTTTCCTCCAGCGTTGCGCCCACTCCTGCCGGCAGAAAATGGAACGGCGCCCATACGAGCCGGTTCTGGTCGTTCTCGGTGTTGGCGTAGTCGAACGTCTTATGGGCGGTGGCGAAGCGCTCGAACGTTTCTCCGCCCTGAAAACGGAGGATGCCCGGCGTGGTTGCGTCGTCGACATACTGGCAGGCATGGGCGACAGTCAGCGCCTCGCTGGGCGTCATCCCGCCAACTCGGGCAACGATATAGACCACGCCGTAGTGGAAGTCGATGTTCATGGCATACGCTCCTCATGCACGATGAATGACAACAACAGCATTGGTAAACGAGCGAGTGGGCGGCGACTTAAAAGCATGTCGCCGCTTGCCGGTATTCTTTCTTATTGTTCGATGATGTTTTCCTGTCCGCGTGCGCCAACTGGCATTGCCCCAATGCCATGCCATAAAAAAACCCCGCTGCGTTATCCGTAGCGGGGTCTGTTTTTCAGCGCATTTTGCGCCGCCTTATTTCACTATGTCGACCAGCTCGACTTCGAACGTCAAGTCGCTGTTCGGCGGAATAACGCCCACACCGCGGCTACCGTAGGCGGTAGCGGCTGGGCAGGTCAATTTGGCCTTGCCGCCCACTTTCATGGTCTGAACGCCCTGCGTCCAGCACGGAATCACACGGTTGAGCGGGAATGTCGCGGCGCCGCCGTGCTTCGCGGAAGCGTCGAATTCAGTGCCATTGGCAAGCGTGCCACGATAATTGACCTTGACGACATCGGTGGCCGCGGGCTGCGCGCCGGTACCCTGCACGAGGTGCTCGACGATCACGCCTGAAGGCAGCTTCTCCGTAGCCGGAGCGGCGGCCATTGCGGTGGACGAAAGTACAGTGGCAGCGAGCAGAGCAACGATAGATTTCAAAACGAATCTCCAGATGGGTAGTACAGATCATTCTAGCGCAACGACTGCTGCGTGCCGTCAGTCTATCCGCCTTATTGCATGGTCGAGCGTCGGCGCGTCGACATGCGCGACGAAGTCCGCAAGTGCCGTTTCGCGTTTCCGGACATCGGCAAGAACCGCAGGGTCGAGTAAAGCACTAATCACTTCTTCCCGCTCGCGACCGGCTTCTGCAATCACGTCGCCATACGGACTCCAGATCGCGCTCGCGCCACACGTATCCCAGCCGCCGGTGGTACCGATATGGTTGGACAAGAGAACATACATTGTGTTGTCGAAAGCGCGCGCAGGGAACCAGATACGTGACTGGTGATAGCCGGACTTGACGCTGAATAGTCCGCTGACCAGATAGGCATGCGCACCGTTCACAGCGCCATGACGTGCGTGTTCGGGAAAGCCCGAGTCGTAGCACACGCCGAGCGCGAGCCGCCATCCGTCGAGTTCCAGCATGCAGCCTCGCGTGCCTGCGCGGTAGATTTCCGCTTCGCCTTTATACAGATACTGCTTGTGATAAGGCTCGACGTCTTCGCCGCGACGATCGAACACGAGCGATGAAATGTGCAATTCACCGGCGTCGCGCGTGGCCGCGCCGACAATCGCCGCAATGGCGTGCCGGCGACACGCTTCGCGGATCGGGTCGAGGCGCGAATCCGATTGACCGAATGCGTATTCGGACGGGTCGCCCGCAATCAGGCCGGGTTCATACCCGCTCAAGAACTTCTCGGGAAAAACCACCAGTCTGGCGCCGCGGTCGGCGGCACGACCGGTCAATTCGACCGTCTTCGCTATGTTTGCCGTCACGTCCCCGCAAACCGGTTGCGCCTGCGCAGCGGCAATTTGCAATGGCACTCGAGGCAACGACGCCAGCTTGTTATTCACCGTAGACTCCGTTATCAACGCACATGTGAAGCCACGGCATTTAATCACGGACGGTCACAAAGTGGGAGTGCGAGGATATGGTGAACCCGCACGGTACATGCATGGTCCACACAGAAGCTGCATTGCGAAGAATCGCTGCGATGCGAACCCGATGCTAATGAGCGCTTTCGATGAGTGAACCGGCCGATCCCGACAACCGCGAAGTTCCACCGCCTACGGCCATACCGGAGCGGCGTCGCGCGCCCCGGCCACGACGCATTCCGCGCAGCCGCGAGCAGCAGGCGCGGCTCGACGCGCGTGAGCCGGCATTCGAGCCGCTGCCATTTGCCATCGACGAAGATGCGGCGCGCCGCCCTTTCGCCGACAAGCTTCACGCGTGGTTCGAGGCGCGCGGCTGGCAGCCTTTCGACTTTCAGCGCGAAGTCTGGCGCGAAATGGAACGAGGCGCGAGTGGGTTGCTGCACGCAACCACCGGGGCGGGCAAGACGTGGGCCGTATGGTTCGGCGCGCTTGCCGCCCTTTCGTCGAGCGCGTCGCCCGCACCCGCTGTCACCCGGAAACGAGCGCCGGTTACTCAGCCCGAACCACTCACGGTTCTCTGGATCACGCCGATGCGCGCACTCGCGGCCGACACCGCGCGTGCACTGCAAAGCTCGGCAACCGAACTGGCTGTGCCATGGACAGTGGGTCTGCGAACCGGCGACACATCGTCCGCAGAACGTGCGAGGCAGAATCGGCGCATGCCGTCCGCGCTGATCACCACACCCGAGAGCCTGTCGCTCATTCTGACGCGAGCCGACGCACGCGAAGTACTGTCGCACTTAAAGTTCGTGATCGTCGACGAATGGCATGAGTTGCTCGGCAACAAGCGCGGCACGCAGACGCAACTCGCGCTTGCGCGGCTCGCGCACTGGAGACCGGAACTGCAGGTGTGGGGTTTGTCGGCGACACTGGGCAACCTTCCTTTCGCAGCCGAAGTACTCCTCGCGCCTGTCAGAACGCCGCGCGTGAGCGTGCACGGCAAGCTGCCCAAAGCATTGATCGTCGATACGGTTATTCCGGAAACCATCGAACGATTTCCGTGGGGCGGTCATATGGGCATGCGGCAGGTCGAGGCGGTCGCCGATGCCATTGGCGAAGCGCATACGTCGCTCGTCTTTACGAACACCCGCTCGCAATGCGAGGTCTGGTATCAGGCACTGCTCGAAGCGCGGCCCGAATGGGCGGGTGCAATTGCATTGCATCACGGCTCGCTCGATCAGGAAGTCCGCGAGTGGGTCGAGCGCGGCTTGAAGAGCGGCTTGTTAAAAGTAGTTGTATGTACATCGAGCCTCGATCTGGGCGTCGACTTTCTGCCGGTGGAGCGTGTATTTCAGATCGGCTCGCCCAAAGGCGTCGCGCGTTTGATGCAGCGTGCCGGCCGCTCCGGCCACGCGCCGGGGCGGCCGTCGCGTGTGACGATCGTGCCCACGCACGCGCTGGAACTCGTCGAAGCGGCCGCGGCGCGGGAAGCGGTTGAAAAGCGGCAAATAGAAGGCCGCGAAACGCCGGAAAAGCCGTTCGACGTCCTGGTTCAACACCTGGTGACCGTGGCAATCGGCGGCGGTTTCGACGCGCGTGAGCTTTACGACGAAATTCGCACCGCGTATGCGTACCGGCATCTCACGCCAAATGAATTCGATTGGGCACTAGGCTTCGTCGAGGGCGGCGGCACCGCGCTGCGAGCGTATCCCGACTACCATCGCGTGGTGCGCGAAAGCGACGGCTTCTACCGCGTGCCACGCGAGGACCTCGTGCGACGGCATCGCAACAACGTCGGCACTATCGTCGCAAACGGCACGCTGAATGTCGCTTATCTCGCGGGCGGACGCATCGGCGCAATAGAAGAGTCTTTTGTTTCGCGACTTAAGCCGGGCGATATCTTTACCTTTGGCGGACGGGCGCTGGAACTGATTCGGGTGCAGGACATGACCGCATGGGTCAAGCGCGCGACGTCTGGACGCGGTGCAATGCCCCAATGGGCGGGCAGCCGCATGCCGCTTTCCTCTGAACTCGCCGAGGCGACATTGACAATGCTCGCGCGCGCCGCTGGCGGCATCTATAACGAACCGGAAATGCGCGCGGTTCGACCGCTGCTCGAATTGCAGCAGAGGTGGTCGGCGTTGCCGGAGCCCGGCGTGCTGGTCGCAGAAGTACTGAAATCGCGCGAAGGGCACCACTTTTTCTGTTATCCATTTGCGGGGCGCACGGCGCATATCGGTCTCGGCGCATTGCTCGCGTGGAGAGTGGCGCGAGAGAAACCGGGCACGTTCTCCATTTCAATGAACGACTATGGTTTCGAGCTGTTGTCCGCGCAACCATTCGATTGGGCTGCGGAACTCGAAAGCGGTTTGCTGTCCCCTGAAGAACTCGACCACGACATACTTGCGAGCCTCAATTCGTCGGAGCTCTCCAAACGGCGTTTCCGCGAAATTGCGCGGGTGTCAGGACTGGTATTCCAGGGACATCCGGGCCAGCAGAAGAGCGCGCGGCAATTGCAGGCTTCCAGCGGCCTGTTTTACGATATCTTCCGCAACCACGACAGCGGCAATTTACTACTCAATCAGGCAGACGCCGAAGTGCTATTGCAAGAACTCGACGCCAAACGCATTCGCTCCGCGCTCGAACGGATGAATGAAAGCCGCCTCGTTCTCACGCGCCCGAAAAAACCAACGCCGTTTGCCTTCCCGCTGATAGTTGGACGCTTACGCGAAAAAGTCAGCACGGAGAAACTCGCGGACCGCGTCGAGCGAATGCTCGCGGAACTGGAAAAGGCGGCTCGCACATGAAGCCTGCTTCGTTGCAGGTCGACATCGCCGGACACGCGCTCGTGCTGTCGAGCTTGCGCGCCGCGTTCGATCCCGCGCTGCGCTGCCTTTTTGTTGCGGACGCGCATTTTGGCAAGGACGCGGTATTCCGCGCGCGCGGCGTTCCCGTGCCAGTCGGCTCGACTGCCGACAACCTGATGCGCCTCGACATTCTGATCGCCGAATTCCAACCGAGCACGCTCGTATTTCTCGGCGATCTGCTGCATGCGCGCGAGGCACACGCCGACGAAATGCTCAATGCGTTGCACGTCTGGCGCGCCCGGCATGCGGCTTTGCGGGTCGTGCTGGTTGAAGGCAATCACGATCGGCATGCGGGCGCCTTGCCCGCTACACTCAATGTCGACTATGTGCAGGAGCCTTGGCGAATAGGACCGTGGGCGTTGTGTCATCACCCCCAGAATGTCGAAGGTGCTTATGCACTCGCCGGCCATTTGCATCCTGTCTATCGAATCGCAACACGCAACGACTCGGTTCGCGTGCCGTGCTTTCGTTTCGGCCCGCGACACGGCGTATTGCCCGCATTCGGCAGCTTTACCGGCGGCGCACGCGAAGACGGCCGCGCCAGCGGCGAAAGAGTCTTTCTCGTGCTTCACGAGAAAGTGATCGAGGTGCCTCGCTGATCGTGCGGGCTGCACACGGCTGCGTCGTTTTTGTCATATGTGTCGTAGCGCAACGCTCGCACAACTGCCGACCCAACACTTTCAGACACGACCTTTTCCGCAAGCACATGCACCATTGACCACGCGAGCGCCGCTGTAGTGCCGCCTCGTGTCTGTGGACGCCCGCGCTGCGGGCTTCCGCACGAGCGTCGAGCCGCACGCGGGTTTACGTGCGTTTGACTAAATAAGACAGCCCCGTTTACTGAACGCTGAACCAAGCTGTCAAGATTCTTGCGATCTACCTGGTCAGTCAACGGTGCTCGACGAGCGCCCTCACCAAACCTTGGAGACAAACCATGGCTCACGTGTCGAACAGCGCTATCGAGGAACTGAAAACCGCTATACGCGGGCAGCTGATGCTGCCCGACGATGCCGGTTTTGACGAAGCACGCAGCATCTGGAATGCAATGATCGACCGCCGCCCTGCGATGATCCTGCGCTGCGCCGGTGTCGCCGATGTGCGGCGCGGCATAGCCTTCGCGCGCGAAAACGGTCTGCCGCTTGCGATTCGCGGCGGAGGTCACAACATTGCCGGCAGCGCCGTGTGCGACGACGGTCTCGTGCTGGATTTCTCGCTGATGAAATCCGTGCGAATCGACCCCTTCGCGAAACGCGCGTACGTCGAACCGGGCGCGACGCTCGCCGACTTCGACCATGAAGCGCAGGCCTTCGGACTTGCAACTCCGCTAGGCATCAACTCGACTACGGGCGTCGCAGGCTTGACGCTGGGTGGCGGTTTCGGCTGGCTTAGCCGCAGATACGGCATGACGGTGGACAACCTGATTTCAGCCGACGTCGTCACCGCCGATGGTGAATTGCTTCGCGCCAGCGCCGAATCGAATGAAGACCTGTTCTGGGCGATTCGCGGCGGCGGCGGTAACTTCGGCGTGATTACGTCATTTGTGTTCGAGCTGCATCCGGTAGGACCGATGGTGTTCGGCGGACTCGTCGTATTACCGCTCGATCAGGCGCGGGACGCGCTCGTCAAATATCGCGCAGCAACGCCGGACATGCCGGACGAACTCAGTGTGTGGGCCGTTCTGCGCCTTGCGCCGCCCCTGCCGTTCTTGCCCTCCGACGTGCACGGCAAGCCTGTCATCATCTTCGCAATGTGCTACACGGGCCCGACCGCAAACGGTCCTTCCGCCGTCGCACCAGTGAAGACCTTCGGCACACCGGTCGGCGAACATCTCGGCGAAATGCCGTACGCGATGTGGCAAAAGGCGTTCGACCCGTTGCTCGCGCCGGGATCGCGCAACTACTGGAAGTCCCACAACCTCGCCAGCATCGACGATGGCCTGATCGAGGCACTGCTTCAGTCGATCCAGAATCTGCCGTCTCCGCAGTGCGAAATTTTCTTTGGGCAGATTGGCGCACAAACGCAACGCGTACCGGTGAACGCGACAGCGTATTCGAGTCGCGATACTCAATACGCGATGAACGTGCATGGCCGCTGGGAAGATCCCGCCGACGACGACCGTTGCATATCCTGGGCGCGCGCATTCTTCGACGCATCGGCGCCATTCTCGCTCGGCAGCGTCTATGTCAACTTCATGACGCAAGAAGAAGCGGGCCGCGTCGCCGACGCGTATGGTCCGAATTACGAACGGCTCGTAGCCGTGAAAAGCCGTTATGACCCGCACAATCTATTCAGTCACAACCAGAACATTCGCCCAGGTGTGTAGCGGCGGACCGTGAAAATCGACAAACCTGCGGGCGCGAAACCCGCGCCACGCGGGCCTCCATGCCGTCTTTGCGCATGCGGCATGCGCAGGCACAGGAAATGCTGCATCATCATGGACACCGGTCTACCAGCCGGCGTCATGGCATTACCGTTTCATCGATAAAGAAAAACCACCTCGATAACGTAAAAGGACAAATAACATGCGCAGACGACAATTCATCACGACGGCCGGCGCGGCTTTCGCTACCGCGGGTCTCGGCCTCGCCGGTTGCACCACCACGTCCTCGTCTTCGAACGCGTCGGCGTCCGCCAACGCCAGCAAGCGCGACACGATCAACGCGGGTGTCGATTCAACGCTGTCGCGTCTGTATGCGAACGTCGGCGGCTCGCGAGAACTCGTGGCGAAAGCGCGCGGGGTGCTGGTGTTTCCGTCGGTGATCTCCGCGGGCTTCTGGGTCGGCGGCCAATACGGCGAAGGCGCATTGCGCGTGGGTGGCCGCACGAGCGGCTACTACAGCACGGTGGCCGGCTCGTTCGGCTTGCAGATCGGCGCACAGTCGAAAGCGCTCATCTTCCTCTTCATGACGCAGGAAGCACTCGACAAATTCCTCAACAGCCAGGGCTGGGCAGCCGGTGCAGACGCAACCGTTGCCGTGCTGAAGGTCGGCGCGAACGGCGCGATCGATACGTCGACCGCGACGAGCCCGGTTGAAGCATTCGTTCTGACGAACGGCGGCCTGATGGCCGGCGTATCGCTCGAAGGCACGAAGGTTTCGCGCCTGATCATCTGATCGACGTGAGAAGCCACGCGGCCGCATTGCGGACCGCGTGGCGACGGTCTTGCGCTTCTCCGCGCGAACCAGCGCGATCCAGCGCAATCCACCGCGAACGCTGGGAGCGTCACCGGTCAAAACCGCTGACCTGCTGTAAAATCCACCCCTTTCGCAAACGCCCGGCCCCCGAAACACCTCAGGCCAGGACGCTCATGTTGCCAGGCATCCGCATCTGCAGATGCAACGTTCGCCGCGGCAAACCACCTCGCTCAAGATGAATACCGCTAGCCCTACTCACGGTTGGCCCGCAAGGCTTTCCGGAATCCGCGCCAATGTGCTCGCGGGTCTGACCTCGTCGTTCGCGCTGGTTCCCGAATGCATCGCGTTTGCGCTCGTCGCGCACCTCAATCCGCTCATGGGCTTGTATGGCGCGTTCTTCATCTGCACGATCACTGCGCTCTTCGGCGGCCGTCCGGGAATGATTTCGGGCGCGGCCGGGTCGATGGCGGTTGTTATCGTGGCGCTGGTCGTTCAGCACGGCGCGCAGTATCTGCTCGCTACCGTCATACTCAGCGGCGTTCTGATGGTGCTGTTCGGCGCATTGCGGCTCGGCAAACTGATCCGCATGGTCCCGCATCCGGTCATGCTCGGTTTCGTCAACGGACTGGCAATCGTAATTGCCACCGCGCAGCTCGCGCATTTCCGGCAGAGCACGCCGCAAGGCGAAGCATGGCTGCACGGCAGCGCGCTCGCGATGATGTGCGGCCTCGTCGCGCTCACCATGCTGATCGTTTATGTACTGCCGCGCGTCACGCGGGCAGCGCCGCCCGCGCTGGTAGCGATCGTAGGCGTCGGCGTATTTGCGCAACTGCTGCATCTGCCTACGCGCACGCTCGGCGATATGGCGCACATCGCGGGCGGGCTGCCGGGTTTCAATCTGCCGAACGTCCCGCTGAACCTGGAGACGTTGCAAGTCGTGCTGCCGTATGCGGTGCTGATCGCAATTGTCGGTCTGCTGGAAACGCTGCTGACATTCAATCTGACCGACGAGATCACCGAGACCCGCGGTCAGCCGAACCGCGAATGTCTCGCCTTGGGCGCGGCGAATATCGCCTCGGGTCTGTTCGGCGGCATGGGCGGTTGCGCGATGATCGGCCAGACGATGATCAATCTGAATTCGGGGGGACGCTCACGCCTTTCGGGCATTGTCAGCGGCGTGATGATCCTGATGTACATCCTGTTTCTGTCGCCGCTCATCGAACGCATTCCTCTTGCGGCGCTGGTCGGCGTGATGTTCG